>Ga0058701_10003292_pt1 | contig 12733 bp, 6 predicted proteins | sample AgamicOrMae_FD_97039 | JGI IMG/M metagenome (GOLD analysis project Ga0058701, IMG submission 97039) | Agave microbial communities from Guanajuato, Mexico - Or.Ma.e | ecosystem: Host-associated > Plants > Phyllosphere > Phylloplane/Leaf | place: Guanajuato, Mexico | collected 2012-06-04
GTATGTGCCTACAACCTTCCTTTTTAGGCAAAGATAAGTCCCGTGTTCACTTTGTATAAATATCTAGTTTCGAGGAAACACGCGACTAGGATACAATGCTATCGATTTCAGCCCGCATCCTGTCTTACTCCTTGCTGTACAAGATAAATTCTGTTAGATCAGCGATGACAGGACGTGAACCGATAACTATATGGGGTATTGTGCCAACACGCCAAACCATAAACCGCGCTCAAAGATCATAGTTTGAGCTTTTCCAACATTGTCAGAGACTTTCGCACCATTTGACATCACCACTCCGCGATCAGTTACGATGGTGACATTACGGCTTTTGTTTAAAGCTCTCCTTATTTTCCCTTTCGTCCCCGAGAAGTTGCTGGCAGCGAGAAAGGTAATCGATATTCTGTGAAACTTAAAGTACGAGAAAACAGTGAAATATTCTCGAGCTTTTGACGCTTTCAACATAGTTGAAATCCGCTCATTGCTCTGCACGGAATCCAGCAGGCAACTGCACATACAATACCTTATTGGAAAGAGCATGCGATGATTGAATTAAAAAACGGTGATTAATTGATTAAAGATGCTTGATGTCTTGAACAGCCAGTGAAAATGCACGTTCTTCCGGGCCACCTCGTTCCAACCGTTGATTTCTTCACTAACTGCGAGGGCAATGTTTCTACTCGAGAAGTGATTGTGATAAGGTCTTTGATAAAAACCCTGCCGAACAGCGCCGTCGTAGTGGACTCGGAACTGTTTTTCAAACGCGCGATCAAACCTACTGCGGTAAATCACCCAAAGAGCAGAAACAAATGAGAAGCTGTCAGCAAGAATAAGGGGTGTTACGGTCAAGTGCATGTATCTTTTTCAGCTTGTCATCACAGCAAGAAACTGCTACGATAGAACACTCACAAGCTGCCAGCATTATCAAACGGTGCGTTTTGGAAAAGAGGTCTGCGATATGGCCAATATGAAAAACCAGCTATGGAGTCCGCTCTTCGAGCATTCTGTTCCTCCATTTAACTGCCCTTTCCATGCTGTAAGTGAAGGTTTGTCAGCTATCGGGTTTTTTTTCTTTTTTACCCTTAAGACTTTTGCTTCCAGGGAAGATACGTGGGAAGGAACTCCACCGTAGACATGAACATGTTAAAAAATCTGCCAATTCCGCTTGAAAAGTACTACTGGAGAGTTCAGGCTGATGCCTACGATCCAGTTCACTTCGCCTGTGTCCATTTTGCTGCTCGAATCCAACGCTCTTTTACATCATAAACGTAAATGGCATCACTGCAATAGTGAGCTCGGGATTGAGGATGTAGCATTATCGGATGTAAGGGGTTTTAAGTTGCTTCGAATAAGCCTTAGCTGATTCGCCCTAGATCGAGAATCCATAGCAAGTCAATGCATGGATATCCATATGGATATCCATGAAAGCATTGATAATTGAAGACTGATATCCATACAAATATGGATATCCATTTAAGGATATTTATTGTTTACGGATATCCATTGCAGAATGTCCTTGCATGGATATCCTTGCTTGGATATCAATGTGAATATCCACGCTTATATGGATAATTGAAGACTGACATCCAAAAATCATGGATATTCATGTTGATATCCATGGATTTTTGGAAATCCATGCATGCGGATTTGCTATGGATTCTCGAACCAGGGTCAAGATTGTCCAGTGACTACAGAAAAGCTTCTTTCCAATTCAGAATTTTAGCTGACATGTTACCTTGATCAAATAGTTTTAATACTGTCCTAAAAAAGGGTGAGTCTCCACGTTTTTTTTTGTTTTTGTTTTTTACTAGAAATGGCTTTAAGAAAGGGCCAATATGTATGTCCTTTACGGAGGGACTCCGCAACAATCCTGTAGGTTCCAACCTTAAGATAATCGAGTTGTTTTATGAGCAATATTTACACTTTTAGTTCCCCGTCATTTTACATCTTCGGGCTATTGAACGTTTTCAATGTAATATTTTAAGGATGTTTCGTGGAGCTAGAGGGTGCCGATATGCAAATATGTTCACGACTGAGTTTTTTTGTTTTTTCTGAAACCTCGCAAGGGATATGAATAAGCTGTGTTTCGCTGCAGGCCTTAATATTTAACCCAGTTTTCGCGTTTGCGTGCATCTGTTAAAAACAGATACAAATAGTGGAATACCCTCTACCAGTGACGTCACAGGTGTGGAGTAGAACTCCCAAGGCCAAACCAGGGAATCTCCTAATCTTTAATAAAGAAATAACACTACTAATGGACAGTGTGACTCACCGACGAAAGATGGAATCGCGATTCACTGACAAAAATGTGTTATTAAAGTAGTCCTACACTCTAATTTTTAATCATTGTACATTAACTCAAGTTTTACCTTTCGTCGAAATGTTAAGCGGAGTCATACCGGTGAGCAAAGTAGCTTTTTCTTTTAAAAGGACACGCCGGTAAATAGATTTCTACATTGCTTGCTGACTTGAACTGTTGTCCGCGGTAGAGTTAAAGGAATTACCATAAATGGATACGAATTGGAATCATATCAAGATTCGACTGCTCTTGTGGGGCGATTTCAATACTTTTATTTAATAATTACGTTATTATTAATGCATCCATGAATTGACCGGTATAAGCCGACCATTGAGTTCTTTCATCGGGTTTTATTTCCTTTTTTCACGTGTACTGTTTTTGGCAAGTAGTTTACCCGTCCTACAATACCGATTGTGATCGTCAAAAAGTTGTTTGAGATTTCTATCGTCAATTTTTGAATGCAAGTTGTTAAAGTAAATGTTTTGCTTTGAAAATACTCTGCACTCCATTCTTAATTTTTCCTGTTTTCAATGAAACAATGCCTGCCTAGAGGAAACTGTTTTATCTCCATATACGAAATCAATTTTTCTGCCGTTTTTTTCAAAATTCGCTTTGTCGGGTTGCATTGTTGAAAAATCTGTATCCGATTACTATCAGTGCCTCCTGATTTCGGTGTGCTTACTCGTGAGAGCACTGACAACTAGACACGGACATCCGTTTGCGAGCACCGACAGATAAGCCGAATAAAACCCATTGTTTTTCGTATTATGAAAACAGAAAATACCTTTTTTTGCGCATAAACTTGGCTTCACAGCACCTAATCGACCTGTAAAGGCTCCAATAAAAAGCCACTTTGAGTAGTGCTTTTTTGTTTAGCGACAAATGAGCCAAAATAACAAGTCAAGAAAATTGAAAACATTATTCTTACAATAAATATCAGATTTATTAGCGAAAAGATGATGTATGTACAGATGAGATGATGAATTGGACCGTATTCCTTAACCGTAATGGTGACCGTGGTGGTGATGGTGTCCATGTCCACCGTAGCCGCCGTAACCGCCGTAGCCGCCGTAACCTCCATAGCCTCCGTGATGATGGTGGTGATGACCACCGTAACCACCGTAACCTCCGTAGCCGCCAGGATAGCCGCCGTAGCCTCCGTAACCACCGTAACCGAACTGAGGCATCGCCGCACAGGCCATAACGAGCACGAGGGCCACGAACACGAGCTGGAGAAAGACGTGTTTGAGAATTAGTTGAATAAGAGAATTGCTGATTTTTAACTTTTAAGAGGGATGAATAAGTTTAAAGCTAAAACCATATTGGTAGAAATTCAAAATAGGGGACGCAAAGTCTTTATTAGGTCAAGTGGGAGTCAACACTCAAAATTTGAGTGAAAATTCACTGAATCTCAGAGACTCTTACTGTTTCAAATTTAGAGTGAACAATGTGGTCATTTAATACGAAAAAGCAATTATGATCATGTTTAAATATTGATTTCAGTGCTGATCATTAGGATACTTTCGAAGGTACTGCCTTACCAATGAGAAGATTAAACTATTGTAGAGCTTTTTTACCTTTAGAGTAAAAAAAGTTCTAATCTAAGAACGAGCAATATTTCAAGTTGTAAAAAAAAAATATTCTCGAAAAAAAATGGTAAGCATCATATTTCGTCTTGAATCTTATTTCAGTCCAAAATTTTACTCGTATTATTGATGTAATTTTGTGTACAAAAAAATAAAAAAATAATAAAAAAACAATAATCCAACTTGTAAAAAGTGAAAATTGGTCACAAATCACAAATCAAACCTAATCATTTGATGAGTACACAACTAATTGCATCCTTCAGCAAGTTTGAACATCTCCAAATTTTTATCGCCTAATAAAGGCCAAGCTTACCGTAAGGAAACGCATGTTTGTGAATTAGAGCTGCTTCCTGAAGTTGAGAGTCGGAGATTGGTGAATATGTGACGCTTCACCCTCGTTGAGCCATTTTATAGCTAAAAAGACGCCGGTCTCTTGTCCCCTCCCCCACCGCCTTCCTTTAGCCTCGACATTGGCCTTAAGGCTTCCCGGCCTTAAGACGCTTCTCTCCCTTCCACGACTCAGACAAGCCTCCTCTCCAGCAGGTTTTTGTTCCGCGTTCCCAGTTCTCTGACCGATCTAAGGACCTCTTTTTTTAAATGTGCTACCTTCTTAGCGGTCATGTCACCAAATATTTTGGTCCCTTTTTACCGGAAGTATGTCGTGAGCTAGTTAAGGCCAATGTTTGGCGGGGAAGCTCTTATTTTGTCGTTTTGTGCGCGGGAATATATGAGCATAGGTTCAGAGAATCGGCTTGCAAGGTAAGCTGGCAACCTACGTTGAGAAAGAAGCTCCTATATTTTCTGATTTAAAGTTTATTAATATATTTCCTTTTTTCGAATTTACGGCGTGAAAATTCTGGCAAAAAAGTTATCACTGTAAAACAGCGATTTCAATGGCATCAGTTTTTCTTGATTATGTTGTAAACCGGTGGTGAACCATTGTCAGAATAACAACAATAGGCAGTAAAATTTTTTAGGTTCTTCCTCAGAGATAAATTTTCCCATTTAGTACGCAAAAGACATTTTGAGCGTATTTCCCAATGATGTCTTTTAGAGACATTTCAGCTGCTTTCCTCCAAGTAACTTTTTTAAAAGCCCAAATTGTTCTGCGCATACGATATCACAAATACAGTATCACTGCTTAAATTTAATATCTAATGGTCTTTAAAAAAGATTCGTGTAACTTTTAGAATTAAAAAAATTGTATGAATTTTTGAAGTGTTCAAACTGTTTCTTTTAAGATATCATTGCAAATGAAAAGCCTTTTTTTAAATAGAATGAGAAAAGTAGGTATTTTTATGAAGTTTAGGAATCAGCTGTGAGCAGAGAAATGGAGTTAACAGTACAGTATCAAAATGTATTTCGTGATCCTTAGAGTTTTTATGCGCTTTTCGTAATTTGATAACTTTATATAGTCGATAAGTTTCAATGACAAAAAAGTAATGAAAGAATCAGGACAACCAATTTCCGTCCATGTCCATAATTTTCCAACTTTCTTCAACTAGATTCCTAACTCTCTTCAATTGAATGTCCTACTCACTTCAAGGAGGAGAATAAAATCTGGTCCCCTCCTGCTCATTCTCTAAAAAAAATCTCCTGTAAATAAGTACATTTTTCCGAATCGAAGACTAATGCTCTAATAAACATTTTTGTTGGTACCTTATTTATTTTTTATGCTAGACTGTCTTTGTTTTTTGTCTTTAATGTTGTTTGTGCTCACGTCTACTGTTTTCACAGCTTTTCCCGCGGTTTTTCCCGACCGGAAAGGCATCCAAGGTGCCTGAATTGACATTTATATCGGACGGAAATCGGAATATTGATTGAAACTTTTCTACTCTTCTCTTGGACAGCTAGGTCAACCTTGCAGTTTTCCTTGAAAAATTCCTTTAAAATTTCAATAATTTCTTACTCAAAATTGTGTGAGGCAGACAGTTTGGTTCAATATCCCGCAGGTAATGGTGGTGCGAATTATAATTTTAAGGTTAGGTTTCTTTTCATATTTTCTGTCATGAGCGTTAAAAGCAGTTCTTGCGCATTTGTCTGAAATTTTCGATAGCGTTGTGTCATCATCATTAGTTACGTTGTCTCGATAGTCATCCCAGTTAAAGTAGTGCCGCTTGACTTTGAAGTTTCACTGCACAGAATAACGAACGCAGAATGTAGAACACTACCCGCACTTCACGGTTGTCGTGTGTGTTGCCTACCTATCAATCTCAAAGTCCGTGCTAATGATATCACAGCGCGATTCCTATCGCTTCCAAATACTATTCTTAGTTTATCCTTTGAAGTATTGCATCTCTACTCCATTCAATTTTTCGCATTGCATAAGTCCTTTTCCATCGTGGAGAGGCCTAACCTATGTCCATGCCATGTCCATGCACCGTGAATGTCCATTCGAGTATTGTAAGTAAATGGATATTTCGACATATACATTACCATGGGCTTGCATGGACACTCTTGAAACCTTCAACCCAAGCCTACTTATGTTACGACCGAACCATAACATCCCTTCAAAACCAATGCGACATTCAGACCGCTTTGAACCAAGCAAACCCATTCAAACGAAACAATGTCATTTGAATTAATAAAATCGTTTAATTCAACACTGTGAAAATAGAATCTTAAATTCAGATATAACAAAAGTAAAATTACTGGCTGGAAATAGTTCTAGTCCAATTATTCACTGAATTTTAGACATCTTTTTTAATTTTTATAAATTATTTTAAAAACGATATGACTGAAATGCAGTAAATATTTGGAATGAAATTTTCTCAGACCAATAATTTGACTTTTGTTGCATCTGAATTTAAGGTTTTCTTTCTACAGTGAAATTAACATATTAGAAGCAGGCAAACTCCATGTTCGTTACATATTTCTCGCAAAGTAGTTGCAACCCATTTTTGATGTACCGTGCGTGCTGACAAAACCGGTTTTATTCGCGAAAAAGCATATGGCAAAGCATACGATTGTCGTGTGCGTGACGTCACGAGTTGTGTCTATTTGGCCACGTGACGCGTCGCATTGCAACGTAGCGGCCCGCTGCGCTCGTTGGGCTTTCCAGTGCGTTACCAGACCAACAAGATTCTGGGCGAAATCTAACCATTGTCTACGTATAGATTTAAATGTATGCACTCCGTGATACGCAAGCTTTCCCAAAGTTCGATCAACCGTTTTGAAATCAAACATTTTGCTCAGTTAGAAAATGTGATAGTTCCTCAAATGATCTTTCTTGAGTTGGGTTAAGTAGAAGCTCAAGTGTTTGAATAATTGAACATATTAGATTGAAATGGGGTCGGTACAGAACAAAGTATCCATAAATCCTGTACCACATTGAAAAAATGGAGATAAGGAGGTTTTTTGAGCCCTCAACAAGTTGCGTACCTTTCAACTCGCTTGAAAAAAAATGTGGTGCTGTTTAACATTTTTCCTTCGTTTGGGAACCAATTAAAATCGGCGGAACATGAGAAAGTGCTTATAAAATGTTCCTACGTCAGTGATCGTTGTGCAGTTTCTTACGGAGGCCACGAGGTCAAAAAAAAAAAAAGCAGTCTTCGAACCGGTTCTACTGTCATTTTGTGGTTGAAAATTCGGATCAGATCTGGAGGCACCACTAAAGTTGACGAGACAGCCGAAAATCGCAGAGAGAGAGGATCCGACAAGATCTTCGTTCACCTGAGCTCTTTCTTTGTTTTATTCAGATAATTATTATTATTTTATTGGAATCTTTGACGCAAGAATGCAATGATTTGGACTCTTCACAATTCATCAAAGTTTTATTTTAGGCGCACACTATGTACGTAATTCCATGTAAAATAATTAATGGTCGTTGTAAAAATGTATCATAGCGTTTGCGGAAAACGACGACAGTGGAACGATTATTGTATTCAAAGTTGGCGAGCTGGAAAGTGTGACGCATGGGTGCAAACATTGACTGGCGGCATACCACGTCAAGTGGTTTACCTTTGTAATGCACACATACTTGGTGAACGCGCATTATTATTTGTCAGAATTTGTCTCTTCCGACAGCAAACAGGGGAAACCCTCGGTGGATCAAAGCATGCGCTTCTAATCTTGGACTAACAATAAGCACGCAAGCTGCCCACCTACTCCCACGGCACGTTGAGTTAGAGGAAAGCATCACTTAAGTCCAGAATCAAGGCTGCGTAATGAGTTAACGGGGCAAGATTCGGATTTTCCCGGTTCTCGGTTAGTAATTCCCACAATATTTACAATTCGGTTTTAGTCCTTGAGTGCCAACACTGAACAATCGCGTTGTTTACAACAAGCCTTAATATCTTGGCTGGTTTCAGTCTATCTGGCGTAGGATATTCATCGAATATGGCCCAGTCTAACGCTTCGTTGAATGTACTCGCGTCTGTGAGTTCATAGTCGATCAGGGCTATCAGTAAGTCACTCTCATCATTTTTGGTCACTTCAAACAATACCTGTCTCTATTCGTGCTTTTTTTTCATAAGTTTTGTATTTTTTACCCATTATTTTAAAGACTCTTCTTTGTTAAGCTAATTCGTTTAAATATTATGTTTTGGGGGACTGATCACCGTCAAATATGATCGCTGATTCGCAACCTCCCCTCGCGCAGAAGGGCATTTTTGTAAGTTACGCCTTTCCCTCGAACGTCCCGGCCGCGAACTGCCGCCTCTTCCGGTCCGTTTAAAATCGACAAAGTGAGCAACTCATGTCGGTTTTATTCATTTTTAGTTTCCCTTAATCAGATCCAGACGTCAAAGATAAAACCCTATTTAAAAAAAATTCGTCTCAAAAAACTGAAAAAACCTAGGGGTACCCCTGGCCTTTTTTTTTCAAATTTTGATGCGGAATTTTTTTGTCGAATTTTTAACGTTTGAAGGTCGGAATTGATTAAGAAGAACTAAAAATTGTTTTTAGCGTCATTGGTTGCTCACTTGGTCGATTTATCGCTCCAAAAATGAAATATGAAATTTACGTGTTTCCCTACCCCTCCTATACCCCAAACTCTCTCACCCTCGCAATCTGTCGAAAGTCAACGGATATAGCAATATACATACATCCGTTCTATTTTTAGAGTCCCTTAGTCAAATCCAATCCTCAAAAGTGATAGATTCCAAAATAAATTTTTGGCCCAAAAATTTGAAAAAAAACCCTTACCTTTTTTCAAATTTTGAAGCGAAAACTTTTTGTTGAATTTCTAACGTTTGAAGGTTGGAATTAATTAAGGGGAACTAAAAATGGTAAGTACCATTGTTGGTTGCTTACTTCGTCTATTTATCGCTACGAATATTAAATTTACGCCTTGCTCTCCGATCACCCGGCCGCGAACAAAACTCGTTTCCGCGCCAAATCTCGTTCCGTTTTGATGACGTCAAAATCCGTATAGAGTCACTGGATGTCCTTTCTTCCGACCGGACGTTGTTCGTTTGCGTCAAAAGCAGAGCATTTTGCCTCCACTGCGATTGCCATGAAGAAAAAAGGCAAAATGAAAACATGGGTATTAAAAAAAAACGACTTACTGCGCCCTTTTTTGACCAACATGATTGTCATTTACCTTAATTGCAGAAACCAAAAATAGGGCGCTCCGAACTTTCTCTTTAGTCGGCGATATCGCAAATCGGAATTAATCGGGTAGCTGTCATGAGCGCCAAAAACCACAAGCGCCAACGCCGCAAGCGCCAATCCGTGACCGCCAAACGAGAAAAGTTGCAAACGCCAAAGGTCTTAACCGCAATACTAACTTAACCTAACCTAACTTAACCTAACCTAACTTAACCTAACCTAACTTAACCTAACCTAACTTAACCTAACCTAACTTAGCCTAACCTAACTTGACCTAACCTAACCTATACGAATTTTGGCGTCTGCGACTTTTCTCGTTTGGCGGTTACGGACTGGCGCTTGCGGCGTTGGCGCTTGTGGTTTTTGGCGCTATCGAATGCCCCCCCCCCCCAATTAATTTTTCCGTTATGTTCATTGAGGTTGTTTTCGAGTTGAGGATGAGGACGTGAGATGTAACATCGAAACCTCGGAACCCTTGGAACATCGAAAAATACAACAATTATAACGCTTCCTCATTGTTAGTTGTGGTCGTGGGCAGGTTTTTTTTTCTTTTTTTTCTTGGGTCTCTGTGGGTTTACCCGCGTGCGGAAGCGACGCCAGCAGGGCCCGCTTCTACCGTTGACGTCACGCGTCAGCCAATGAACTCGCGTGCCTCCAGATCTCATTAAGTTTCGCTCGCGCCAAATTCAAATTGTCTCCATGGTCACTGAGGGGATTTCCTTCTTTGAGAGAGGAAAAGAATTTTCGTTAAAAGTGGTGCTGTCTAAATCAAGTGGATGTTTGAAAACAAGTAGTACTATCAATAAGAAAATTTTGTTACCTGTTGAAGTAGGTACTTGGCAACATGTATTTAAGCATATGACATTGTGGAAATATTTAAGTCACTTATTGTTTCCTAATCTCAGTTAAAGTACGAGTCGGATATTTTTTTTCAGGCGAACTAGTGGGTATTCTTATAAATCTTGCGCGAACAGAGGGATACACTAAATGTCATTAACTCACTACCGCCTAGCCATGCCTTCCGGAAACAGAAAATTTTATCTTAGGGGATCTTTTCAGTTCAGTCTTGTCACATTAAAAATAAAAATATCATCCCTCTCGAAAACTGAAATTTAATAATTTATGCATATCCCAAAGCTTAAAATTGCGTTTTTTTTATGGGAAAAATCCTTTCAATTTCTCTGAAGTTAAAGTTCACTCCAAATACTTCGGACTGTTGGTTAAACCGTCACACGCATAGGTGACCTGATGTACACGTATGTTGCGCGGGATGCGGCTCCATTTGAATACGACTCCAAACATAATCCGCGCTAAAAATAAAAATAAACGAGGAGCGCGCCTGTCGGGCGGGTCTGAAACCGTCACGGCCAGTTGGATTTGACGCACACAACGACCTCCGGCGAAAACGGTGGAGATCCGGACATCCAGGATGCCGTGATGCGCGCGCGGCCTACGTGCCGCTGTGAGCGACTCGCGACGCCGCATCTAGTTTTGCAAGGTGCACTACATTATTCAACTAGTGGGAGAACGGTGCGTCACCAAAGAACGGAATAGACAAATGCCATCGAGGGAATTACCGGTGCAAAAACCGAGGTTAGGAAGCCGGTTGTAAACATAGTAATAGAGGAAGGAGAACTGGAAAGGTTTTACTTGATTTTTACTCGAGTGGGAAGGTAAACATATATCCTGCATTACTGACAGAATTCCCAGAGGGGAGTAAGATATTCTTCAGGAGTATCAAAGATAACTTTTTTCACAGCTTGAGTTCCACCTTCCATTGTTGAACAGCACAAGTTAAAGGGCACCGATTCTATTGTCGCCAAGCCTGATGCCGCTTACTTTCTGGCCGGAAATAAAGTGAAGGAAATCATACTACAGTAAATATCGTCTGTGTATAACAAAATCGGTCTTAACGAACATCACCTATAACGAACAGTACATGCCGATCCCTGGTAGTTCGTTATAAACGATATTTACTGTATATAAATCGTATTAAAAGTGTCGAGTTTCAGTTGTTTTCTCGACTCGTTATGCAATGTCCGGAAAGTCACCCCGAGATTTCAATCTCGAGAAAATGGATGAAATATGAACTGATTCAATTATGGAAGGCCAGCCACAACTAATGCGTTGTTAGCAGCTAGCAATAAGTTCTCGTATCTGTCACTGTTATAATTCAAGAGTGCTTTGTAAAAAATCTAAATTCAATGTCGATAGAATTGAAACTGCGACTTTTCAGTTTTAGTTGTTACAAACTCTATAGTTGTTGACAAGATTAGTTTGATATCCAAATAACGCGGAAAATAAAAGAGTATATCGATATTTTAAACGCATTCAACGTGTATCACGAACTTATTTCTCCTCGTTCAGCTGGCGTTTTTTAACGTTCTACATAAAATACCTAGTTTTAAAACAATTTTTCAAAAAAATAATATTTTTAAATTATTGCAATAAGCATTTGTGAAACTATTAGAAATGTTGATTTTCAGGCACTAAAAAAAACGATTTCTCACATTTTTAAATCAACTTTTCAAAAATTGGTTTTGCCGAATTATAGTGAAATAGTTTTGATTTTTTTAGAGGCGAAAAGAGCAAGCCTAATCTGAAGAAATAGGAAAGCTATTCACATAGGGCTAAAAGTATTTGAACTATGTTTCCGGAATACAGTACTTACAGTTAGTAATTGTTTTTTAAAAAGGACGTTAATATTCAGCGCTATTTCTAAACTGTTTTGAAAGTATAGCATGGATAGTGAGCTGGTTGAAAGAACAGGTGTCATCATAGGGACTTCTTATTAGCTGTATGTGCCGCTTAAAACTCGCAAATCTGATGATTTTGCAAAAGTAGACCTAATTTAAGACTTTGACAAGAACTTTCACCTGATAAGTATTTTCTCTCGTACTCCTGTAAACAAACCTCTCCTTAGAAGGCTTGCTTGTTTTAAGCATTTTCCCCGTGAAATCTTACGAAGTCTAACAATGAGGTTTTCAAATCGGATTTTCTTAAACGTCAGCGTGATTAAGTCACAAAATTTCGTAGATGTGGGCCTTGATCTATAGGACGTATTTTGACTTGCTTTTTGTATTTCTAGAGCACACGCCATGCACTCTGACTAGCTTCTTTCGAGGTTCTCGCCACGAACATTCACTGCCAGTCGATATTAGGCAACCCACATCACATGCGTGTTGGCGCGATTGCCTACGCCAGCATCATACAGTTTGAAAACTTGAATTCACTAAAAAAAAAAAAAAAAAAAAACTTTAAAAAGACCATTAACTGGATATATTTGTTAAAAAAAAAAAAA
>Ga0058701_10003293_pt1 | contig 12729 bp, 8 predicted proteins | sample AgamicOrMae_FD_97039 | JGI IMG/M metagenome (GOLD analysis project Ga0058701, IMG submission 97039) | Agave microbial communities from Guanajuato, Mexico - Or.Ma.e | ecosystem: Host-associated > Plants > Phyllosphere > Phylloplane/Leaf | place: Guanajuato, Mexico | collected 2012-06-04
AAAAGTACTGTAGGTGTCAACAAACTTCTATGTTATACTTTTTGAAGAACGTTCAAGACAGAGCTGGGTTGTTCTGAAAGAGAATGAAGACTATTTACTGATTGTGAGCTAATTTGTAAAATTAGTGTAGAATCGAATGGTACAGTTGGCCACAAAAGTAATGACCCCTGCTCCCACAAGAAATTCATAGAAGCAGGGGTCATGACTTTTATGGCTTACTGTACAATATAAGAACATAGAGAGATCAGACCTCAATAACATTTTTCATTGTGGTGGAATAACTCTCATATGGGAATATTTTGAAGTTCTTTTCGTTTGATAAGTATTTTTTGTACAAGAACACAATCTTAGTGAAAGGTTTAGTAACCTAATATCTTGATTCGAAAAAATTGATTCTGAAATATTTGGCGAGTTTTCTCGCAGGCATAACCTGTACAGTAGTCAAATTTCCAACCATGCGAATAATTCAATTTCGATTGCCATCAGCACCTGGCATAGGCAAACCTCATAGGAAAAATACTTCTTGGCTAGTGTGTGGAGAGAAAGCTGGAAGTATTCGCTAGGTATTATCAATGTGGAACAAAATCCGTGTCGGATATCCATGGAAGCCCACCAGAGCAGTTGTGCGTGTGGGCGGCGGCAGCGCTTGATGCCGCTTTGCACACGTTCTCTTCATCCCCCTCCGATACGCCCCCCGCGACCACGTCCCCCCAGAAGACGGAGCCGGCCGTCCCGGCGTACTCTCAGTCGTACCCGGGAACTCGAGCGTTGGCGCCCTAGCTCGTAGACTCTTGCCGAGACGTAATTTTTCTCCGCTACCATGGCCGACGTAGACGTAGTTCAATACACCACAACCGAAAGGAAAACGAGGAAGGTGAAGAAGTCCACGAAGCGGAGGGAGAGCTCCGACGGCAATGTTGACATCACGGAGCTCAACAACGACCAGGGGTACGTGCCGGTCGCTCTGGAGGATCAACGTTTTGTGGTGGACAGTGATTCAACCCCCGGCAGTGATGTGATCTTGTGATGGTGGTTGTGTCAATAGTGATAGCGATGAGGTTCTATCTAGGTGTGCATGAGTGAAATCAGGTGGTGGATATTAGTGTGCGGTTAAGGTAAGCTCAAAGACACACTCATACACACACCACACAGACAAGATGAACACTTCTTGAAAAGATAGAAAAGGTCCTAACACTAGACTACTGTTGATCCAGAAATGAGCTGAAAGCGTAAAATCAGCATCGAAAACCGGAGAACTTTCTTCGATTTACATCGTCTTTTTCGAACATTTTTGGCTTAATTATAGCTGACATGAAAACAATTGGCTACTTCTGTTGATACTATGCATTCACTACATTCAGATGTCAATGACTTACAGAAGGTCAAGCCTCTGTTCATTCAATTGTCACAGGCAGAACGATGGTTACTCGCCAACTTCAGGAGCATCCTTGATTATTTTCTGGTTATTTTTCTTGACAATGTATGATGATATCTCAAAACAAAAAACAGACTTTCACTGATTCTTCTTTCTTTTGTCTTTTTTTTTTCAATTTTTTACCGCACTCAATTGGATCAAAAAGGAGATGAACGGTGAAATACGTGGGAAAAAGCTTTTGGGTTAAAGATATATACATATTTTTGAAAACATTATGAAAACCACTTTGAACAAGGTGTCACTATAGGGGTTCTCTATCACTACCCCATCCAATACGTTCGATGAAAAATTTAAGCTCAAGCGACGCCTATGATATGGCGATTTTGGATAGTGAACAAGTTGAAAATCTTTGTCATAGCAGACACAACATACCGGCACGTACCCCTCGACTGACACAAAGGTAATTGCACAAAAAATGAATTTCGTTACATTTTGTGTGACATTTCCAAGTAACAACGTCCAACTTCATGGTTTCATTATAAGCGAGAGAGGCTTGTGAAATATCTTTTAAGGATTTTTTATTTTTTCAATATGTTTTTGCTATAAGTAACACATTTTTCTCGATTCCAATACAAGGCCGATCTCACTTATAACACGTCACCGCTTTTTATGTAATCATGCTCATTCATATTGCAATGTTTATACATCATCGCCAGCGCAAATTAAAAATCCTCGAAAAATGAATATACATTCATATTCCTGTCTCATTAGTTTGATACATTTTGAGTGTATTCATACCCCACATATTTTTGTGCACAACTGAACAAGTTACCGTAATTATATGCCTATTTGATAGTTGTGTATGATCTCCAAAATGCCATTAGAATGAAAAATTATTTTGGGTAATATCTATCTGTAAATCCGAATGTAACTCTATTTTTGGACTATTTAAATTTGAGAACGTTTTAAAATGTGTTTTTTACTATTATGGTTTTTGAAAACTAAGGATATATGAAATGATGCGAATCAAATAAATTAGTACTCCCTTTTTTTCTTTATATTTTTTTGGAGGGTGGGTATTACCACCACTTTTACGGCAGCTACCTGAAATAACCTTAGCGTCGTTTTGATTACTGTTCATTGCATTCGATTTGTATACTACTCAATTCGGTTTGACAGAAACGATCGTCGTGTAGCTTCCAAGTCGGTTGTGTAAGCAAACTTTCCGCTCTTCAATCACATTCCTGACAACTTAGTATAGTTCCCTTCATTTCAAGAAGAAAATTCCTCACTCATTTTGAACCTCCTTTTCCCAAAAATAAGTTCAGCCTGAATATTTTATAACTAATGCCCTCAAAATGTTCTTATTGTAAAGTATACTGGTTTGAGAGTGAAGTTCTGCCTAATGACGATGGACTAATGTTAGTATCGCATTACTTCCCCCTCCCGTAATTCCCTCCGCCTTTGAGAAAAGATGCCATCTTTCTATTTTCGGATCTCCGATCTTTTAGAGCCTCTTGAAAATCTCTGTGTGCGACGTCTGGAATAGAAACCCATAAAAACAAAGAAAGTCCTTACCGCGAACATGTCCTCTAAAGTCGGCGTTGTATTTTGATGTATCCAACCATATTTTACGATGATTGTTTAAGATAGCCAATCAAGAAACTCGGTAATAAATTCATACAGATTGATTTTTTTTTTGCCCGTCTGGCAGGTAGATTTGCTCGTCAAAATTCTGTGATGAAGCCGACATTCCACATTAAAAAACGTTAAATCGCGATAATTTTTCCCGTAAAAAATACCTCGGTTCTTGATATATTTCGGGACAGATGGAGTCAAAACATTTGGCATCGTTTGCAGCGATATGACAAAACATGTGCGTTTGCCTGTAGAAAGATTCTGTCAAGAAGGATTATCTTTGTCATCTTACATTTCGCGAGAAACTAAACCGTAACAATTTTCAATCTAAAAATAACGCTGAACATCCCATTTGCGTTGCCAACCCAGAATACTGCTGTGAGAGCTTTTCTTCCTTTTTTTCTTTTTTGCTGTGCTATTACAGCCAAAGTTTTCGCCCCCCCCCTTTTTTTCTTTTAGATATTGATTATTTTGTTTCATTTTGTAAGATGCCAGTACACTTCTTTTCCGTTCCTACTGATCTTTTTTTCCGTTAAACTGTATTGATGCCAAGTTTTTACTTAGAAATAAAAACAACTGTTGTGAGACCAAGGGGCGTATTGCGAGGTTGGCAGCCGATTTATGTATTTTCTAGAGACGAATACCTGAAGCGGAACAGTGGGAAGGGGAGATTAACGTGCTCTTAATTAGAGAAGATAGGATAATCTGACTCTAAATCGATTTTTTCTATGATTACTATCCGTCTTGAAGGCAAAATGTTGTTACTTTTTTAAGGCATCGCAAAAATCATACACAGCTGCAATAAATACTAACGTAAGTGTAGGGCAAAATAAAAGCGTCGGTACATAATCACACGTAATGTGAAAACAAACATAAAAAAATCGCCAATTGCTTAACTTTCCATCGGCAGAATTATGCAAACATTACCTTATTAGGGAAGTCACTTAAACATGCATTCCACCTAACCTAATAACCTTACAGGAACTGTCCTATTTTCTGGGTATTTTTTAAAAGGGTTAATTTCTTTGAAGACAATGTAATATCAAGGTAGAGACTTCACACAGACAAAAAAGTCACCCCTTTAAACAAATTAAAGCTTGTCCAAACAAGTAGAACGCCGAGGAGAAATAGCGAGAGAAATTCTAGAGAGGAGAAATAGCGAGAGAATGTCGGTCTATGAACCGCCTTCTATGACGACACAGGAAAATGAATGGTCAACAATAATATGCGATGTTTATAAACAACGGGTTTCTAAAGATAGGAACTGTATCACTTTAAAGGATGATGTAATGACGGCGGTCTGTTCTTTTTCACATGAAGTTAACATGATCGAGTATCAAAAAAGTGCCTATTTTTAACACTGATACAATGTTTCCGAGAGGAGGGATTAAACGCCATGAATCTATTGTAGTTTTGGTGCTCATGTGTTTGTCTTCAGTGTCTTAACAATGCATGCTCTTTCTTTTTACTAACTTTGGCGCATTGTTATTAATATGTTTGATCTGGAAAGATGTGGTGTAACGCATTCCTTTTGTGTATATAAGAGTTGTCACTCAGGGAGAAACGATTGCAACCGGGAAATATTTCGTTGTATCTCGAATCATCGGGTTGAAAGAATGCCAATCCATCTCGTGTCTTTAGAGAAAGGCCCATCAGATATGATCGTAGAACGAAACATCATGAGTAGAAGGCATAAGGTCAATGTCTTTTTTTTCCATGAATATCCATTGTGGATGTGATAACCGCCCCTTTTTCAAAGATTATTATACTTTTGTGTAAGGTGGTTGTATCGGTAACAAAAGTATTGCTCCCGCGCATATGTTTCAAAGCTCTTTTTCTCGAAAACAGGAAGAGACAAATAGCATTCCATCAAGTCGATAGATAGAGGAAATATCTACCGAATTCATTTCTTGGTCATTGGTTATATTTCTTTTCGTTCCCAAGTTATGAAGGTTTGAAAAATAGCCGCGAGCAATACATTTGCCTCTGACGGCACTTAAATTGACGGTACTGTTTCTGGAGAAGAATGATTGGATTTGATAACAACGTAAAACTGTAAAACTTATTTCGTTATGGTTTCAAAAATATACCCTTGATTTACGTATGTCATGACATGAGGTCTCTGAGACATATGGTCAGGTCAGAACTTCAGATCTGATTCTGAGGATGAACCCCATGCGCTCACAAAAATCAGTTTTCAATGTTTCAGTTTTACCTGTATTTTCCATGTGGTTTCAACCTTTCATTTCATCATTAGGATTATCGTTATACGGTGTTGGTTGGTTAGGTTAACTTTTGTTGGGTGCATCCGGCGAAAATCAGGGTTATCCTAAGGTTAAATAGAAAAGCCAGGTTAAGTCATCCGACCCCACAACTCACGGCCTTCTGTAAGAAAAGTCGGCTTCCCATTGGTCCGTTGCGTTGTGGGTCGACTCCTGGTTGATCGATCCTTATCCTCGTACATGGGACCGATTGATGTCTCAACCTGGGTCTTCTATTCAACCTTAGGTTATCCTTACTCAAAGGCGAAGTCGTTCCTCTCTGGGTGAAGTGTGCGATTGGGTGAGAGAAGACGGACTGACAGTGGCAATGGGTTTCAGCTTATTTTCAGTGGGGAATACACCAAGGCGATGAACAAGGACTGGCACTCCGGCCACTTCTGCTGCTGGCAATGCGACGAGTCCCTCACCGGACAGCGCTATGTTCTTCGCGACGACCACCCTTACTGCATAAAGTGCTACGAGTCGGTCTTCGCCAACGCCTGTGAGGAGTGCGGCAAGACCATCGGAATCGACTCCAAGGTACACTATATACATCATACCACCTAATATTATCCGCAGTATGCCTCTAATCTGAAAATTCTTCAGCAAGAGGAGCCTGTAACAAAAATATTGTAAAGCCTTTTTTTTATGAATTTAGAAATTCGCTGAGAATTTCTTCCGGTATTTTCCGGAAATCGTATTGTCAATGGCAAATTTTGTTTCTTTTTTATTATGAATTACGTTAATAGGTTTTAAAAAATTACGAATCTGGTTTGCATTACAAATGACCTAAATCAGCTCATTTACAAGGTATTGTATAGTAATACATATTTAATATATTTGCAATTATTCGGTGTAGCTTGGGAAGTCGTGAAAATATGCTAAGAATTCAAAAATAGGGCTCGCTGTTCTTCATAGTAACAAAAAAAAATAAAAAAAAATGTTTGGGGGAATGCTATACCTGTTTTGTATATGAATATAAACCGGGGGTAGCGCATATTTTGTTAATTTTTCAACATAGACCTATATTCAGCCACATCAATGGAAAGCTCTCGCCGAGACTTATTGAATGATATGGCTGAAGATAGGTCTATCTTGGAAAGTAGACAAATTACGAACCACCCCCGTTTTGGTTTCACACCCAAAACAGGTATACAGCAATCCCTAAAACAGGCGTTTTTTGTTGTTTTTTGTGCTCGAAGTTGTGTCATTGTCATATTCTCGTGTCTGTGTTATCACTGGTATTTGGAGCTTGAGGACAGGTTCGTCCCTTAGTTTTAATATTGTGATCACAAAATACCTGTAATTTATAGGTTTAGAAACAGATTGGCAAAAATATTCTTGGTTCAGCATTTCGCTCATGGTTTTCGACCAGTCGATAAACTTGCTCTTTTCTAGAATATTTGCAAATTTTGCTAGGTTGCAATCTTTGTTTCCGGAATGGATTAACCGCCACAGTCATGTACGAATTCCAGTAGGAAGTTATGCCCTTTGAAGTTTCGCCGCTCCAACACCGATGATCCTTGAAATTTATCCGTCACCTTGACGGCCCATCTCTGTTGTCCCACTTCTAAGAATCGGTATGGACTGTTCTGTTCCATGTTTACAAATGAGACTTTCTTTCTCGATAGGATCTGTCGTACAAGGACAAGCACTGGCATGAAGCTTGCTTCCTGTGCTCCAAGTGCCGCGTGTCCCTTGTGGACAAGCAGTTCGGCTCGAAGGCTGATCATATCTACTGCGGCAACTGCTACGATTCCCAGTTCGCCTCTCGTTGTGATGGCTGCGGCGAGATCTTCCGTGCTGGTGAGTCATACTTCCTCTCAAATTCCCCGTGCCAATTCTTTGATATTGTCAGTTCTGCTATGAAGATGCAGACGAAGTGCCGGTGTAAGACAAGCCTGGCAGTCCCTGGACCGAGAATCCATAGCATATCCATAAATGGATATCCAAAAATTCCACGAATATCAACATGGATATCCATGATTTTTTGGATGTCAGTCTTCAATTACCCATATAAGTGTGGATATTCACATTGATATCCAAGTACGGATATCCATGCAAGGTCATTCTGCAATGGATATCCGCAAACAATAAATACCCATTAATGGATATCCATGTTTTATAGGTATCAGTCTTCAATTATCCATGTTTTATGGATATCTATTTGGATATCTTTGGATTTCTATGGATATCCATGCATTAACTTGCTATGGATTCTCGATCCAGGGGTAGGAGTTACTCTAGAGTCAGGATTTGCATCAGGCAATACACCCTCGTGGTGGAGGTTGTGCTGGTGTTATGGCTGATTCTGCGGTTGGCTTTACCCTGACGATGTACTTTTACTCGGAATTAGAACAAGCCCGCTGACTAGTGTGCTTTTACCATGCGAAGAGTAGCTTTCCGCCTGAGCTGTACTTCCAGGAGTATTTTCGTGGCAATACTTTGCTTCGCGCTTGAGACGTCATGACGCGATTTGTGGAAGTATACGCGATGTGAAAACTTCGAGTAAACACACTTGCAATCGAGCCATTTTCGCCTAATTTTTGAATGATGAAGGGTACTTTTTTGTGGATTTTTCGATTCTTTGGTACCCCCGTGGATATCATGAGCCGAAGTTACTTGGGTGAGGTTACATTATATGTTTTCACGAAGGTCATTTTGGACAAGTGCTCCCTATTCCACAATCATCACTTTTAAACATTATCAGTTCGTAAGCAACGACAAACACTTCCTTAGTGACCTTTTTTCAACCCATCAGGCTGCTCTCCTGCTGGATGATTCAAAACTTGAACACAGAAGAAACGACGTAACGTCAACAGCATTAAGCAATATCATTTCGCAAAACAACTACATATTTCCACGGCTACACCAGAATACGAAATCCAGCTTATCAACAAATAAGCAAAGAAACGAATAATCGAACCACTAGCAAGATGTGGACATCCTGTAGTCTAGGCATTAATAGTCACGTACTTCGTCAAATCGATTTTCAACTTACTGTTAGTTTTGAGCGGTGGTGGGTTGGTGTTGGTACCCTAAAAGAGATAAATGAGATGTTTCCGTCCGAGCTTTTGCGTTCGACTTTGATCCAATCCGTGGGCGCCGAAAAAGTGGGGAAAGAGTGATTAACGATAACTCCTTTTTTTTAGGTAGGGTTAAATTGAGTAAGCCTAGCAGATGTTGATCGCGCCATTTTTCATTTCATTTTTTTTCAATTCTACGCCAACTCAAACCACTTCTCGTGTCCCCGTCGTCTTGTCAAACTACTAGACATTTGCTACCAGTACCAGACTACTTAGGAGTGGTTAATCCTTTCTCTGTGCCATTTATGCCCACACACCGTCCAAGCTATAATGTGGCTCATTATTGAGTAAGCTTTAAAATCCACTGTTATTTATGGTAGTGAGTTTCTGAATTCGAAGTTAACCAAAATATTCGTGTCTTTAAAAGCTCGAGGAATCACAACAACTTGACGAGTTTGGTCTCTATCGACCATGTCGATCCCTCCAAAGAAAAAACGATCAAATGAAAGGGCGTGTTTCAAAAATCGATCAAGTGTAAGGGTGCGTTTCAAAAATCGATTATCTGCAATGTATAAGGATAGCAATTGATCGCTTTTTCAAACTAATAAATTCATTTGATCGATTTTTCAAGCGTGCATTTTTACTTGATCGATTCTTGATTGGAGGAATCGATGTTTCTTTATCGCTGAACCATATATGATAACAATAATAATGACGTGAATGATGCTTAATCTGTTCGAGGAAATTTAAATTCACCAGTAAATGCAGACTCAGATGAATTTTGATGATTGAAAGAGCACGTTTTGACGAAGTTTCTCAGTAAATCGCCTCTGAACACCGTAAAATACTTTGATTGTTGGAATACTGAAGATGCAGATTGTTGCATTTCTATCCCAAAACATGTCTTTGTCAATAGTAAATGTTGAAATCATGCTAATAGTTTGGATTTGCCTCAACTCTTATCTCCTTGTGTAACTTACTCTATCCCTTCTTCACACTTGACAAGGTTGATTGACTTACAAATCATTTATGACGTAACGTGTCAATGACTTATCAGGCAACAGATGTTACTAATGTGATGGGTAAGTAGTTTACTGGTACGGAGCCTATGGATTTCCGTGTTCCGTGTCGATTTAGGGGAATCCATTTAGCCCCATGGTGGGTGATTTTTACTCAAGAGATCGTATTTGATAAAGAGAATAGATCTAGCGTGTTTAACGCCACAGTCATTGCTTTTCAGTCAATCGACTTAAAAGGTTAACTGGTTCAGCCGTTAACCGCTCAGTCCGAAAAATAGCTTTGGCTTCACTAAATTAGATTCTATGTTGAGGTTTTAATTGGCGTTTAAATAGTTTCGTGATTTTGATACTGTGCGCTTATTTCGACGCGACGTTTCGAGGGACACGATATGCATTATCTTATGAGTACAAGTTATACGAAACAGTATGAGGACCACATTGACATCTTGCAATTTTAATGCCCTTCCAATCATCACCGAGTTACAGCAATCAATCAAGTCACACAACATTGACCAGCACTGTACATAATATTCTGTACCTGTACAATACACTAGACACTCTTTACGGTCCTACTCCGCAGCTACTCTACACTACAGCATGTCCATGACTACAAATACGAATGGTTTTGAGTTATTCTACTTGCTTTTTTTACCACTTGTGATTTACCCTGGTTCAACCTTTTTTAAGGATTAGCGACATACAACGACGTTTAGGTTAAGTTCGGTTAAACTGGGCAAAATTATCCTGGATTACCTTTGGTACCGTCTGTATCGCTGTGCGATGATTGTTCCGCTCGCTAACGAAGGTGACTCACAATGTCAGCATTGAAAATATCACTTCTAAAATGCACATCGGGAGGTATTTATGCCTGTCTACTCCATGCAGAAAAAACAAATTACCTGTCTTAAGGTTTTTTTACCTGTATTAAGTGTGAACCTAAAACAAAGGGGTAATGCGTATTTTGGTAATTTTTCAAGATAGACCTATGTTCAGCCACATCAATGGAAAGCTCTCGACGAGACCTTTTCAATTATGTGGCTGCACATAGGTCTATCTTGAATTTTGATTATTTTTCAAGATAGACCTATGTTCAGCCACATCAATGGAAAGCTCTCGCCGAGATCTTTCCATTGATGTGGCTGAACATAGGTCTTTCTTTAGTAATCGAAATACGTTCTACCCCCTCTTTAATTTCTCACCCAAGACAGGAACAAACACCCTAAAATATGTGTTTCGTTTTTACTTTCAGGCCGTCAGTTTACCCCAAATAAAATAGTCCACTGCAACGCTATTCCGGTAATCTCTCGCATAACTCTATAACTCGCCATTGATCTGTTCACCTGTCGCGCAAACCACAACAAAGTCGTCCGCATGATTCACGCTGCGGGGGGTGGGGTGGAGGGGCTATCCCTGCTGGAGGGGCTATCGCGACTGGAGGGGCGCCGTCCCCCCTCCCTCAGTCGATGTGTCCGCGCCCGACTTCCCGCCAGTTCGTCTCAGCTGTTCGCGTCGCGCTGTTGAAAAGTCGCCATGGCCGCCGATTGCCTGTCGTCCAAAATGGAACACTCCCTAAAGATCACCAAAACAGTCGGAGACGATCGAATTCGCAGAGCGCAAGAAAATAACGATGACGTCGCGATCTTGTCAACTTTCTTGCCGCCGGCGTTGGATGATTCCCCGCGGAAAAAGCAGTTTCAGTGCGCACTGGGCTACCGGTGTCTCTTGGGTGACCCCTGCTCATCCCCTCCAGGTACCTGCCTGCTTGATCTGTTGTAATTTTTCAACTCTTTATGAGGATTAAATTAGGTTCACCAAGACCAGGTTTTAACCTAGGTTACGTGCTTGTCCTCCTGCCAAGCCTAGAGGCGCTTACTTCTTGGTAACTGCCGCTTAACTAAGCAGCATTAGGTTTTGCAATCGTTTAATTAGATAAACCAGGGTTACGTTATCCTCATGACTCGCCCCGGTCGGTTCGGCGAAAGGTGCAATACAAGAGATGAAAAAAACAAGAGGCTACTCAGCTACTCCTCGTGCCTAAAAATAATTTTAAAAAACCTTTCTCCCTTTAAATATATTGAATCAAAACCTTTCTCAGCACTTGTTTACATTGTCAATCATTCATACAATATTGGTATGATTAGAATATTAGAAACTAATTTCAGTTATGTCTAATATTTTGGCATAATGTTTTTGTCCAATATGTGACAATCGAAATATAGCTCATATTTATTGCAGTAGGCTAAAAAAAATCGTTTTTCTACCAATTTTATGAAGTGGTTTGGCTATATCAAAAAAAAAATGCGAATTGGCGATTTGATGTGTGTGTGGAAAGTATGGGTTTAAACTCTCGTTCGCAGTTCCAGTCATCAAAACGCATGTTCGCCGGGAGAAAAAAATAGCGCAGCCCAAGTAGGCCTTCGCGGGGTCTCGATGTGTCGCAGATCTTCTTGAACGATCTTAAAACGATTAGACCTATTTTTATAAAACTCCACTGCAAATAAAAAAAAAACAATCACCCTGTTGTACAAAAATGCAACAGCTTTTGTAGATATAACACACAATACTTCAGGATACGCATATGCAATGATTTCCCTAAATTCTGACGATACCTTCAAAGTTATAGTGCGCTCCTGCAAACTTCAAAGCAGGTAACGCCAAACCTACCTTGCCAGGGATTGTAAAGCTTTATTTAATTGAGATTCCTTGCCTCGCAAGTAATTTGAATCCGCATAAAATTCATGTTTGTCGCATTTTACCTCTCTAGTGACAACTGACTCACCCGGACGAACGCGGTATGACCATGAACGAGATCTGAGTAAAAAGCATGACATTTCTTCTTGCCCTCGTAAATTCAAGGAAACTCCGCACTCAATTTTTTTTCTTTTACCAACGGACCAAATACAGTAGTTAGAAGTCACAAAAGAAAATGTCATGGAAATAATAACTTTGAAACAGGGAGTACTGCTTACCTCTACTGTTTCGAGTTACCTAAAGATATCACCTATACAAAACTTCCAGTTCATGGGTTTTGACTTAAGATATTACCGCGTATCTGAACATTCAACAGAACATTGAATATACCTTTCCTTGATAAATATCAAGTTATCAAGTTCCATGTCATCTCAACAGCACATTCGATTGACTTGTTGAATGATTTGGTTACTACAGGGAAGAAATTTTTAGGAACACTAACATGTACGCTGGTATAGCGTAACACACAACTGTATTCTTGACACCATAAAAAAAACACATAAACACAAAAATACGTACACAGCAACGAGATGTATAAAAGTTATCTCAAGCCCGACATGCCACAAAACCACTCATATAGAATATAACAGGATTTTCAACGCCAGAATTTTCACATAGCAATAAGGTTGATGACAACAACGAGAGTTTAAACACATATA
>Ga0058701_10003294_pt1 | contig 12728 bp, 7 predicted proteins | sample AgamicOrMae_FD_97039 | JGI IMG/M metagenome (GOLD analysis project Ga0058701, IMG submission 97039) | Agave microbial communities from Guanajuato, Mexico - Or.Ma.e | ecosystem: Host-associated > Plants > Phyllosphere > Phylloplane/Leaf | place: Guanajuato, Mexico | collected 2012-06-04
AGCAGGTGCACAGTAAGGTTGGGGGGAGAGGGGGAAGGGGAGAGTCGGGTGTCAAGCGTCGCGTTGAAAGATGCGGTGTTTAGGGGTCTTGTGTTTTGGTACGTACGGAAGAGTTTCGGGTGTATAGTCTCCTAGTGCTCGAATGTGTGGGTTGTCGCTAGTCAAGGTTTTGTCATAGAAGCGGTCGGTCATGCGGAGTACTGTGTCGCCAAGTCGAGCTGTCTTAGAAATCGTGCGTCAACCAAACAACTAGGGTAGGCAACCTGGGTGACACTCAAATGGGCCCGGTTGCCTATCTTGGCCTCTGCAGGCGCTGCTGACTCGGACATATTCCTAGGCCCATTTACCTTCTCTTTAGTACCGTATCATGTGTGGTATCATATGATATTGATGAATGGACTTAGATAAAACTGTCGACCTTGAATTGCGTGCATCGTCTCCTCGTTTGTCCTTGATTCTATAACTGATAACTCTGAATAGAAATCGAAAGAAGGCCGGTGTGAACGTGCCTAAATAAACTTCAGACTTGTAAAAAGCTACTCACACAATTGGTTGTTAAAACTGTAGAGTAGACTTCTATCCACAGTTCCCATCCATCAAAACGCAAAGTGCCCCATTTTTTAATTTTTTTTTTTTTTTGTAGCGACAGAAAAGAAGGCCGTTTTGCGACGCGCAGCAACTTTATGGTTACAAATTGTTACAAACCCCCCGGTGAAACTCGATGGTTACGAAAAACGCGACTCGCAACTAGTCGGTTAATTCTTGCGGCCATCGATATATTAGGGAAGGAATTGTTTATTGATAGAATGAAGGGCGTGGCTTTATAGCAAATCACTTTATCTATTATACATCTCGAGGCTAAAAGACAAAAGCACCGTATATCTGTAGGAAAAAAAAGATTGAAAGAGCTTTGGCGATCAGATAAAAGTATCTCTATCTCTTGGGGGGGGGGGATTGGTTAGCTAACTTTCAACTTAAAAGCATTGGCCAGGAAGAAATAGTATTTCTATCTTACGAAAAAAAGAAACGAAGTAGGCAAATAGGGGAATGGGTATTACTAGCCACTACACAAGTCTGATAAACTATGTCGATGTGCCCTATATGTCGATACTCATGTTATTTTTTTTTGTGTGCAGGCACAAACCGGCTCCCCGGCTGGCGTAGCGTTGATGCGTGGGGATATTATTCGAAAAATTCAAGAATTCGACGCCCGAGACCTTCGCCATCAAGATGCTCTTAACCTCTTTCAGTCTGCTGGAGAGTCCATCTCCCTTGTTGTACAGAGGTTAGTTCCTTCCTGCAACAAAAAGTTCGGCCACAAGATTAATCACCATATATATATTTTTTTTTAATCTACAATTTCTATTTAACGCACTCGTAGTGGAGTAGTCAAACTAACGCACCGTTACCGGTACTTGAAACAGTCGCAAATCGACTGATTAAGCGAATGTTCAAGATCAACTGACGAACAATAAATATTGTGTGGATTCCCTCTTAAAGCGGAGATACTAGTATAAGTACCCCGCCCAACGCATTTTTAATTTACCGTACAACAGACTTCTCCTCCTGTACCTTGTACAAATACGTACGACGATTTTTTCCTGCGTGCCTCGGCTTTATCTAGTCATTTAAGGCCCAACGACCGTCGACCACCCTTCGACTCATTTGCCGGTACAGTGCGTTATTTTCCTCGAGTGTGAATAAGTAATACTACGGCCAACGACCTCCACTAATTGGCCGTGTGGATAAGGTACCGGTACAATATAGCTCTACCCTTTGAGGATCTCGGCGTTTGTACGATTGCAGATCTTAATTTAATATGTATAAACCGCCTTTGCTGTTCACTCTGAATGCGACAACTGTACTCCACATGTAAAAAAAATTGACCTCAAATTTCAACTTCAGTTGTTAAAAAATTAAATTGAAAAAGAAAATAATTAAAAAAATGTTGTAAACAATGATTGAAGAGGTCATTTTGTGTATTAATGATAAAGGGAGTGTCTATTGACCCGACTGCCCCATTTGAATTATCAGGCTGGATTCCGTGCGTTCAAGTCACCTCCCAATTAAAATGCATCAGGTTGGTTACGTGCGTTCGAGTCTCCTTATATTAATGCATGTCGGGTCAATAGCAACACCCAATGATAAATCGTACTATATCTTTTAAAAAAAATGAATATTATACCGGTACGAATTTTTCCAAATTTATAAACCCAAGCCTATGATTTTGAGAGAAGATAGGTAGATATTACCTGTACAAAATGATTGGGTAGGTAAAGCAGCGGTGAGCCTGGCCCGCGGTATGATGTTTAACCTTGACCTCATATCAATACGGTAATTGATATGTCTGACGTCGGCATCATCATAAAAGCTTGTTGGCTGGCCACCAAAAGTCGATGAATTCGTTCTTCGACCGTCGATTTTAATCACAGAAAATCGCCAAACAAAACATGCACCAGGCAGACAACAGCATTTCATTTACCGGCACCGGCACTTACCTGACAGCATGAGAATAGCGGTATACCAAGACAACAACCTTGCATTGCACATTTAATCTTTGCAACAGATAGTAATCATTTAGCGGTTCAATTCATTAAAGTAGTAAGCAGCACGCCTACCGTGCTCCGTACCTTTGCCGCACTCTCATGAGCGTTTATGGTAGCAAGTAATATTAAAGAGACCCGCTCATCGTGCGCAAACGAACACGATACCATCCCTCCCGCCATTTTTGCAGACGACGCTTTAAAGGCCCCTGATTGGTCGACGCGGTTTGTCAAGAAAACAAAGACGTTGTAGTCTGTTCGCCGGTCATCGCACCAATGCAGGAAGGCAGGCCTACCGTAATCCCAATAAGGGTCCATTTCAGTTCGCTTCCACAGCTTTCCGCGTAAACACCGATCCCACAGGCCTCTGTAATATCGATACTTCTCTGTTAGTGTATTTTCCCCTTTGTCGTGTCTTCTGTCAAATATTTTCTAAATCAGTAACCGTTTAAAATGGTGAGTTCCTCATTTTGTTTTTGATAACCTACATAATGCGTTAACTTCTCATTAACTTTTAGGTTATACTGCACCTAAGGTTCATGCTCCATTAAAGTTTCTGGGCAACTCTTACAATCAATTTTCATGTTATGGTGTGCATGCAGCCATTTTCTGGTCACTAAGTCAACGTAACCTAAAATTCTCTGCTTGACCTATTGTCTACATCTTTGATATTTCGATGAGGATTGATTCAAAACACAAGGCCAAAGTTCAATTTCTGAATCGACTTTGCAAAAGCGAAATATATACGGTAACACATCACCGAAGCAGTAATGTCTTCACGTTTTTGATTTGTTTCTTTTCTTCTTCTTCTTCATCACCTTCTTTTTATTTTAATTTTTTCTAGTCAGTCAGTGTCATAACTCACATGACTTCTATTTGTAAACACTGACCCATTTTGCTTTCGTAAAGTGTCGTGATGAGTGACGAGCTGGTGACCAGTCGATCGGTTTCTCTTTGCAGAACAGTGGGCCAACAAAAGTCATGAACCCTGCTTCCATGTATTTCTTATGGAAGCAGGGGTCATAACTTTTGTGACCCACTGTACATATCTGTCAAAGTGATTACGAGCATGAAGCCTTTAAACGGATATGCCTGCTCCAGCAGACGCAATACCGAACTAGGAGCAACTGTATTGTATTCTAATACCGCGTTGGTAGGAGATGCGTCTATAATGACCTCCAATAGCAACACTTACAGGTACAGCAGGACGATCATGTCTGGCTTTTTTTTCTTTCTTTCTTTTATGCCTTGCCGAGATATTTTAAGTTTTACGACCGAATTCACGGATTATGGCCATAACCAAGGCTGGAAAACAATTGTACAAGTTTTATACCCAAGTTCTCGAGCGTATTTCATTAGGAATCGGGAAAATTAAAAAAAAATGCGACTGAAAATGCGAGGTAAGCAACAGCCATGAACCTGCTCACCATCACACTTTCAAACGCAATTTTTTGAAAAGAAATTTCCTGTTTCCTGATGAAATACGCACGAAGACTCGTGTATAAAACTTGTACAATTGTTTTCCAGCCTTAGTTATGGCCATATTTAGTGAATTCTTTCGCAAAACTTAAAATACCTCGGCGAGGCTAAAAAAAAGAACTGACACAATCGCCCTGCAGGCATTATTAATTCTTCACGTATAGGCCTACAATGCTTTGAAAAGGACACATTTCACTCATAAATAATGTGACTTGATGATTTCTAATTGTAGGCCTACATAAGATTAACCGTAATACTAGGTGGGATACGCCATGAGAGAAGGGCCGCCCGCCCTTCTCTCGTGAATACGCTGTAGGATAAACAAATAATTTTAGTAATATCTTCTTTTGCTGTTTATTAAAGGAGGTTGAAGTCGGTTTGCCGTCATTAAGTTTGAAATGTCTGTTGATGATGGGTTGACAAGCTCGATGATGGGCGGAAGATGTATGTCGTAATGGGCTCGAGAACAATAATGGCAAGGAGCCTTAAGGCTCCTTGATAATGGATGCTGTCCAATGGCCTACGTAATAACGGACCTAGCAAGCCATCTACACTTCAAAGATTTTTATTTTCCGCTTTGCTGCTCTATAGTTAAAATTATCGCCTTTCTTACCTGTATTTTTTATCATTCATAAACGGTGTTACCAGCCAGCACCATTTTTTGTTTAACCTCGCGGTTGTATGGGCGGGTGTTGGCACCCTTTCCCCTTCCTCATATTAAGGCAGTGTACCAACAGCTCAATCACAAGACCCCCCACTTCTATTTGCGTTACGTAATTAATGGATGATCCCCCGCCGTAAGCAAACCACGTGCGGTTAAATTTGGTCATTGAACCAAATCAATCATTTGCTCGGCGCAGAACGTATGTTAGAACAACGTAAAAGAAAAAAAGTATTTTTCTTTATTGTCATTTCTCCGTTGCTTGTCATGGAAACTCGGGGAAACGTCATTGAAAGGCATCCTCGGACCCTTTTTTTTGTCCAAATCATCTATTGAACGGAAAAAAAAGCTTCTCCAGTTGTGAATTTGGGAAACAGCTCTCATCAGCGCTCAATAAAATTTCGGTAGCACGGACGGCGTAATTAAAATTGACAAAATCTTGGGCAACCTGGAAAACGATGTATTTTGAGAGTCAACTTTGGATATTTAGTTATAAAAATTATGACAATAAGAGGGAAAACGTTCTGTTGGCTTGACATAATTGTCTCATCATCGCACCATAAGCGTTTATTTGTTGTTTTTTTAACCCGAGGCTGCAATATTCCTCATAAAACTGGAGTTTCTTCTTGGTTTTATATTAAATCGATGACCTCAGCATAGGCTAATAAAAGACATGAATCGTCTGTGAAACAGCATCTTGCAAAACTTAACGCCATTTTCAAGCTCGCCTACCGCGGATTAGGTATTTTTTTAACGAATTGATTATTCACACACTGCCCTGTTTAAAATTAATTAGGTTGGTTTCCGTGCGTTCCAGTCACTTCCCAATTAAAATGCATTAGATTGATTTTCGTGCGTTCAAATTACCTCCCATTTAAATTGCATTATAGGCTGGTTTCCGTGCGTTCAACTCTCCCTTGTATTAACATGGGCGTGCCAATAGAACTGACCTTTTTCTAATTACTTTTTTAACACAATTTTGTTTTTGTTAAATAAATTTCCGTTGATGTTATTTTCTAGACCTAAAATCAGTTGAGATATATCCCTCATACCGCGGATTTTGGTATCAAAATATGAATCTCAAAGTATGAAATAGCTATTCTGTGTTTGCACGGCATCCCCATCCAATGAGAACGCTCCGAATTACAAATGGCGGACCTGAACGAGCGAAATAACGGAGTTTGGGGGAGAGGGAGGGGAGATCGTGCAAACAGAATAAAAACTTGACAAAGTGACTTGAGATGTGGCTTGTCGTCGACAGGGACAACAATGCTCGTCGGCCGGTGCAGGCCCCGCTGAACTCGCTGCGCCCTTTGAGCGTGAGTCCCCTCCCCGCGTCGCGGCCTGTGTCGGCTCCAGGGTCGCCTCTGCCGTGCTTCACGCCGCCCCCGGGAAGCTTCTTCAGCTCACCCGCCAACGATGACCTGGTGCCCATCACCAAGCAGGTGAGTTCGACGATCATCGTAGCGACTCTCAAAGCCCCCCTCAACACGGCTGAAAGTGCCTCTAGAAAAAGCGGAACTTACAGATCGAACATATGCGTAGTGAAATTTATAGTTGTTAAAAATTTATAATATACAATGGATTTATACCTCTTGTGTGCCACTTTCCGTCGTTAAAACCCACTACTGCCCATCAATGCGGTTTGGAAACAAAAATAATAATAATTTTAGAAGATTTTTTCAGTTCAGTATTGTCACATTTTAAAAAATATCACCCCCTGGAAAGCTGAAATTAAATAATTTAGGCATCCTCCAACTCTTAAAATTGCGTATTTTAGTAGGAAAAATCCTTCGAATTTCTCTTAAGCTAAATTTCACTCCAAATACTTTGGGCTGTTATGGATCAAGCCGGAGAGAGATGGCGCAAAACACAGAATAGTGCCCCCATTCCCAACAAAAATCCTGAATGCTTTGGAGGGGGGGGGGGGTAACTGGTCTATGCCGAGGCAAAATGGTGGAGAAGATGGGAATATCGCCTCCGAAAATCTGATTCTTCAAAGACTTAAAATATTCGAGAGGAAAAGGAAAGCGGCCACTTCTTGAACCGTTGTTTATCGTGGCTCGAGTCCCTCATAAAACTAAGATTTCAAACTGACACTCTCCCGCGATTTTCATCTCAAAGTTTGATGAGGGAAGCAGATGGGGGAAGGGCATCCGCTTTGCACAGCAGCCTCAGGAAGCCGCACCTGTGCGACTCCCAAGCAAAAGCACGCTAGTCATTCACTTATTTCCCCTCAAGTTTAACGACCGGAATGTCGGATGATGTTTACGCATGGAGCGCTTTGTAAATTTTAATGGTTGCAGTCGTTTACTTTATATTCCACCTTTCACTAAAACCCGAGCGGAGTGACCGCTGAGCAAGGCATGAGGCAATCAACTTAATTTGGCTTCAAGTGTTGTCGCGTTGACAGATTTTCTCTTTACGCTGCAACCACCTACACACGGGTGTGTTGCGGTTGCCTACCTTCGCTCGGAATCAGGCTGGTAATTGATTAATTAAAAAAAAAACGAAGTGACTATTCTCATGCTGCCCCATTTGAAATGTATTAGGTTGGTTTCCGTGCATTAAAGTCTCCTTTGTATTAAAATTGGCGGGCAAATAGTACTAACAAAAAAAAGGTCGTTTTGAGGTGTGGAGGGTGGCTTCATCTGATTGAGAGAGCTCGAGTGGATTTTCCAAGCCGCTGAAATCTACTGATTCTCAGTCAAAATGCAACCGCTAATTTATTTCAGTGGTTCGGTTTTGATGGAAAATTAGTGGATATCTGCTGAGAATCAGGAAGATTTCCACTAATTTATGTTTAGAGATGTCATTTTCATCTTGCATCAGATGCGAATCGACTTGCGTTCAAGTCTTGAGACCTTAGTTTCACTATCCAGTCTCTCTCTAAGGTGGTTCCAGCGATGCAGACCATCATATACCCATAGAGAAGAGGCCAATATCCATCGCTTCAAATGAAGCTGTACTGGTTGAAAATGCTGTTTCAAAACTGTACTACCTGCAATTCATAAACATAGCAATTAGCACATTCTCGAACGAGCATTTTCATCTAGTACAATTTCATTTCAAGCCATCGATATACCGTATATGTGTGCTCTTCCCAGCACAAAACGCACCCCGACATTCATTACATGACAACGTAACTCGGACTTTGGAAAATCCCAGTGGGACCTCTTAATTTACAGCGGCACTTGTAACGAATCATAAACAACGTGAGCCGAAAGCGCTATTTCAGAATTGTTATTTTCGGGTGTCGTAGCGAGTACACTGGCCGCTTGTCTCGAATATGCCGGTCGGTACCGATATTCACTAGACGAGCCGAAATGAGTCTCGCTTAGGAGGCCGGAAACCAGAACGTTGTGTTCTTTTCTCTTGTTTACTGTTTGGGAGACCGACTTGGCGTGATGCCATTTTGCTGGTATCGATTACGGGGAGCTTCTTTCCCCGCGCTTCAAACCTGACACGGTTAATTAAAACGACAAGAAAAGCAACGCTCGTTTCGATGATCGGTGTTCGAATGTTTAACAATTTTTCTTTCGATAGGAAGTGACTTGGACATTACTGCAATGTGAATTTTACAAATTGCAGATTGTACTGTCGAGTGCAAAAGAAACGGCACCCTCTTTTTAGTGAAGCGAGGTTTCGGTTGGCAGCTCTGAATGTTTTCGTGGAGGGGAGACCGCTACGCCAGTGTTACCTTGCGTTACGCGGTGTCTGACCAATCACGGCTTTCCAGCCTCCCTCTCCTCGAGAACAAATCCAGAGCTGCCAACCTAATTTCTGCCTCGCTGAAAAAAGGGTGCAGTTTCTTTTGCACATGATACGTATTACTTACCCCAGTTAGCACATATGCGGTAACGTTCAGTGAACATTCTATCGTTAAAATTACCTGGGGGTTTGAATGACTGCCCGCCCGTTCCACGAATAGTTTTTCTTATTCTTGACGCAGAGGCACTCAGATTTCCAGGCGTTTTGATATTAGTTGCGTTGTAGAGGACATACGCTGAAGATTTCACAGTAAAAAAAAAAATAATGTTTTCTGTTTTGGGTTTGAAGGTAAAACACGGGAATAGCGTAATTTGGTTATTTCTAAAGATAGATCTAACAATAACCACATTAATTGAGAGCTCTTGACGAGACCTTTTCATTGATATGGTTGTTTAAAAGTTTATATTGAAAAATGACGTGACGCTCTTGTCCCATTTTACCTTCGTACCCAAAACAGGTACAGGACTACCCAAAACAGTAATTATTTTTTACTGTGTTCCCTCCACCTCGTTTTTACCACGCCATCGCGTTTTGTCTCTCGTCTCTCCTACATTTTTTTCGTACTTATTCCTTCTTATGACCCAGGTTGAAGTATCCATGCAATGTCTTTGGTAATACCCATGCCGAAAACTCCATTCATTTGAAACTACCCGAATGGACATTCATGGTGCATGGACTAGCATGGACACGTAGATATCCATTCCTGCATGGACTAGCATGGACACGTAGATATCCATTCCTGCATGGACTAGCATGGACACGTAGATATCCATTCTTGTATTTTTCATGTATGGATTTTTCGACATGGATATTGCATGGACACTTCAACCCGGGTAAATGGAAAACCTGAGCCACAACCGTGACCTTCCTATCAAATGTGCCTCCATCTTCCCCCGTCTTCTTAAGTCCTCCACCTTTTGAAGAAGGGCTTTAGTTTTTCCTTTTTATTTGCTTTCTTTCGCCTGTTCCCTCCCACTCTCCCCTAATTATCTATCATTTACCCTCCATCTTCAACCCCCGATCAAACCTTTTCCCTTAGAATCACAAGTAAAAATATCAGCAGCTGCGCGAAGAGGTTTCGCAGTACAATACCAAGCGCCTAGCCACAACTAAAAGAACCGTCTTTTTCCGGCTGAGCTACCGGCGCCAAGTCTCGTCCGAGCGAGCCAAGCTAAAGTCAGCCGCTATAAACAGATAAATTCTCGAAACTTAACCAAAGTTGAACGACTTAAGTCTCAAGTAATGTAGGTGCTATAGATCACAGCGCGGATTTAAAAACAAAGCAACTTAAGCCAAATAACAACAACACGACGGTAAAAGTGGTTTTAGATCAAACAATTTGTTTCACAAGAAATTAAATCTGCGTCCTAACTAAAACGGAACTAACAAGTGATCTTTATTCCACGAAGTGCGAAATAAATAACGAAGGAAATGCACTGCCTGACCAAATAATTAGCCTACATATCCGTCGGCGCCCCCGAAAATGGAGTCTTTTCTTGGCAATGCACCAAAAGAAAAGGGAAAGGAAGATTGACAAAGTCGTCAGCATGACCTACTCTGTAAAAAATAACTCCTGTTTTGAGGTAGTCCCCGTACTTTTTGCAGGTTTGAAGGTGAAACAGAACAAGTAATTTGGTAGTTTTTCAGGATAAACGTATCAAGTATACCAATGAAAAGGTCTCGTTGAGAGCACTTCATTTGATGTAGATGTGGCCATATCAATTGATTGGCCGATCCATAGCCACTCTGTTGATAAGGGGCATCTTCGGAAATAACCAAATTACGCTCGTTTCCTGTTTTACATTCATATCTGGAACAGGTGTGGAACTATCTAAAAAAGGGGTTAGTTTTTACCGCGTAATGACGAGGGTTTGATTTCGTCGCCGACGGGCAACGATTTGATGTGGGACAGTAAGAATTATTCAATATGCAATCGAGTTACTCGAAAATATGACCATCTGCAACGTATTCATAGAAATGTATTCGAAGAGTTGTAATCCGTATAACTTCCACACAGTCGAATGCAAGACTTGAAAAACATGCACGACTTGGAAAACTGCGGTTTATCCTTTGGTGACGGAATAATAATCTTGAATTTTGGAAAGAGATTTTGGTTGGCAGCTCTGAATATTGAAGTGGAGGTGAAACCACGCTGCAGGGTCTGACCTTGAGCTGGACCAATCACAGTTTCCAGACCCCCTCTCCATCGAACAAATCCAGAGTTGCCAACAGTTGCGTAAATATGAGTCTCTGTTTTTTTGGGGGGGACTACAAAGGTCGTAAGGGTTGCTTACCTTTAGGCGCCATAAAAGACTTATTCTTAAGTCAGCTACAGGCCAAAAAAGAAAATTCTCTTTCCCTTCCAATCAAATCGGCCAAAAAACCAAAAAAATTCGAACATTTTTTTTTTAATATCGATGCAATTTTCAATTTGATTAGTAGCACATTAATATTTCAACGACTTTTCTTAATGCTACTTTATTCTGAAAAGCACCTTAAATAGCTCGCGACTTAAGTTGCTCATGCAGTTTCATGTGTATTCTTCAAAATTTTTTCGGTTCGAAACAACTATTTCCTGGATTTTACCAGACATTATTACAATTTTTACAGCTGAATATTCCTCTTTTTCTCAGCAAACTTGTCAAGAATCCGTTAACATCAAACTTGAAATGCCTGTGAATATCAGAACAAGTCCTGTGAGTGTAGCCTCACCGGTTGACTTTCTTAAATAACATATAATGCGTTGAAGGGTTGAGAAGTTCCTTTCAACAGTAATCCGACCAGTTCGTAACAGTAAACGTAACATTTCCTGATACTGTAGTCACAGCAAGATGAAAATTTTTAGAAAATTTTGAACCGATGGAAATAGTAAGCCGTCTTATTGAGGGCAGTCTTGAAGTCCGACGGCTGATCATTACTGGCGCAATAGTTTTTTTTTTCTTTTTAATAAGAAAGAATTATTTTTAAAAAATGGGCTTCAGAAATTTGGAGGGTAGGGGTTGAACCCCCGCCCCCATATCTACGCCACTGGTTGCCAACCGAAATTCTGCCTCGCTAGAAAACGCGTGCCGCTTCATTTGCACAGTACGTACACTAGGAATAAAGACTTACAACCTTCTAAAGATCTTAATTCATAACTTTAATACCAATGAAACGACCTAGGGAAAGGGGCTACGAATTTTCGACTGTACTATGATGAGCAAAAGAAACGGCACCCTTTTTTTGGTGAAGCTAGATTTCGGTTGGCAGCGCTGAATGTTTTTGTGGAGGGGAGACCGTTGCACCTGCATTCCTTGTGCGTTACGCGGTGTCTGACAAATCACGGCTTTCCAGCATCCCTCACCTCGAGAACAAATCCAGAGCTGCCAACCGAAATTCTGCCTCGCTGAAAAAAGGGTGCCGTTTCTTTTGCTCATGATAGTACAATGATCTGATTGTTGCATCGCGCGTGCTGCATGAAGCGTGTGCCGAACTTGGAGGGGGGGGGGACAGTTTGACCTCCACCGAGATCACGGTCCGAAGACGGCGTCTTATTTTAGCCGCCATCTTGAGCGAAGGGCGCGGAAGCGCGGTGGCCGGGGCCGTCGCTGCGTCGCGTCGCTTGCAGATGCTTCCGTCGCGCAACTCGAGTTGCCTTGCAGTTAAACTTAGCCTGTCGATCTCTCGCATTAATGCCGTTTTACTAAACATATGTCATTTACAAACGTTTGGCTATTGAGTAGCTGGTCGATGAGAGAAAGAGCATTTTTCTCGAATCTGGGTCAAAATAGAGATGCACCCCACCCGGTGACACACTTTCCGACCAATCCCTTTCGGTTTGTGCGAACGACTTGCTTCCGCTTTGGACTTTTCTTCGTGAGGAAACGGTACGTCAAACAGGCGTGTGGATATCTACTTTCTTTTTGTATCTGATATTTTAACTTAAACTTGACTCAAAATCTGCGTTTTTTTTCTTGTTTCAAGTATTTATATCCTTTGACAAATACAAATGTCTTACACAGTTACAAATATTGGTTCACTTTTAAAAAAGTGTTCTATATCTAAAAAGCCAATCAGGTAATAACTCAAGTGCTGTAACCAGTACTTTTATTAGGACAAAAATGTGACTACCTACTCTAATCGGTTCATGCGTTCATGTCGAAAAATCAATTTCTTGAAAGAACATCTTTTTAAGTCAATCAGTGGCTACAAACCGCCCCGAATCTTAGAAATCTTCTGAATTTTCCAATCGCTTTTCCTTCTTGCACGAGCTTCGTTTTTTTTTTTTTTTTAAA
>Ga0058701_10003295_pt1 | contig 12726 bp, 11 predicted proteins | sample AgamicOrMae_FD_97039 | JGI IMG/M metagenome (GOLD analysis project Ga0058701, IMG submission 97039) | Agave microbial communities from Guanajuato, Mexico - Or.Ma.e | ecosystem: Host-associated > Plants > Phyllosphere > Phylloplane/Leaf | place: Guanajuato, Mexico | collected 2012-06-04
GGCTAGCGACGATGTTGCGAGGGCCCGCTTGCTCCAATGCATCTGGGCGGCGAATAGGACCACTACCCGGGTAGGTAGGCAACCGAGCCACGGGACACATTTTGTCCCCTCCGCGCGGCCGGAGTGCCGTCACCTGAGTACATACACCTTGCTTACATCACTTCAATGCTGCAATCGTCACAATGAGGAGAGATATTTCTACGGAGTACTGTTGGCTGCAGACGTCACTGCATCACAACTTGTCTATCTCGATCACCACGATACTTGATCATCACGATACCAAATTCCCAAACTCCTTCCCCCATATCAATAAGTTAACGTCCTACTCTATCTGCGACACTTTTCCGACATCTAAACCGAAGACCTAAAAAAAAAAAATAAAAAAAAATACGCAGTCTCATTAATTGTTAGTTATGAAAAGTTTTGAAATTCACAAATACTTCTAATAATAATCGCAAGCAAAGTACCTAGTACTTCGCTCAGCCTGCGCCCAACAAGTACCGGTACGATAGGAAACTGACAATGTTTCGCGACGCTAATTCGTTTTTTTTTTTTTCAGTGAGAACAATCCTTACGGCCGGATACTTTTGTGACGTAGCGTATAGGATTCCAAAGGAAAAAAAGTTTTACTGTCCAAAAAAACTGTAAATAAATAAAAAATAAAAGGAAAAAAACACCCAGGAAAATTGCATTGTTGCGGTACAAAGGGTAGATTTTGTTGTGTATACAATAAAAGCTGCCAAAAGGTAAACTTTAAATAAGTAATTTATCTTAAAAAAAGTAAATCAATAGCAACAACTTGTTTATACGACCTTTTTACAGTGTTACCAATAAATTATTATTTAACATTGGCGTCAAGACTTATTATTAAATGGCCAGATATTCTTGTGCATCAATTGTGTACACCTTGCCTTCCCAACCCTTCTTTTCCGATCCTCTAGTTACAGTACTCCCAATCGTCACCATGTACGATCAGTTAATTCATAGAAATACACATACCTGAAAAACTGATGCAAAATTTATCACGTCTGTCACTTGGTTGGTTACAGCCTTCAACGATCATTAGTACAAACTGTCCTCACATTGTGAACAGTGATTCACCTAGCAAAATGTTAAAAGAGTCAGTCAAAAACGTTTAAAAAGTAAAGAGTTAAATTACTTACATTATTTCCTAAGTAGCAAGATACACACAAGTTATAGACTCTATATTGTTTGAACATATCCTACAACAGGTTTGGTATTTAATCACCTTTAAATCTGTTTATCCACGAGCGAATGAATACCGATTGTACGATCACAATATATGGAAGTCTGAGATTTCATTCGAAATTCACCGTGAGCGCAGCAAAGGCACGGTAGCACGGCACTACTTGTATACTTATCTACCGCTGCCATGCAAGAGTCTCTCCATGTGTACGAAGTAGAAAATTAGCAACAAAACATCGTCTCTGAGACAGCAGATGAATTTTAAGGACGCAAAACAATGTGGTAACTAAAATACGATACGCTAGTCGTCTCAAAAATTTCTTCATCATGATAGTGATTGACAACACTTCACTCACATGACTTACATCAATAAAATTCATTTATATAAAGAAACAAAACAGACTCATGATTTTTTACGGACAAATGTCGACTTAGCTACAACAATTCAGCTCTTAATGTCTTTTCTTTCAAGTTGGCTAGCGGCAGCAGATTCTCGATCGTTTCACGGGATTCACGAGAAAGGAGCAGATCAAAATCTTCCGAGGCCTGCTGGTGCATGATTTGATTTGTCGATAATACATTAGGCAGCTTGGCAGTCTCTCTGGATCAACGGTCTTACACAAGAGAGTGGCTACGTACAAACTCTACCAGTCGAATCGCTGTCGAGATTAACGACGATTGATTGTTCACACAAGGAAACACATTCGCAAAGATGAAAAAGTTGGTCTAGTTTTAGTTAAAGAGTTCCTGAAAACATAACGGAACGAAGAAGAGAGCGACTAATTAACAAATTTTTTAATAACGTCAGCGGCTGGGATGCGGCTGGGATGCGGCCGTTTAGCTATAAATGCTTCTGTAAAAAGGAAAGCAGAGAAATCTCGAAGTGTTTGTTTGAGTCCAGCTGACGCAGGCTGTGTCTTTCGCTGGGATACACCTGCAAGACCACAGAGAAAATAAGCAAACCATAATACGACACGGCAGTTTTTTTTTCTTTTTTTAATAGATACGTACCAAAAGCTTATATGGCTTCTGAGCTTTAATTAGGGCGTCTATCAGCTGGCTAGTGTGAGAGAAATGGACATTCTCGTCCATCAGCCCATGGACGATCAGCAATCTATCTTCCCTGAAACAAAAATTATCGGTACTCAGTGTGAGCTAAACAACTGACGTTTATGAAAAAAGATGAGAAAAATCAACTTACTCGTCGGGGAAATTTTTGATGTACGATATAACAGACCCCGCCTTGTAGCCCGCTTTGTTGTGCTCAGGTAAATCCATGTAGCGTTCAGTGTAACCGGTATCGTACAGTTCCCAACTCGTTACAGGAGCACCAGCGATGGCCACCTTGAACTTATCTGGGTGATGAGCCATTGCCATAAGACTAAGATATCCTCCATAGGACCAGCCATGGATTGCTAATCTATCCATGTCTATGAATCCCTTCTCGTCAGAAAGCCACGATAGCATTTCCAGCTGATCCTTAATCTCGACGGTGCCCTAAAACAGGCGCACATAACAACACACTAGACTTTCAGACCAAAGAAAACGTCAATGTAAATTTGTATCACTTAAAAGTCTTAATGAGCACTTGGGGAGAAGGATTTTCTTCCACATAAACTCGACTTCGACACTAAGATTTTTTCCAGACGACGTTAGGTTCGGTCAAGCTTAGATTCTATGGATTAGGTTGATCTTTGTCGGAAAGAAGCCGTGTTGGTCAACTTTGTGCATCTCGTGTACTTCATGGGGTTGTAAGAAGGAACACGTTTTTCTTTACCATTTTGCAGCGGATATATCCTTCAAATTTAACTCCTCTGTGTTTCGATCCCCTGGAATCAACTGCCACAACACAGTATCCCTCCGAAGCTAACATATGGAATCGTAAATGCCGAGTACCCTGAAAGAGATAACAACATTTTTATATATCCTCTGTAATGAAATCATCCCCACAAGGAAGTGTGTTATACTTACCCCGAATTTGTTTGCGACAACCTGCACGTCTGGGCCGCCGTACACGTACAGAACTGTGGGATACTTCTGACCTTCCATAAAATTGTGAGGTTTGAACACCATGGCGTATAAGACTTCACCGGACGCAATCTGATGAGTGACCAGTTCAGGACAGTAAAACTCCGCTTCGGGTGCTGGATAAACGAAAGTTTTACAATCAATCATGTGGAATTAATTAGTTTTGTGCCTTTTTTAAATGCGCTGAACTCGCATGGCGTTAGTAAGTTGAAGGCCGCCTCGTTTCCAAAAAGACAAGCTCATCTTAAGGTTTTCGTTTTGTTCTCTGCCCCCGAAATAAGAAGTTCAATCAAAAACTTCTCCACATGACGCTCAGTACAGCATTTGGTTAGTTACTTGGGACAGTACCGAAGTTGAAGTTGGTTTAAAGCAGCACAGGATAAGCGTTCTTACTACATAAACCCGAGCCCAGTGCGAGACAAACATCTTTGCACACCCCAAAAATGCTTTTGTGAAAGCACCACCCCACATGTCCTCAATCGGGATACGTAAACGCTTTTGAACAGTCTAAAATTCTCAGTCAACTTGAAATATAAAATAGATATCAAACGAGAATCTTTCTTGGCATACCGGTAGATTAAAGGGTACGATGCCTTTTGGGTATACAGCGCTAACTTTATCGTTATAAGAAAAATGCAACCAGACTATAACTTCAAAATGCTTATTTTCCAATGCGAAAAGTTTTTTCACCTTTCGAGGCAAATTCGTTGCCTACGATCAAAAAAATGAAAGATGATACTCACATGTATGTTCAAGGATATATCCCAGAGATTGTAATTGACTTGCACTAACAGCATTTTCTTGAGACCAGCTGGGATGAGAAATTTTAAATATTTGGCATGCTGGTACTCTCTGAATATTACTATAAACAGCTAGCAGCAGGCTACAATCCTGAAAACACAAGAAAAAGTATATTACGTTAGGAAAACGATTACTTAAAAAAAAATTTACGACTGCGTATCGCGATGACAGTACTCCTACACGGAATAGATTGTGGAAACTGAGGATAATTGAAGTTACTTTTACATTTTCTACTGGACTAGTTTCGAACTACGTGCTTACTGTCTTACCTTGTTCATCTCAACGTAGTAGGTGTATCCACATCGAGTGAGCAAGTGAACTTCCTTTGGTCTGTCGAGCGCAACGACGTACAGATGCTTTTCGAGTGGATTTTCTCGGAACCCCATGAAGTACACTAGCTCTCGTACGACGTCGACCCACAGAGAATTACCTAACACCTCCCAGTCACCTGATGTCAGTGTTTCTTTGCTGGTCAACGGATAAGCTACACCTGTAATCATTTAGGGAAAAAAACCTTGTTCAATTATGATGCGAATCATCAGTTTCATGAAATCTCTATGGAGTTGGCATTTCTTGGGGGATGTAACGCATTTCTGCACATTAGTAAGATGCAAGTGATAAAATGAGTTCCTTCAACCGAATTATTCCAAATACGGAGTCACTTGATATGCAGTTTTACTGCTGGAAAGAACGATTTGGACAAGGACACCTTAGACGCCTATCCAAAGTGAGGACGTAAAATAGTAAAGCGGCACAAATTAAATTTGCGTCGTATCGGTTTATTGGGTATTTTCGAGCCAGAAGGCAAGGCTACAGCTGCTCCGTTACAGAGCGAAACCGCTTTTCACGACAATACTCAGGGATGCCACAAAACTTCAATTTTCGAATTTCCTGACATTTTTTTTTCGAATTTCCTTGACATTTTAAGTCTGTCAATTTTCGCTGCTTCCCCTCTTGAAGAAGCGAGGATTATTTTTTCCGCAGCGCTTCGTTTTCCACTGACATTCTTATTCTTATCGGGTTTTACCCTGACATTTCCCTGACATTCTAGGATTTCCCCGCTTTGCAGGTTTAGTGGGAACCCTGAATACTGTACGTCTCGGACTAATGAATAAATGCACGATTTCTCGTTTTAAAAAATTGGCTACAATGTTTTGACTTAAAATCAAGACGAAAGAAATAGATAAAAATCTTGTACGACATGTTCAAGTAATATCAAATATTGGATTGACTTCATATGCCAAGTACATATTTTCTTTGTTAAATAAATATTTCTAAAGGGTCAAAAACGGTCTTTTGAGATAAGTGGTTTAAGCAAAACAAGGATCATCACGTGTTATTTGGTGTCGCGGGCTAATTCGAGATACCTTGATTTCAAGCTTTCACTGATTGCCACTGCCTAATGGATCGCTCTTCACTGAAGCGAGAAGTTAAAATTGCGCGAAAAAGGAAACTTCAAGACTTTTACTTTTTCCTGTATCTTTAAGAAAAGAAAAAAGAAAAAAAGAAAAAAGCAGACTAAAGCGAAAAATTGAGAGCTCTCTTACCATTCACACCTAAAGAGTCATCCATTCCATTGGCAACAGAAGATAAATTACAGGTCAAAAGGTACAAGTGACGGAAGCCGCTATCTTCGTCAGCCCATATTAATCTTATTTCATTCGGATTCTTTTGAGGTAGAAATTGTAAGAGATTATCCACCTGAAAATCAAACAGTTTAGATTAGTGCTACAATTTAGATTTCTACTTTGTTTCGGCTGGTGTAGACTACCCAATACAATAAATGTTGATAAAAAAAAAGGGGGGGGTGCTTATTGGGTTTGATTGCTACATTTTCTGAGCCAGACACCCTCATACGCCTTTATTTTACAATCCACAAAGCATACTCACATTAATCCAATAACCCGTTTGTCTATGACTACATAAAGAGTACACTAATTTATTTCTGTGTCCAGGAAACGATGAGTTGGCAGTTCTCGTTGAGTGTTGATTGAAATACAGCCCGTGTTGATCTTGTCCACGGGTCGCGACGAAAAATTCAACAGGAATAATAACTAAGTCGAGTCTTTGTTGCGGTCTATCCAGTAACTGCACCCAAACGCTGGAAATACAAGCATGAAAGTATGACTTCACAATCACGAACAAACGATTCAACTTTCCCGACTCCTTCGAGTTTCTTACGATTTACTTACTAATCTGCATCTGGAGTCCAGCCGACCCGTACGAGATACTCCATCCATGGAAAAAGGACGCTGAGCGGTGTTGCCATGTCGAAATCCTTGATATCAGTAATCTGGCCGAGCGCATCCACACAAAACTGGACCATTTTGAGGCTAGACTTCGGGTTACTGCATCCGGCTCGAGGAAACCTAACAAAATAAAATAAATAAAAAAAATAAAAAATAAGTACGAGAAAGTCAATCTCGGTGTTGCCACATTAGAATCACAGAATATAAAACTTCCTTAGGAATGATAACACACCTGAATTCTTCTCTTTCCGAATTTGTTGCGGGTGATTGCAGGCACAAGATACGGACTTTGCTTTCATCAACTTCCTCGTAGACGATCCTGTACACTCCATCTGCAAGATCATTTACTCACATAATAACGAATATTTCAAATACTTATGCTCACCAATAAATAAATGCAAAGTTCTTGGAGAATAATGTTCATATAAAAATTTAGCTTGATCGTGGGAACTCAAAGATGTATGAGTAATCAAGGTATACGGAGCTTTTTCTGATCCGCAGATTTTTCTTTGCATATCCATAAATACCATCAAGAATACTTACGCGCCTGAACAAATCTAGTTAATAGAATACACAAACACTTGCTTTTTTTTTTTATAAAAGTTTAGGAGACTGTCTTCAAACATGGTTTGATTTCTAGTTTTTTTTTTTTTAAATAGACAAATAAATTGTGAATTTTGCTCCAAACCGGCTAAATTCTGCGACAGGGTTGTCAAAAGATCTTACTTTCGAAATTTCCTGTTTTTTCCTGACTTTTCCTGACCAAATGCGATCACTTTTTGTGCGGTTCGCCCGTCGAGCTCCGAAAAAAGGTTGAGAATACCAGTGTCTCGGTTTATCGACACGGCGTCTCGATCACAACCAAAGGACAGTTTTGAATATATTTAGGTCAAAATAGAAAATTTTACTGGCTTTGCAGGCGTTTTTCCTGATTTTCTGACCGACTATTTTTATGACTTTCCTGACCTTTGACATCCCTGCTGTGAATAAAATTAAAAATTGAAATATGTTTTACTATAGTTGTATAAAAGATATGCAATTAACGAATAAATACGAGTGATTTTTTAAAACCCAGGCGCTGAGTCATTCTTTCAATTAAGGTTAGTAAAAGTACAGTATGTTAGTAAAAGTAAAAAGGTAAAAGCAGTAAAACTCAATAAATGAAAAAAATAAAAATAAAATAAAATTAATGCCACAGTTGAACGAGGATCTTCAGAAACGGACAGAAACATCCGAAATCTCAAGGTTTTCACAAACTGCAGTGTCTCTCGAAAAATCTCAAGAGGGACACAATTTTTTGACTACTTGAGGTTATAGAGCTATGAGTTCTGAGCTATGAGTTTCGAGCTATCGAGCTACCGTGGTTCGACCGTAACTAACATTTTAAATGCATTTACTCTTGGACAAATACCTGAACACGGGTATTCCTCAAATATTTAACACCACTCTAAAATTTGGCAAAAAATTACCTGGTGAAAGTGGCTGCCACCAATATCCTTGGTACCTGTTAAACTCCTCTTGCATGACATATGAAGGGTATCCGGCTGATATAGGATCCTGCTCAAGATTTCCAGGTCCTAGGTTTTTGTGTGCAAATGTAAGCCGTTCTGTTTGACCTAAAGTAAAACACAAAAGAAAAAATTTCATGTAGATAAGGGGCAAGCCCACGTTTACACCAGATTGATGAGTCAAAACTGTCATGCACCTTCAAATACTTACTTGTTTTAGAATTAGTTACATAAATATCTCCTCTGCAAACAAACGCTATGAGGTCCGAGTTGGAAGGACACATGTGAGGGTTCAATTTTGAATCCGGAACATCTATATCAACTTCAGTTGGGAAATACTTTCCATTCTGAATAAAAATGGTAAAAATATATCACGGACTAGTTCACAACAATATTCAATACAATCAGGAGTAGAAACTTACTGATATTGTGGGCTCTGTGCATTGATATATGTCTTTCCCACAAGAAAAAATTAATTTCCCTGTATCTTCATGAAGTTCATAGTAGTTAACACCACCAGCAGTACCCAACCGTTGCCGTTCTACCTGGAGCTGTTCTCCTCTAGATGGTCTGGATGCGGCAATAGTCATGAATGCTGGTTCAAGCACCAATTGGAAATTTATTCTGTGTGTTGAGCTACAAACACAAAGAAGAACTAGTTGTTAAGGATCCTTGCACCATAACATAAATATAATACAATCATTGCAAAACGTGAGGTTATCACTCTCCAAAGGGGAAACTTGCCTGGATAATTCATTTAGTTGGACATCAGCACATAAAAGAGCATTTTCAGCACTTGCAGGACCGTTGCTGAGAAAGAAAATTCTTGTCCTCCCATCAGGTAATTGGCGAAAGTTGACATGGGTTGGATGCATAGTATATAAACATGTTAACTTCTGATGCAGCTCTTGCACTCTTTGCTTAAGTTGTGGCCATGTTTTCTGTTCACCCCCTTCCATCATACTACGAGCACTAAAAAGATCACCAGCTGCAGGAACAGAAGAAAAAGGTTGAATCAGACTTCTGGCCTTAACTTCTCTTGACAGAAAACTAAGATAGAAATTCTTTGGCACAGTCAAAAGGGGAATTATTGTAGAGAAAGACTGAAATGAAAGGCAAACAGATAGATTACAACATGATTTGATGAGGTCGGAACCAAAGGGAAGAAGACACAATCCTGAATTCCTAACCTCACCAACGAATTTGAGGACTTGAAAAGGTCGATGTCTAAATAAGTAATTTCTTCACTTAAAACTGTCAATAATGTATTGGAGTACGTAATTGCACTCAACTACTTCAGTGGCTCACAAATCTTCGGAGGATATAGGCAATAATTCCTTAGTTTTCGTTCAAACCAAGAAACTTAACGTACTACAGTTATGTGTTTCAAACCATTTCAACGAGGTGAAGTGGGTTGTTAATACTTACCGCGGTTATTGACAAACACGGACATTTCGGAATTAAGACTAAATTTCACTAGTAGGAAAAACTGCAGCTGGAATTCGGAAACTGAACAATAATTGCAAAGTCCAGCTGTGAGGTAAACATTGGATGTCAGTTGTATGCTTTCATTGACTTGAGAGAAAAGTCAAACAGTCTACGTCCTTATGAATAAGACCATTGAAATTACCTCTAAATTATAAAAAGTATGAACACGTCGCAAATGACATAATTTTCAATGAAAATACATTACAGGCAAATACACCGCATCATACACAGATGCGGCTCGGGCTCGGCAGATGACAGAGAATCTGAAATTCAGGCGTGCCAACGTTCGACAATAAACGATACTCTAATTACGCATGATCCTCAAACATGCTTGCGTTACTATTGCTTTTGACTTCCTTATTTCGTTGGACGACTATCAATTAAGAAACCTGGTCATCTTATCTTCCAATGATTCGTTTTGTCAGGAGTTCTCTAATTGGAATCAATGTTGTCGTTCTGCGGTTAAACACTGAACAGCTGCTGAACAGCTTTGACCTGGCTTAGACGAAATAAAAAAATAAAAATCTCGTAAAACTCCGATATATTATAATCCCGGTACATTTCAACAGGAGCCGGCAGCTGTCGTTATGCTGTTGGAAGCAATTTTATGATTTCGATGAACTTTGCGATTTTTGACGCAGGGCGAGTGAAAGGCGCGCTTTTGATGCAGCACAATAATTAAAAATAAATTTTTAATGCAAGCGCTAAACAGCTGAGTTATGACCGGTACGTATAAACCTGCCTTCGAAAATCATTAGGTAGAAAGTAAAAACGAGATCCAACGTAATGATTCTGCGTGAACATAAACGAAATCCAACGAGATGATTCTACGTGAACGTTTCGGTACTTAAATATGCTGAATTAATGCAATTACATCAAAGCCACCGCCTGGGCCGATTTCTTTGTTAGAAACAAGCGTGCCCCTTGTAAAAAGGTTTAATCGACCTGACCAGACACTTTTGCAAAGCGGGTTGCTAACCGGACCTTGCACACATCCTTACCTAATTCATACGATGTCCCTTTCATTCTCTCGACACTTTTAAGTAGCCGTTTGAAAGTATCAAGCAAAAACTGCGCTACACTTAATTCACTACTCATGGTTTCCCTTTGCTCGCATGATAACTGATGGCAACGTTTACAAAACGTGCTCTCGGAGAACTTCGTGGAACTGCATTTGATAAAATGCGTAGGTCACTGACATTCAGATGAACAATATGAATCAGAGAGAGTGCGCACAGTTTGTAAAACAAGACATTCACAATCAAATAATCAAAGCGAGATGGGGACGCCGCATTCTGTTTTCGTACATTATTCTAAATCAGAAGAACGGAACGAGTGGTAGCGATGATTCGCGGGGATGAGAAGGGTGGACCGGGTGAAAGTAGAGGTGGGAGTAACTGAACACCTCTACAAGCTCAATGATTTCATGACTCACGCTGGCGCTTGAGATTGGCTGCCACCGTCACATGGTAGGCTACCGTATAGATCAGAGAAAGGGAGGGTCGTCCGCCGATAAATTTGAAATAAACGTAGTGGTGTACGTCTTGTTCTTTTCTTAGACCTCGGATGCTGGCTTATGAGTGCTCTTGAAATTTTAGTTCCGAAAGGAACTTGAGTTGTTCGATTGTACCAACTTGGAGAGTTGGTCAACGTTGACTTACCTCGCCGTGTGCTGGAATTTTCGATGTCATTCTTAACGGTTTTGTTGTTCTTTTTCCAGCTTGGAAGAAGAATCGTCATCTGGAAACGGTACCGGTTTCGACACAACAACACATGTCTGGCTAGCCGAAGGTTCTGACCGGCGCAACTTTTGCCCCAGGGGTGATATTGGAAGTAAAAGCGAGCGGCTCGTCGCGCTATGGTAATATTACAATTTGCACGCGAAACGTCGAATTAACCGACAGTAAGTTGACAAGTTCATTGACTGCCGGGTGATAAGCCTTATTTAGGCTACCGGTACTACACGCAAAGAGATAAAGCCATGAAAGTACTAAAGGTCATTGTCCTTGAACGAGTGAGATTCTCGTGATGTTTAATTGAATTGCATATGTATGTATCGCTTTTTTTGATAGATAAAACACAGTGACTCGACCTTCTTCTTCTCCTCCTCAGTTAAATACAGAAATACACTGGGGCGGCGTATTTTGATTTTGCAAAGGAACGATTCAAGAGCTCGTGAAGATAGCATTGCAATCAAGATAACGGTACTTTGCGCCGCTTTAGACATTGTTAGCATGAGTTTACTCTGTTATCTTACTAACCTCAGTAAATTAAAAGAAAACAAAAAAACAAAAAACAAAAAAAAAACCCGGAAGATCTAACGTGCTTCTCTTTTCATACACAACTGTTGCTGTTTGTTTTGCGATACCGTCTTAGTGCATCACAGCTTCGCTGCAGGTGCAACTGAAAGATAAGGAGTGACATTTATGTAACGGTAGACATTATCAAGCTTTCCTGTTATTAATTTTACTAATAACAAGGCGAAAAAGACGACCCCCGCATTTTTTTTTGGCAGCATATTGTAAGGGTTTGCAACCCTAAGTCAGGGCCATCCGGAAATATCGCCCAGCGGCGTCGCGCACCATAGCAAACGAGAATAGGTCGCCACCTTTTAGCTGGCTGTCTAAATTAACAGTACCGGTACTTTGAGTTCTCGTCCTCGTCGTGACTTGTAGTACGTAAGTGTGATAAAACCCAGAAACCTTACAATATGATGGAGATTTCCTGCAAGAATAGCGGTTGCCATTGTTTTTAACCTCCCAATCAGCATTTAACTTTAAAAATGCCTACGATGCGCTCTATTTAGGTTTCCAATAAGATATTGAGGTGACATTCATAGTCCTGATACCGTTTAACACCTCGTGTAGTTACTTCCAAAAGAAGAGGACCTGTATTCCAAAAACATCCAAATTATTCCGGTAATTATTCCAGAATAATTGTTTGATTTTCAGTTCTTGTTTTTGACAATTTTTTTACTACATATTTTGGCGTTTTTACGATGAAAAAAAATTAAATCAAATACCCAGGAGATAGATGACGGTAATTACACAGCGTTATAACGTGGCGTAGCGAGAAGTTATATGTGACAAATTGTCACGTATCATTTAACTCTTGTGACAAATTGTCACATATCATTTAACTCTGTCGTCTTTTAAGAAACAGTTCAGGTCTTCAACCGGGAAGGTTATAATAAAATATCTGCTTTTGTTAAAAAGCTACCGGCAACCTCATATGCTTGTTCAAACGCCAATCGATCAGTGTAGGCAACACGCACGGATCCTGTGCGCTCACATTGCCTATCTTCAATCCTGCAGGCGCTTGCTGTAAGACTCGCATTCTCGCCCAGTGGAGGAGGCCGACACAAAAGCCAAAAAAAAAGAGAAAAAAAAAGAAACGGCGTTGACATAGAATAAAATGTATCAATGCAGCGATTTAAATAATAAAAA
>Ga0058701_10003296_pt1 | contig 12725 bp, 6 predicted proteins | sample AgamicOrMae_FD_97039 | JGI IMG/M metagenome (GOLD analysis project Ga0058701, IMG submission 97039) | Agave microbial communities from Guanajuato, Mexico - Or.Ma.e | ecosystem: Host-associated > Plants > Phyllosphere > Phylloplane/Leaf | place: Guanajuato, Mexico | collected 2012-06-04
AATTTAAGTCGTGCTGGACTAAAATTAAGATCAATCGGACTAAATTTAAGTTATTTTGCCTAAAATAAGATCAAAAGATGACTCAGAAGTTCGACCTCACTTGAATTAAGTCAAGACTAGTATTAAGCATGATCTTAATTTAAGTATTTGTTTTTACTGTGTAGTAAACGTCACTGTAAACACTACTGTGTAACGGTAACGTTTACTAGCAAACCTGTTAGCGTTTACTAGCCAAGTTTGGCTGTCGTATTTTTTAAATTAATTTTTAGTAAACTTTACCAAATACTTTTCTCAAAGTGCCGTCGAGGTATCAAGATATATGATCATTAGGTTACTTCAACTCAGAGGTCATGGATATTTGAGTGCCTTTTTGCTCGTTCCGCTTTGTGGTGAAAGTCGGAACACCGGAAGTAGAAAATCCTACGTTTCAAATTCACAGGAGAGTGCATTTCCGGTGCACGATTTGACTTCGCTTAAATAAGGTGTCGAGGATGGTCCGCCGTGCTTGGAGCATTATGTGTGTTGAAATGGAGATCGGAGATGGGGCCCGCGCGGTGCCGAGGAAGGTCTGTGGCCACCTGTCGCGGTGCAAGGCTGAGATGAGTCTGGTTTTCGCGATACGCTGGCTGGAAGGCGGCTTTGTAAGAGCCCGTCTGCATGCAGAGGCTATAGTAAGGGGCTGCTTTCAAAGGTGCCCAGGCCTGATCTGCCGATGATATGCCCCAAGCCTCTTGGTTTCGGTCTTGCTTTTATTCGCACCTTTCAAAGCCTCGAAAAACGGAAACTAAGATTTCTTGTGCACAGAAAAAAATATGATAATAAGTGAAACTACATGTAAAGTATAAAATTAAATTTAAAAAATCCTATTTCTTATCTTTAATTTTTTTTAATTATTTTCGGGCTCGGGATAGGCTTGATTTCTGCTTTTTAGAAGATTTTTTTTTTGTTATACGCTTTGTTGAGTGCCGACCGTTTTAAATTCTTTTTTCCGTATTAAGAAGAGGCACTCTTTTGCAAAACCAAACATATAGACTCCCCCCCCCCCAAAAAAAAAACGATTTTTAGTGTAGAAACGGCGAGGCATTTTTTCCTGAAGTGAATATTATTCGCATAGACATTACTCTTTCAGGTAAATGAAGTATTATGAAACAATAAGTCTAGAAATTCTATGAAAGTGGTTGTGTGGTATTCCAATCTTGCGACCACATGTTTGTGCGTAAAAACTGTGGTTTAAAAAATGCGGCTTTTTTGCGTAACCGCATTATTCACAGTTGACAAAGTCGGAGCAATGAAAACGATGTTGTCTTTATTTTCGTCAAAAGTTTGAGTGTCCTGTGGAAATGAAGTTTTAAATAACACGCTAACATCAACTGGGAATATTTATGTAAATTAGTGGCTTTTTTATTCATGCTGGTAATACTAATTTGTATGTTGTCTGCTAATTTGCGTACCATAGGCTCTCCCGTAACAGTTCCGCGTAGGCGAGAGGTCCGCGGAGAAAAGTTGGCAAAATTTGGGCTGCACGGAAAGTTACGCTTGACATCGAAGAAGCGGTGATATCACCGCAACTTCCCCAACCCAGACGCTCATGTAACAGTCCTTACGAAAAATATTAACAATACTTTTATGAATCTATGTTCGCGTTAAATCGCGGTCTTGGACGATCCACTGTCCAAGTCCTGTTGACAGTTTTTCTCACTGTTTTTATCATGTACTCAGTTTTAATAATTACCATACAGATAAGAAAAAAAAACGAATTTTCTAAATTCTAGCTCAAGTGTACTCATATGTGACCGACGTATATTTATCATCCCTTTGACTACTGCATTAGAGTACCGTTGTCTGCGAGTACTGACTTTTCTCTCTCTTCCAAGTTCCGATTCAAGTCTACCTTTAAGAACACTTGATCCACCCCATGGTCCACCTGGCACAGAGCTTTCTGATGCTCTCAAGCTTTGAAAAGGACGTAAAGTTAGCTGGTGATAGCAGAGTTGTTATGTAAGTTCCTAGTGCTTCTCCTCCTTGCGATAAAGAACCCAGGAGTGCTCTCGGTGACTTAATTGTTGGTTGTGGGACTGGACATGTCGATTCTCAGAATCGGGCCAAGGTTCCATTTATCCACTTCTACTTTTCGCGCAACAAAGTTTAGGAGTTCCTTGACCTATTGGGAGGATTCCTCGCCACCTGATCGGACGATTATGATTCTGCATCGCGTTTTAACGTTCACCTTCACGCAAAGTTAATCGGAAGATTGATTCTGTTAGACTTTTTGATAAACCATTGAGCTATAATAGTGCACGCAGGTTTTCTTTGATGTAATCAGGCATGTGATTCTTATCGTTTTAGCCGGCGTTCTGTCACTTTTTCAGAACTCTCACTCCATAATCAGCTGACTTGATCTTAATTACTCTAAGTCTAAAGTAACTCAGGTTTCCAAGAAAGATGGAAACTTGCGTTCATTGACAAATTATTACTGCCTCAGTGTTGAGCTAGCCACTTTTTGGGGTTCGGAGACGAATGGTAATTGCCGGTTAATATTTCAAGATACATCCATGAATGTTTCTCTTGGATAGTTAGAATTGGATATCTACTATCGACGGTTCATTTTCCAGTCCCTTGAATTTCGTAGGATAATTTAAAATATTTGTGGGTAGTTCGGAATTCTCATTTGACATTTGGATGTTTTTCTCATTTAGAAACCGTGAAAAACACGAATATCTGTCTGCTTTAAAATAAGATTGGTTTTGGTATGCAACTTTGGTTATGAATGGGTATGAATGAAGCAAGCTTGAATGGGTTCCAGATCCACAACGTAACGTCCTCCACCCACAGCCGTTTCTATACTGTAAAATCGATTTTGTTAATCTGATGTCAATTAAAAGCGTGAACAAACGCTAAAAATGTCCACATTTATGTTTTGAAACTCCTTACCAATTAGCCTTCATCCATGTCCTTGATCGTTCTCCTGAATAATTCGAAATCTTTCAGCTATCGATGTATTGTTAAACGCATCTCGAAATTTCGATTAACGTTATTGAGCGCTTCATATTGCTTCAACTTCCAAGGATTTTGAACCTATCACTTGCCTTTGCCTGCTTGTTGTGTTTGTGTATGGGTCTGCACAGAGTCTCGGTTTATAAGCTCGCGGATTTTCATAACTCAGCTTGTCAGGGAATGAGGCTGAAATCCCGCCTAATGTGGCGATAATCAACTGATTGATTCCTAAAACGTTAAGCTCGAATTCGTCGCCGCAGGCAAATTTGGGATCTTATTTTGATATGATGAATGATGAATGGATTTACACTTCTCAGGCCAGTCTACGAGCCATTTTTTTATGAGTCGGAGTCAAGGGGCACGAAGGCGTAACACTTATGCCTCCACAGCGGTACACGAAAATGGAAACATCTTTGCGAAAGTGAAAAGTGCTTTGAGTATATTCCTTTTAGATTTTACCGAGATTGCAGCGCTGCTGATCTCAACAAATAGATTCTAAAAAGTTGGCCCGACTTTTTCCTTCATTGTGTCTTTTACGGATCATCCATAAATAACATCTTTCCCTCTCCTCTTTTTTTTTTTGTCTCTTAGACTTTTTTTTTGGTGTTTCGATCAATAGAGACCCTCCAATTTGCGTAAGCAGTTTTGTAATTTTCCCCCCGATATAATAAGTTGTGATGATCAGTAAAATTACTCTTTTTCCGAAGCCAGTTTCGCATATCCTTTTTTCTCTCCTTTTTTTTTTTCTTTTTTTAGGGAGAAAAAAATGAACAGATGCCGGGAAATACAATGTGTCAGATTCAGCAAAATATTTACTCCTTTTTCCTCGTGTTCCAGGTACGTAGATGCAACCAATGTGGACGAAAAGCGCGCATAATTTACTCCACGTATTCGGCACTTCCTTTCCCGGTGATGGGGAACCCCCACGGTGAAAGGCGGGTGGTGAAAGCGGGGCCGTGAAAGTGGGACTTCAGCACCCGAAAATGTCATCTCAACCACGTGAGCCTCTGACAAGGTGGGCGCTTCTAGAATAGGAAATAAAAATCGCTGCGGTAGTGTCGGCGCCTGCAGACGTGGGGGGGGGGGGATTTGACGCTTATTTGCATGCCAACAGCTGCCATTAGAATTTGCCGCGTGCGTTCGAGCTACTGTGAGTGAGCCAATGAACCATTGAGTTTCGTCTATGACTTCGTAGACCTTGCCAACTAATAGTATCATTTGAGTGTGACGCTTGCCTTGGTATTATGTCGGTTTGCCGTGTGCGTGCTCCATGCAGTTACCACCTGTAAGGCTCAGAAAATGCGCGTCACCAGGGAATGCATAGTAAGTCAGGTTAGTGGTTTCGCGCTACTACCCACTTTTAAGAACAAAAAATAACCAAAGTATTGTAAAAGTATTTAGGCTTGATTTTTTCTTCACCTTTTGGTTAGTTCTATTCGCACGCCTATATTTATTCAAGAGTGACGTCCATGCACGGAATCCAACCTAATACATTTTAAATGAGGCAGGGTGTAAATAGTCATTTCGTTTTTTTTCTTTTCTTTCTTATTTTTTGAAATATATTTGAGTTGACCTTTTGCCGTGATAATACTAGGGCGTGTTAAATCCCTTAAAGCATTCATCATTCAGGTGTTAATATTAAGGTATGGGTTTTCTCCTTTTTTTGTGTTCGTGTATCTGTTTAGTGGGATTTCTTTAGTGTCGCTATTTTGGTACCCATGCAAGGAAGGGCAAGCTGTTTGCAAGTCATCGTGACTCGATCAGGAGAGATCCGCAAGAAAGGTCTCGTCGATCCCTTTGACTCAGCAATTGCTGAAAATGAACATTCGCAAGCCAGGTCAAACGATCAGCTGTTTTGACCGGCTCAGAAAGTGTCGAGGTTTGAATTTTAACATGCAAATCTGAGAAGTTTTTTTCGGAAATTAAAACGTTGCGGTTCGGGAGACCCGCCGCATGCTTTTACCAAATCTACGAAATATTAGTAAAGCGGAAAATGGCGTTTATTTAGTCTTATCATGTGAATTGAAAAGCGGAACGGGAAGTTTGGCTGCCAGCGCAGATACTTGCGTTTAGAACTGGCAGGAAGTGGGGCAGCTTACAGTGTTCAGCTGAACGAGTCGTTACATAGAACAGTGCTTAGCTGTCAAGTTGGCAGCAATCAGTGTCCCCACTCCTGCACCGAAAGCTGACCTTGAAGCGACCAATCACGGTCAACCAGGAGCAGCCCCCCCTTCCAACACCGCAAGCACTGCCAACATGACGACTACTCCGCTGTGACGCTTCATATTTAAGGAAATATTCGACTCGCAGCTTTCTTAACTCATAACAGCCCAAGTATTTGGAGTGAAATTTAGCTTAAGAGCAATTGAAAGTATTTTCCCATTAAATTACGCAGTTTTAAGCTTAGGGAAATGCCCTAGTTATTTAATTACAGGTTTCCAGTGGGGTGATATTTTTAAAAAAAAATTTGACACTACTGAGCTAAAAAGATCCTCTAAAATAATTTTTTCTGTTTCTGAACGGTAACGCTTGGCGGTGGTGGGTTAAAGTACCGTCAACTTAGTGCCCTACGTAACCTTATGTAACCTACACTCTAAGCATGTAGTGAAATTTCTGATAAGAAAAAAATATGCTAAAGCGATTGTTTTTACGGCATGAACTGGAATATCAGTAAAATTTATCGGAACCTAGTAATATTTGACTAGGATCGACCGTTATTTTACAGCAAGATAACCAGGAAAATGTCACATTTTTTTTTCTGTCTAAAACATCACATTTTTTCATGAGCGTATAGCCATGGTTCCGCATAGATGTGGGCCAGTGTAGCGGGGAGTTTAGTGCCAGTTGCCTATCCTCCATCATGTGAGCCAACACGCTGGCCACCTTTAATTATGGCATGAATACGAGACTTATCTGTTTGTTCGACTTTTTGTTTTTTGCAACCCCCCACCCCTTTTTTATCAAACTAGGAAAAATAGATTCAGAAAAAAAAAATTGGTGGTGGGGGGGAAATGCCCCTCTTACCCCCCTCCTCCCTGGAAATGCCCATGTCTGTTTTCCTGTCGAATTTTAGGAAAACTTTACTGGTTTCCCGTGGTCTTCAAGCTAGTGTCCATCCATTGAAATATCGAGAGAATCCAGTGGAATGTTTCAGGACACTATTTAGGACGTTATGATTACGAATTCAGTGTTTTTCTGTAGATTCGTACTCGCATTATTATCGAACTTTCCCTCTTTTCCTATGGCGCTCTGGTGATCATTGATTCAGTGAAACTTCGTTGACAATGAGGCTATCCTTACTGTAAGTATGTTTCCAACCATTCCTTACGTGCCCTTTCTTCAGCATACACCATCCTTACTTTGAAGTAACCTCATCATCGCCCTAATCTGCTCCGTCTGTTTTATGCCTTGGTGAAGTAAGTTGTTCGAATCTGGAAATAGGCGGCAAGGCAATCCTGATCTCTAGCAAAAGGAAGGACCAAGTTGGCCCTCAAGTTGAAATGACAATACTCGTACTTTTTGTGACAGAGGACGGGATATGAAAGCGTCGTGACACGTTGTCGTCGAGAGCTATAATTCCGAATCGGCCGACCTCCTTCGAGCGCTCTGTCGTCTCGTAATAGAGTTGTCGAACGGAGGACTCTCCGAAAACATCCATCTCTGAGAGATACGGCGTTTGCCGCTCCGAACGTGCGCTAACGCCATTCCCGCATCAGGGTTTTTAGGGGCACATAAAAACAGAAAAAAAGAAACTCCCAGAATGGCGACTCCTTCAGGTGAGCTCGTCTCTCACGAACGGCCGTTGTAAATGAGCTGAAGACGATTTGATGCAACTGGAGAGCCTCTTAGGGAGAGAGGTGTCAACTGCCACGTTATCCCTGCATCCTACCAATCAGCTTTGCTGGTTTCCTGCATCCCACCAGTCAGCGCACGGCGCGGGAACAAGTTGCCGACTCTCTCCCTTTAAGGCTCTCTAGATGCACCGCAGCGGCTGCTAGCCAGGACTTGGCAAACAGCCCGATTCAATTTACGAGCGGTTTGTTTACATGAAGGCTTGCTGTAAACTAGTAATTATGGTGGTTTTTGTCAGAAGTGGGTCACTAGGCTCCTTAATTTATTGGGAGATGTATCTGGGGGGAGAGTCCCAAGGAATCTGACCGTCAGTCAGTGGTTAAACATATCTAGGTGGGCTCTTGGACCATCCATCTTGGGTCTGCTGTTATTTTTAGAGTTAAGTTTCTTCTTTCGTTGCCGAAGTGAAGCGACGCAGAAGGCACGTGACTTCGTCTTCATCTCGAAGGTCCCCACGCTCACCAACCCTGGTTGCTGCATTATCCTTACTCAGAAGTAAGCAAAGATGCTCACTTATAAATACATGGATTTCTCGATGTTGTCCTGACGTATCCATTCGTGAGTTGCTGACATCAAACAGTTTCTCCTATTGAATCCAATATACCTCATGAGGCTAATGGATTATTACTGGAGCCTGTGGTGGCAGTTGCAAAAACGCCTTCTGCCAATCTATCTTTTTGGGCACAAGAAAATATTCGCTTCGTATTCCTTTGTCGTCAGCGCTATACATCAACTGACCTCGTTCTCGATTGTTTCCGCTCAAAATATCACCCGTCAAAAAACGCATTCCCGTAAAGGTTTATCAATTGTCGGCCACGTTGAGTAATCCAAGCACGAACCGGGCCGCCTTTTGAGGCCTAGAGCGGCGTTTGACGTTTCACCGCAAAAGAACACCGTCGTCTTCCAACACTAGCCAAATTTCGATCGAGGCACGTTTGTCTAAATATGTTCGAGCGACAGAGATAAATTTGGTGAATCACTCCAGCAACTCCCCACAATGCAACCGCGCCATTATTTCCCTCAGCTTTCGATGTCACCGCGAGTCGGGTGAAAGCCGAAATTTTTATTTCGCCGAGCTTTAGGTGCCTCTTTAGACTTGGCTGTAAAAAATCTGTGAGAGGTACTCCACGTAGAAAGGCCTGTGGCAAACGAATTTCGTTTCTGAATGGACATGCCTCCGTGGCGAGTGCCTTGAATAGACTTACTTAGAGGCCACGAGACTTTCAGGATCGTTTTCAGACCGGTAATCAGTTTTACGATGTGTGTGGGGAGGGGGGCACCCACCCATGGAAGAAAAACGACTCTGTCTTCGGGACTCTTTAAGTTTAAAGGGCTGCATTCGCTACCTCCTGTGTTTGTCTTCGTTTGACTTTTGTTCTGCAATGAGGATCGATTTTTTAGTCTTGTTGGTCTACACCGCGGCACCGACTGGAGCAAGTCAAAGAGCACTTATCCTAAGTTAACCGAACGGCTGTTGCCAAGTCGAATCTTGGCGGAACGCTACTAGTAGTACATTGGCCTCTGGGTGGGTCAAGGCCAAGTGTAGAGGTATTGAAGCGAGGCCCAATGCACATAATTCTATTTATATATATTAAGCAGCTCGCGTTTTGGCGACACAATTCAGCTGTAATATCCTCACGTCAGGCTTTGTAGTAATATTGTTTTTCTCTTTGGAGAAAGACAATTTTTCATGATTTTGCCCCATTTGAATTTCGTTCTGCGTGGTTTTCACCTCTATTAGAATGATCAGTGGAGGGGGTAACAGTCCTCGAGGGACCTGGCGAGACGACTGGATTATTCAATAATTAGTCCGACCTGAGGGAACGGCCCGATTCACCCGGATCAAGTTCGGTTTATTAAGAAAAGGGGACTCCTTGAAAGATATTCGTTATTGGCTGATAAAACCAAGCCTTTATCCTTTTCACGGCCTTGTAGCTACAGTACTTATAGAATTCATTCTTCATATTTCCTGAGACGTAATTGAACGTGGCGCAGCAGCGCTGATCTATTAACGAGAAATACGAAAAGGCGCTAGCCTCTAAATTGGAGAGCTCTTTTTCTATCAGCATCAGTACGTCGTAATCATCTAATCCAATGCCTTAAGAAAGAGGCACCGTTCAGGAAAGTCTCATCTTTTTTTAAGCCTTTCGAGAAGGTGTCATCTTCTTCGAGCCGTTGAAGAAGGTGTCATCTTCTTCAAGCCGTTGAAGAAGGTCATATCTTCTGACACATTCTCAACCTCAATGTTAATCGCATGTTGTAAGCTCTTACGGGCGCATAGAGATTCAAAGGATTACCATGAAATCCTGTAGTTCAAGTAAGGTTAACCTAGGTTGTCCCGCTCGCTTTTTGCCGTCGCCACCGCTCATTTTTCCACCGCAGTCGAAAAATGAGCTACATCGTGGTGATCGTTAAGTTAAATTAGCTCTGGTTGCGAATATTGTGCTTAAATCCACTACCGCTCATATTGACTACGAAAGGTACACATGAGATGGATAGTCCACCTTAAATACATACTCTAACCTCACTTTTCTAAGCAACATTCACGAGTTAACCTCTGCCCACTGGGCTGTTATCGACCCATCAAAAATGTCAACTTTTATGCAAAATTCTCCCAAAAATCCCTTTTTTAAGGTAAAAGTTTAGCTCTAAATTTGCGCAAATAAAAAAATGATCACTTTAAAAACACCATTTTTCCAAAATTTTACCCAAAACGTTTTGATTATTCTCTCAAATTATTTTTTTTCAAACTTCCTCCGGGCACAAATCGGTTAACGGGACCTTTCGCCGTCAATCGGGGGAAAACGTTGTGACGGATGAAAACTCTTGGAGGAAATTCGGAGCGGAAACCTTTTATGAAATGATTTTAGGGCATCTCTTTATGCCGAACATCTCGAGATCGCTCGACGATTATAGCCAGGATTCGATCGCCCGTTGACATTAAGCGCTCCTTTTGTGTCCTTGAGTGTGAACGCTGTGGTTTGCGGCTGCCGCGAGGCGGCGCCTGTCAGCCGAGTCGGTGCATCGCTGTTCCGGCATAAACACAGGGAACGGCTAATGCTTGGACCGAATAGACCGCCTATGACCCAAGTGGCGATCACTCGCAAGCCTTGCGGCCTTGGGAGACCTTCAACTTGATTAGCTCTGTAATTTGCTCAACTCCTAATGCTTGCAAAACGATGGAACCAAAGTTGTTTGGCCTCCAACTTTTGTTTTATGACTTTTTTTACTTTTGAAAACTAAAGCAATCTGTAATTAGAAGGGGGAAAATACACTGTTTTTAACCGATTTGTGCCCAGAGGAAGTTTGAAAAAATTAATTTAAGGGGAAAATCCAACCGTTTTGGGCCAAAATTTTGCAAAAAGGTGTTTTTGAAATGATCAAATTTTTAATTTACGCTAATTTAGACTTACCTTTTTACTTAAAATAAGTGTTTTTTGGGAGAATTTTGCATAGCGGTTGACATTTTTGATGGGTCGATAACAGCCCAACAGGTAAAAATCGGTTAAAGACGCTAGTATTTGGACATTTGCTATTCAACATATTTAGTGCTATAATGTGGGACTATGTCTTTAGGTTGGAACTGAACTTGCTCTTTCTTCACAAGTTCTTCATTGTGACAATACAGAACTGAAAGATCCTCGAAAATATTTTTTTCTGTTTCCGAATGGCATCCCTGTCTGCTAGTTCCTTAATACACTTATACAAAAAAGACACGCTTTTTTTCGTACTGTGTAAGGTGAGGTAATATCCAAGAATAGGTTGATGCTTTCGGAAATTTACGGTAACGAACGTAACCAGGCTTTTGGAAAAAATAACCCAGGGCGTAAAGAACGTTCGCACTCCGCCATGATTTTCCCCGTGACATAAAAGAGGTGTCTATTCTAAGGACCTTTTCGGCGGGAGCGTAAAATAAAATTTGTGGACGCAAGACGTAGCAGGTGACCTTCATCTGACCGAAAGAACCGTCGATACACTCGAGCTGATAAATCGCGCGACTGTACTTATGCCACGCCCGTTACCGTGACAAGTCGCCGTTTTAAAATGAACTTCATCAGGACGACCTCCCTGCGGGGCTCTTACAGGCTGGTCATCCCTGGGATGGGACGTACTTGCCCCATCATCATCTCTCCAGATCATCAGTCATAGCTTCGGAACTTCCGGTGCTTGTCCTCAACTTCCTCTACCACCTTCATTGTTTCCGAATGTCAGAAAGATTTCCAGTGCAGGAAAACTGCTTAAAATCGTCTGCCGGAAATGTCGAATCTTTCTTGCTTTTTTGTTTTTCACGTGCCGCAACTCGTCCGAGTCTTATTAGACATTCTTCAGAAACTCCATCTTAACCCACTACCGCCCAGCGATGCCGTTCGGAAACAGAAATATTTCTTTTAGAGGACCTTTTAAGTTCAGTATTGTCACACTTTAAAAAATATTACCCCTCTGAAAACGTGAAATTTAATAATTTAGGCATTTGCCAAAGCTAAAAATTGCGTAATTTAATGGGAAAAATCCTTCGAATTTTTCTCATGTAAATTTTACTACAAACTGGGCTATTATGGGTTAAACAATTGGAAGTAGCAATAAAAAAAACTAACTCATCAGCTATCCTCCTTACCTGTTCTGGTGCGAATTGTACTACTCCCAACTCCATAGTGCTAACCATTGGATCTCGCACTGTTTAACTGATAAGAACTCAAAAGCAATCACATCTCAGAGTCCCAAAATAAGTACGCAGACGTTAATTGACATAGCATATTTAGTTCGTCTAAAAGTATACCGTCATTCGATCAGAGCACAAGGATGGTCTGTGAAGTGCAACTCGACATAAGTGTCGCATCGAACCACAAATTCATCTTCAACGATCGGGCTCTGTAACCTCAAAAGAGATTTTCTGCTCGTTGACTTCTCAGTAGCTCTCGAGTGAAGAATACTTGGTGCCGCTTGATATGTAATAGTCTGAATGTCCAGACGTTAATTTTTAATGAGCTCCTTGTAGGCTGGCCCCTCCCAAAAGACGCTACAATACTTGTTCCTGCAGACGCAGCAAGTCTTGGGGTCTTCCAGCGTAATGGCACGTTCCCCCGAGTTTTGTGAGAGACATAAATTAAAAATGAGGCGCTCGTGTCTGGGAAATTTGTCGCAGGGAATTTGTGTTGGGGTTTGCTGAGGCGTCAACTCCGAACTAAGTAAAACGCATTTGAGAGCTTTTAAAATCGTTTAAAACCTTCGCTGGAGCTTTATTGGATTAATTCTTAACTGTCCCCTTCACGTCCCTTCTCGATAGTAAAACCATTCGCTTCTGGAGCATCAGTCCGAATCCGTGAGAAAGACCGGAGTTTTACATCGGAAATACCTAATCTATTTTCTTTAGTATCATTTAACGGATGAAGTGATAGTGAGAAATTCCAAGTTACAGTTCGTATAGAAAATTTCGAGGAAATTCCAATAAGTTCACACTCCTGTAAAATTTCATAATTTTTTTAAATATTTTACCTGGAGGTATGAAGTACCATCATCTTTACGGTAGGGTAATAGTTAGCTTATTTACAACAGCAGTTGGTGAGCGACGAGCTCACCTGAAAAAGGAGTCATCAGTCTCGAAATTCAGGAAAGGGTTGTCTTGTCTGAGAGAATCTTCAAGACTCACATTGAATGCAATGAAGCGCAAGTCCTGTAAATTCGCATGCAAAAGAAAAACTTGAGCGGAAGTATATGAATAGATAGCATTTTTTTGCAAGAGAAGTTTGTGCTGTAGTTAGGCCTGTGCGATTGTTAAAATTAATCGTAATCGTCGATTATTTTTTTAATCGAAAACTGTTTCGATTCGATTGCTGGTAATCGATAACCGAAAATTGATTCGATTAATCGAAACTAAACGA
>Ga0058701_10003297_pt1 | contig 12724 bp, 5 predicted proteins | sample AgamicOrMae_FD_97039 | JGI IMG/M metagenome (GOLD analysis project Ga0058701, IMG submission 97039) | Agave microbial communities from Guanajuato, Mexico - Or.Ma.e | ecosystem: Host-associated > Plants > Phyllosphere > Phylloplane/Leaf | place: Guanajuato, Mexico | collected 2012-06-04
CATTTCCAGATATTTCGACCAAACTTTGCCAACGTAGACTATTTGTGATCATCGACCACGTAACTCCGAATCTTTGAACACGCTTTCGGGCCTAGTCAGGTACGTCATGCAAACAATTGCTGATGCTCTATTCACGGAGGAGAAGATTTCTGACTTCAAACTGAAGCAAACAAGAACAATTTTCAATATACGGCAATACACATGGGTAAGTAAATTAGGCCTGTAAGATTGCGTAGAAATGACACTGAAATCACACACCCGATCTTTGGGAATTCAGATCACCTCACTGGTTAATACCTAAAAGTCGCGAATCTCTTCCAGGAGACGGAGGTTAACAAACCTAGTATTTCCGCAGATCGTGGTCACCGGTGACGTGCCAGTCAATGCCCTCTGGCGGTCAGAGGCAGACTCGACTTTCCCCGGCGATGCACAGCGTATGCGTCCTACTTATCATAGGCTCGGCATTGACATATTACTCCGTGGCCAACGATATCTCACTATTGTTTCAAGTATTACGATATACTCGCGTCGCACCGTCAGGGTCATGGCAAGAAATCTTGGCTGACGGACGTTTTGCGCCGAAGATATTCATCGACATATCTTGAACTGATTTTTTTCCAGTGACACTAAAAATATCATAAAGTGCTCTACGGTATTTTTTAAAGCGGGAAATTTTGTGAGCTCTATTAATCCGTTTTAGAGGAATACTTAACATCACTTTTCAAATGTAAAAAGCATGGATGTAAAAAATGTAAAAAGCTAAAAATGTCTGTGACACAAATGATATTGCGTAATCCGAAACACTTAATCATTGGTACCGCACGCGAATAGTCGACCAACATCGCATATTTCTCAATAACTACTATGTCACTTTTTGTGCAGTAAAAGATCATGCTGGTTCAAGTATTGTGCGGTTTTACGGTAGATGTATAGTAATCTACCGTAGTATATACACGTACCGGTAGATGTATGGTATATATCTACCGTGTAGATTTTATACAGTATTTTAGGTAGCTTTTGCGAAAGCTTTGGAAGTTTCTTGACTTTTCCTGTAAGACACAGTAAATGCCAATTTTTTGTCGAAAATTCTCAACACCGAGGTGACCTACTGTATGGCCAGAAGCAGGCGATTGAATCATTTTGAGTGTTTTGGGGGAAAGATATTAAACGCAACCATGAAGACAGGGTCAACCAGCATGATATCAAATCATATAAAGCACAGAGCTTACTAAACTTTTTAGAAGCTGACTTGGATTGCGTATTTTTGTATGACTACCTCTAACCATTTTCTGTACTTAAAATGAATACCTTAACTGGATGAGTACTTTTGGACGGACTTTGGTTAGATCGTTCTATCAAATAATGGAGGCGTTCTGTTCATTCATACTGCAGAAACGCGTGTTCCATCCTAATCACTAAATGAACTTAACAAACATCATTTATTGCGTATTTTGTGACGACTCATTGTTGTTTGAATTCGCGCGTTACACATCGTTTAGTCAAGTAATAAGATTTTCAGCTTGGCGAGCAACTTTTTATTCAAAGTGAATCATGTTACATACCACGCTGTAGGTAAGCAAGTAGGTCCAACAAGTTTGTGCGTGTCTGAATCAACCTTATGGAATCTGGTAAAAACGCTGATGCTTTTCCACCAAGCTGAAAACCAAGAGCCCTTGTACTACTCATCTGACACGCTAATTCTGGATTCTCAATTGACCCTGGGACTCTTCTTTGTTGTGCAGTTTGATCATCTTTCGCGAATGTGTTACCTGATACAGTGTTGTGATAAGAAAGTTTGAACTAGAGTATAATTCGATACACTCTGTTTTGTATTGTTCTGGAATACTGACGACGGTGAGACTGCAAACATTCACGTTTTAAACGTTTTAAAATCCTTTTTTCCAACTCACTGTGCTGAATCGTGTATAGAATGAAACTACACAAACCTGTAGCCAAAATAGTTTCCAAGTTACAGAAAAAAGAGAAAAAACAAAAAAACAACATGTATTTCAAATGTGCCATATCCGTGTCATGAAGTATGCACATTGTATTTACTTGAATCTGGCCGGTATTTGTTTAAATGTGAGTCCATATGAAAATCACTTATAGAGTGTGTACCAATGGGGCATTTTTTTTACATTGGCTTAACAGAGTGCAATTTTCGTCCACACCAACGCATATTAGCGCGTGGTGCCTTTGGAATTTTTTTTCCGATTGTAATAAAATCCTTCGAGTCAATATTTCTATTTGCTCAATCTCATCAGAAGTCATTTTTCAACACTTTTAACGTGTCCTCTAAAGTCGCTTGAGTCTAGAAAAAATCGTTTTCGTCAGTCCGCGGTGCGAATGTTACCTTTTATGGCGCGATTCAAGAAAGATTACTCCGAAGTTTTGTTGAGAATGAAAAATGCTTTGTTAAACGTACCAAGCCATCTAAATTAGCTCAAGATGTTTCATAGGATTGCTAATATTGAGTGGATTAGATAGGTTCTTACGTGCGAGAGTGAACTAAGGAAACATCCTCCGAACGTGCGTGCGGCGAACGCTCGAGTTGGAATCGCGCGCAAGGTTTCGACGTTTGGTCACCAGGTGGCAGCACAAAGCAGACGGCTCTTTGCGCGGGAAGCACCGCTAGGGTTTACCAACAAGTGCTAACAGCGCCGAGAGGATCTTCTGTTTGAGTTACATCTACTCTTGCTCGCCGCAGCTAAAGTTTGTATTGTCCAGTTTCAAAAACATAGTCTTTATCGCAACTTGCTTAATTGTTGGTAAAGTATTGCGGTGTCCAAACTAAGGAAAACTTAATCACCGGAATGAACAAAATAAAAAATAAACTCGGCTCCAACATAGTTCAAATAAAATTAAATTTATTCGTTTCCTTACATTTCTTGTCGACTTCACGTGACTGTCCGTTTCCAAGCGTTGTTAACTTGCGTCGTGCCCGTAAAGAAGGGGGCTGACTTTGGGTTAATGCTATTACTTTACAACTCCCGGGGACAAAAAAAAAGAAAAAAAAAACACTCGTGATAATGTGTTCTCTGAAAAAAAAGGTAATATTTTTGAGTTACATTGAAGGAGAATAATCATTTTCATTAAGTTGACGGCGGTTTCCAATAAGTGACCATCTCACTTGCGAGGAAGCCACCGCTGACAGGTAAGACTGGGTAAAGTTGAACGCGTGAGGAGTAGAGAAGGGGACGCTTAGTTACGGTTTCTGCCACTAGAGGGCAGCACTCCGCAGGCAGCACTGGTCCTGGTATACGAATGCGCGGGAACAGCGTGGCACTAGCATTCAAGTCGACTCTTTTATTTTACCTACACTGTAAATTTTAAAGGTTCTTTCGTACCTCCTCTGTTCCCTCAAAGCCGATCGGAGTGGTAGCGGATGCCTAAAGTATACATATCTTCAGGTAAATAACCTAACCTAGGCGTTTGAGTGTCGCTACTCCTCAGAATGTAATAAAAATGAAAAATTGAACCAGGATGAACCACTCAAAATATGAAATGCACCCATGCGATTTTATTTCGTCCAGTGAGAAAATGGAATTAAAAATTGACGGGCTTCTCTCTACTCTTACTCCAATGCAGTGCTCCTTTAGACGATATTATTTAATTTGTAATTCTTGTAGTACAAATCACTGACCTATATGGATCTCAATTTTAATATAAGATCTGTGCGAAATAAATATTTTATTTAGTTCCGAATAAACTTGAGAACTTCACTTTTATCAGAGCTGAATCAAAGCTTCATATTATTCTACTTCTACTTTGTAAAATAGCCGGGAGTCCCCTAACGAATCCGATCGATTCAATTCCAAAAAAAAATGTTAAGATTGCGAATACTCCACCGATCGACGTGCCTCTGCGGCAACTCCAGGAAAAAAAAAGCAGAACTTGTCTACATGCTATGTAGGCATGTTCGATAAGGCAGTGTAGAACATAACTTCGTATAGGGACATGCTTTATCAGAGATTTCAACGACTTTCACTGTTAAACTGTTTTTTTTAAAATAATTTTAGAGGCTTAAACGTGAGTAGAACACAAGTTCTACTTTCGTGCTTTCAATAAAACCTCTAAAGTTCGAGATCCGCGCCCCAAAAGATGCCATGTAATGTACCCAATTAAGAAAAAGATTTGTTGCTCTGTAAATAGGCAACCTGCATCGAAATCGGTAGGTCCATTATGTGCCAAATCGTGTTCGCGCCTAGCGTGGTAAGCGCTGTAGCAAAATCGATGGACGCAGGTTTGCTTTTCCCGCGTACGCATGCCGCGCGACTGAAGCGCTTCCGTCCGCGTCGCGCGTCGTGGACGAGGAGTCCGTCCCGCTCCCGCTAGTCCCGCTCCAACCCCATGCTGCGCGTAGTTCCTGAAACTGCCGCTAGGGGGCACCACAATGCAGACACTGTTGCGTGACTCCCGCCTCACAAGTTCCTTCTGCGGTGGTGCAGCTCTTACGCGGAGCGCGTGATCGTGGTTTATTCACTCTTCAATATGAACATTTACGACGCGGCTTCTGTGTTGTTGACTGAGAATCGCTCGTTAGCGAAATAAATAAACACCAATGAAAAATACTGACGTTTTACTCATTAGCTCAAAGCTGGGCAGCCGGCGCTGCATTTTCGCCCGCCGTTGTCAGAGGCATTCAAGCCTAAAAAATAAGTTTATCTACAAAAACGATTTTTTTCGCTAGTTATTGTCATTCACGCTAAAATTTCCTGTATAGTCAAGATCAAAAATCATATCACCAATATCACTGGCTAGTCCGTAAAGGTGGCACGCTTGATTTCCACCCACGCCATCTTTTTGTCAAATCTTTCAAGTCACTTGAGTTACTGGGAGTTTAGGTAGAGCACGAGACGTCCAAAACTTCTTAATAAAACTATTTTAAAAAAACTTAAAATTCCTTTTTGACATTATTTTTAAGTGAATGACAATCAAGTTCCGCAGATTTTTAGTATGGACATAGAAAAAAATCTTAGTTAAAAAAAGCAAAAACAAAAAAGTTTGTGTATTATAGCTTTAATATCAAGTCTCTAAATGTTCAACTAAATTCGGGACATATAATAAACTCTTTGTTCAGCACCCTCGTTATTTACACGACTCGACCTACTACGTCCTGACCTAAATCTCCTTCGTAAGGGCCAAAAGTTCTTAAATGCATTGACGGAACTCGTTTTGCTTTTCATCTTGTTCATTGTAGGTTCTCTTATCGCCTCATCACGAGTCATCTACGGCTCGCTGTCATTGTTGTTTTTGTAGGTGATTTCATGATTTAGGCAACTGGAAGGACTCACGTGCGTTGCTATTGCCTAACCTTTGAATGTAAGGCGTTCGTCAAGGTGAGGCACTTTCGACCTTTAGAAGACTGATCTGAGGCTAGGAGAGGTAGGGGTTGTCAGGAGTCACATTGGTTGCAAAACAGTTTTTAAGTAAGTTCCTAAGTAAGTCGAAAACCCCAATCGACACTTGCCTGGCGGTCAGTCCGAGCTTTCGGCCTGACCTTTGTTTTCCTTATAAGGAAAACAAAGGTCAGTCAGACTTCCCATGTGATTTTATAAAATCACATGGAAAGTCTTCCGTTATTTTCGCGGAGGACTCTCAAAGAAACACAAACAACTGAAATACAGTTGCTTTCTTGGGTTTCTAGCCCGCGTCCTGAAGTAATTGAGTAGTCATATGGTAAGTTATTCTTAATGATAACTTTCACATTGAAAACCGATAGTTTTCATTGTAATCTTTGGTCAATAATAGTTAAAATTTTATCTCAGCTAAAGAATCCAGCAAACTTACGGTTTCACGCGTCGAACTTACAAAAACTGGAGAAACACGACCACAAGAGCCATATACGCATGAGACTGTGCAATGTGAAATATGTGCGTTTCTATCACAGAGTTGAAAAATTGCGGTCCAGTTGGATAGCCTTGCATTTTCAAGGGAACGTTAAGAATTGTTTGATTAAGAACTAAATTATTTGTGTTCTATGGCGCAACGAGATGCTTGTGATCAAATGTAAATTTCTTCTTACACACTGTACAGTGCAAAGAAAGAATGTCCAAAGGACGAATTATTGGTTGAGTTGTTTTAACGCCATGTTTCATCCCCTTACACCTCTTTTTTTATACAGATTATACGCTATTGTAATACCATACATGATGCGCACTAAGTTTTAAACTTGCTTGATTTGTTGGTAAAGCAAACGATGCGCACATGAATAGTGACCTCGTTGCGCTGGCAGTTTTGAAACGCAATTTCGCGACGTCATTTCACAAGCACACGTGTTTTTGAAAGTGCAGCACTAGCGCAAAATTGCACTCTTTCTTTTTCTTTGTCGTGCTTGTATCGATTGTGCCAGTGGAACGGAGGTTTATGCTTTCTCCAACTAGTAGTAGTAATTTGTCTCCAACTACCGTATTTCTCTCCAAGAAGTTATAGGCAACCAGACTCACTCCGCTGAGGTGCGATTGCCTACCCGACGAACGCAAGGCGCTCATCGCCAAACCATTCGATCGTGACATTTAAATATCCATTAATGAATTCAATATGTATTCGAGTGCGGTTTTCCGTCTGCAGTTTTGAACCCTCAAAGCTAGCTAAAGGGCTCCTTGTCATACCACGGCTCTTTTTGGCTACTGGCATATCGAAACGCAAGCACTAAACCTAGCTGCGACAATCATCGCTTTCTGCCCCAAAGCCTAACTGATCTGCGGGTGCGATCCCGACGCGTTTGAAGTTTGAGGTCAACGTGTCATTCAAGCTTAATTCTTATTAAGAAGTTGACACTGAAAACCCGTTCTGAGTATTTTAACGGCAATTAAAAGCTGTCGCGAACTGCATCTTTTCACTTTGTCGTTAATGAAAAAAAAAATCCTTTTTTCCCCTTCATTTTTTTAAAATGAACCGGGCATTCCGGAAAAAAAGGAGACAGGACGGATGGGATTTGAATAAAAACTACGCTTAGCTTGGTTTGTAAGAGATTGTTATAGAGATAATCGGAAATAATGCTGGTTTTATATGACCACGACCAAAAGTTGCCTAGGCTATGACCAATGACATAGATTGCCTTGATCCACGAGTTAAAGCAGAAATCTCGAAGGTTTAGGTTATCCGGTGCATCGTAAGGCGTGGATTCAAAAACTTATTTAACACGGGGGGGGGGTGCGCAATTCCTGCAGTGGGTTGCCTACCTTCAAGGGTCAAAACTGTATTTTTCGCTCTACAAAACGAATTTTGTAATCGCCCCAAGAACTTTGCAAAGCGTTTCAAAACTGCATACACCAGCTCGTGTACAATTTCACCTTTTCGTGAAAGAGGGAAAAGTTTTTGGCTTCACCGGTTATCATTAATAGGCCAACCAAATTGAAGAATCTATATTTTGTTCCAAAATAATATCACCGATCAAAAAAAGCGAAAAATGCAGTAAGTAATTGATGACAATGAGTGCATTGTTGTCGGGAAGAACTTCGACAAGAATGCAAAAAGAAATTCTCTCCACGAGAGAAGCTTGAAAAAAAGGTGTTTCAAATTACTTTTTTATCAGGGGGGGGGTAATTTTGACCGCTTTCTTGGATCCGCTTCTTTGGTGCCTCAAAAACATCAAATCAAGAGGAAAATAGTTATAATGTATACAGTAGTCCGCTCCCAGATTTTTTTAAAAATAAAAATATTGGGACCCATATCAGGCCGCAGATCCCTTTCTTCGGACTTTCAATAGAATTTGCTCCATAAAATATGCTGCAGAACTTATATATGAACAAAAATTTTGCTGCAGTGCACATTAAATGTGAACAAAATGGAAATAAAAGAATATATTGTCCTGACCCCGACGTGATTTGAACACGCAACCTTCTGATCTGGAGTCAGACGCGCTACCGTTGCGCCACGGAGTCATTTACAACCTATGCCTATCTAGCCACGCAAATAAACTAGTGTACAGTACAGTACGCTTTGCCGACGCCCTGTCGTTGCCAGACACTTACGCCACGGCTGAGAAGTAGGTTGACCGTCGGACATGCGAATGCCGTAGAGTGGGGGGACCACCTCCTCAGATACCTCCCTCCCACCTGCGTCTTTCATTGACCTGTTTGACTTAACGTATACTTGCTGTCGAGGAACACGGAAAGCTCAAACTGAAATATCCATCCAACAAATAGATCACCTTTTATTGAATATTCTCTGGCAGGGAGTCGTTCTAAACGAAACGAAAGAACGAGCTGTACCCTAGTTTAAGACGTTGTAAACCTAAGCCCTCAAACTTGTTCTCGCGTACCCTCAACTAGCCTTTTACTGGAACTGACCAAACTTCGCCGACCTTAAAAAATAACTATAAAACTTCACATTTCTCTTTTCCGCAAATGTAACCTCAACTTAACTCACCCTAATCATGTATCCTCTTCTTACAATGTTAGGAAACCTGTCGATGATTAAATTAACCTTTCAGCTGAGCTTCAAGAGCAGCGCAACATTGCCTACCCTTAACTGTAGTTTTACGTTGCTGTATGGTAAAAAATTGTTAGCAGTGACAGCTAACACGTTAATTGATATACTAGGTACAAATAATTTTAGCAGACATCGTTGAATTTTCAGCAGTCATTGCAAACATGAGACGTAGCTGCTCAATTGTTAGCAATGGCTGCCAAACCAACATATTTGTTCAATATGAAGCCCTTCCTAACTCATTTCTAGCTTCAGGTAACGTCAGCTATGTCTGCTAAAAATTTAGCGACGGCGGCTGAAATTATTGTCTAGTACCTGCTATAGGCCTATCATCTTACGCGTTAGCTGTCACCGCTAACTATTTTTTCCCGTGTACCCCAGGTATATGTCATCCTTAACCACAAGTTCTCTCAAGAATCCAAGCTAGCCTCAACTAGCCCTGCGCTGTTGCCTCAAGTTTTCATCCCGAAACCTTCAGTACTCTCACGGAAATTACTCAACTGGCTTTCGTCTTCCTGGAAATCAACATCATCCTCGCTGGAGTACTCTCATGCTGATATTCCGCGGCCGCCATGTCGAAGAGCATCCTCCTTCTTTCTCAAAAGTTTTTTCTCATAAAATAAACAGCAATGGTGTTAGAAAGCTTTGACAAACTTTTCCTGAATTTTCCTCAGAGGATGGGTGCACTTCCGTAGAGGTCCTCAACTCGGCGGAACCCTTGACAAACTAAATGAACACTAATCGAGCTACCCAAGAGACAAAGCGAGCGCTTAAGAGCCCCGCAGTCTCCATTGCAAAGATGACTCTGACAGAACGTATGTCTCCGACATGTCCCGGTTCATCCCGGACATCTATCAGGTTGCACCGCCCCTCATCACTGGGATGAAGCTAAGCCCAGTGCAGTGTCCAGCCCATAGCCTACAGTTTAGGGAGAGAATGGAGGGATACAGGAAAGGTCTCGGTTCGTCAAAACATTCTTTACCTTAAAAAAATGATATTAAAGAAGAAAAGAGGCTGTTGTGTCTGAAAAAGTCACACTCAAGAGGAACAAGACGCAAAAGAAGCAAGGGCCACGCCCTCGCAAAAAGTTCTCGTTTTACCAAAGTAACCGAATGTTTCTCTGGATATTTTGATCTCATATCGACTCTTGCTGGGCCCTTCCTTAGCAGGGCAACATTAAATGTCCCCATAAGTCATGGAAGCCAAGTTGTCGGGCCTGAAAAGTCGTTGCCTAGGCAATAGCTATACAGCGGCGTTCTGTTTAGGTTGCGCATGGAGTGCACGCCCATGACTTTGGGTTCTCCTCTATGCAGCTCTGGCGCAGTCGGGCCTTTTGTCAGAGCAGCAGCAAATATGCGGTGAGACTCGTTACCACCGTTGAAAGAACCTGGTTTTGTTCTTAATGCGTAGGCTTGTGCTAACAAGACGTCGTGGCTGAATAGCCAGCGTGTCCGCCCGTCAATCTCGACGCGGGTTTGATTCTTCGTTTCCGCTGCATATTTCTTCCTTTCTATCTCCGAGGCCTCGTCACTAAAGTACGCCTCCGAACACCAGCGTCAAACGTTTTCTCAGTGGCCGAGTGGTTAGCGTTGCTATGTTGCCCGTGATGGTGTCTACACTCGGTTTGCGTTTCGTGGTTCAAATCTGCCGCGCGCAGCCTCGAAAAATCGCGGAGATCCTTGGAATCTGGCCGGATGGGTAACACCTCGCCATTCACGGAGCCGCTGGGAAGACCTACCTACCAAGTCTCTCTCTGAAGAAGTACGCGTCAGGAGGTAGCGCCTGGAAACACCGCGTCCCGTAAAATGTCAGAAGTTAATCAGAGCTTAGTAGCATGAGAGTAATATCACATGTGAAATATGGGTAGATTCGTTTTTTTTATTTCATATACGCTTACCCAAGCTTACAGTATTGTAATTCGTTACAAGTTAGTATATGTAGTCAGACTGGTGGGGTTTGTAATGCTGATTCTACTTTCTTTTTAATGGAATAAATGTTGACCTGGTCAAAAAGAATGCTCCAGTAGTGTTGGTTCGAATAATACTCATTGTGGAGCAGCCAATTAACATCACTGGGAACAATGTCACTTAAGTTATTTCACACGAGAACCATGTGGATGGGGCAGGACCACCACCCGTCCCAGGTAATTTAACTGCATATATGTAGTTTTCTTTTATCTGTGGATAGTAAAAGTAGAGTGCCAATTACAACCCTACTGAAACCTTGTTTACAGGATCTCTCTCAGTCAGCAGAAACAGCATCTCCTTTGCATGGGGTCTAAATCACCTTTTTCTTCGCGTATGTACATGTACTCAATTCTACTAGCTGGTTTATGGTTCTGGTGATTCAAGTATGTATGGTTGACAAGTACATTTTCATATTTAGTAGGTTCAAGGAAACGGCCTGTCACCCCTTCACAACATGCAAATGACAGTCACAGCAAGAGACCACGAACCATCTCAAAGTAGTAGCAGTTCCATAAGTAACTCTCCTTCAGAGCTTGAATTGAAAGCTGAGAGTGTAAGAAAGATATCCAGCTTAGAAGAGGAAATGTACCAGACCAAACTGGTCTTTGAGCTGGAAACCATTCAACTGAAAAGAGAGCATCTTAAGCAAAAACTGGAAGTAGAAGAAAATACAGCGCTGGCTGAGGAAAGAGCTGCTCAAGCCAGAACAGAGTTGGCAGAGTGGGAGCTTATTGAAGCCGCCTAGAGGAAGCTGTTATTTTAATGAAGAATGGCCTAATATCCATTGATCGCACTATCAAAGTGGTAATTCTTGTTAAAGTTGACACTTGTGTTAAAGGGTTTCGTTACATTTTATTGAAAGCAACGCCTATTTTAAATTTTAAAACGAACATGTGATTTTTGTTGAAAGTGCATATAAGGGCTCACATGAGAGGCCGTCGTTTGTCTATTTTTCAAATTCTCTTTTGACTCAAGATGCCAAAATTCAATCACAAATGTCCTAAATAAACAAAATACAAAACAAAAAATAGTAGTTCAAAACGAAAGGGGAGGTCTGCCTAACTAATAACATTTTTAGTATTGTTTAGCTTTTTTATTTTGTAGAGTTAAAAACGTCACAACGTCTGATTTGTCTATGACGAGCAAAGGACATAGCGAAACATGCCAATATTCTCGTATAGTTGAGGTTGTTTTCGTTGCTGGACTCAGTATAATGCTTTTTGTCCCTCATTTATCAAGGACCCCAACATGTAACAGAGATTACCTAAGGCTTGCGCGCACGGTACCAGTGGTCATCTGTTGATCCCGGCCGAAATATTTGAGTCTGCCAGCTTTGTCGAGCGGGATTAGCATACGCAAGGGACAAAGTATAAAATCCTCTCACATCAGGCCTTCGGAAAACTTAAGCGTAAAATCTTGAACCCCGGCAGAGGGAGGGACACAACACAACCGTAAATTAGATTTGCATAAAGGCGCAGGTTTTTGCCTCTCCAGTGCACACAAACCCGGACGAACATTGGAAAAATTACTCCAGTAGAAACAAAATCGTGTTGAAACGTCGGTCCTCTTTTACTTACACGGCGTACCGACAAGGGTTCACAGACACCATGGTCTACCCTGTGAATTTCAACGGTAGTTTTCCTACCTTTTTTCGTCACACCATTGTCGGTGAACCGAGCGAAATGATAGCGGACCGAACTGCATACGTATTGTTTGTTAAACTGTAATGAGCGAAGTGAGGCACAGATAACTAACCTAAGCTGATTGAAGTGTCCTTTGCCGCGCTTCTCTCGACTAACAAGTATGAGTAGATGGAAAACACTAACTTAATTTATACCGTAAATGTACCGTACATCCCAATTGAAACGAATAAGACATTTCCGTTCGACAGCCACATTTTATTAAGAGTTTCTGGTACCTGTTAGTAAACAGGACACTTTAGGATGGCTAGCTCCACGTGGAGATTTTGTCAGTGGATTTTCGAAATCAATCGATAGCCGAATACTCAACAATGATACGGAGCTTTAATGTTGACTTAGAGTTTTGGCAAAAATGATCACTAGAAATCCCTGATAGATTACCTGCTGAAATATTGCTCCGATTACCTTGATCCCGATCACGAAGTGTACAGATAGTAGTATCAGTTGTTAATGAGGGATTAGGACGAGCCTGGACTTAAGTAATTGACGGGGATTTTGACTCAAGGAGGTTAAGCTCCGACGACAAGGAGAAGAATGGTCTCGATTACATAGCCTCCTCCTTCGATCGGTTATGTCAGGAGTACAGAATGATGATTACTGCATGGGTTGCGTCAAGGTTTTCTC
>Ga0058701_10003298_pt1 | contig 12723 bp, 9 predicted proteins | sample AgamicOrMae_FD_97039 | JGI IMG/M metagenome (GOLD analysis project Ga0058701, IMG submission 97039) | Agave microbial communities from Guanajuato, Mexico - Or.Ma.e | ecosystem: Host-associated > Plants > Phyllosphere > Phylloplane/Leaf | place: Guanajuato, Mexico | collected 2012-06-04
GGCAGCACTCGGCGTTTTCGTCCGTGATTGGTCGGTTCAAGATCAACCTCCGGCGTCGGCATCACCTAGTGGGCGACGGCTTGTGCTGCCAACCTGACGGCTACTCTCGCACAGAAAAGTGTTCGCGAACTTTTGCAGGCGATAGTACCAACTCATTCCGATAAATTGATGTCCATCAAGCATCTTCATGGGAATATTCGAGCCTTTATCTCTTCGAAGTCTATAAATTACTCTTAATTATGGTTAATTGCAATCATGAATACATGTTCCTTTCGATCCGCACAAAATATTGAGCGTATTCAAATGATTTTCTGCACGGTTGAATCCTTCCAAAATTGTAAATATTTCTTCCAATATTCTGCAAAATCTACTTTTTAAACTAAAATTTTTCTGTAAAAAATGATTTTTCAAAAAAAAAAATTGATTAATTTTCAAAAAAGTAATAAATATAAATAAAATCCTTTTGAGGTGTATAAACTGCTTATTGTATCTAGGTTTTGTATTTTTAGAAAGGTCAGTTCTATTTGCCTGCCTATGTCAATACAAGGGAGATTCGAACGTACGAATACCAACCTAACGCATTTTTAATGGGAGGTGACTTGAACGCTCGGACACCAAGCTGATACATTTTTAATGGGGCAGCGTGTAAATAGTCACTTCGTTCAAAAAAAAAGGCTTTAAATTTTCTGTAAAGGCTGTTCGAAACAAATGCTGCTATTTCGTGTTTCGTTGGGTGACTATATCTTTTTCTTATTTCGTTGGACGTAAGTGAGTTGTTGGCTGGTGAGCGACGCTGCTCTCTTACGTTGGAAGCGACCGCAAGAAAATCCTATTTGGAGAGAATCCTTTTCTTTTCTCCCAATAAAAAAGGTGTTGCGTGTAGTTTGGAGGCAATTGGAAGTTTGCGGCCCGAGAGGCGAGGCGCCCGCTGCTGTACAGTACACTCAGCTTCTAAACCAAAATGGTACCGTATCGATAGTTGTACCTGCGGTCCTTCAGTGGCAGGAATTTCCGGTAGAATGAGGTACCTTTACAGTAATTGCCGACTGTATCTCATTTTGTGGCTAAAAGCAATCTTGCCTAGCTACGCATGGAAATGACTCTGTTGCCGGAGTTGTTTGCTGTCGGGATTTTTAAGTAGAAGGTGTTCGACACAAGTCCTATGGAGTTGAAAAGGTACACTCTACTGAAAATTGTCAAAATGAGAAAATATCTGATATAAGTGGGGAAAATATTTTGAGGTTCAAGAGGAGGGTCCTCTAATCGAGATAATCCTTTTAATGTTTTAAGTTTCCTCTCAAAGTAGACGATGGTTTGATGGGAATCATCTCAAAATGAGAACAATATTCTCAAATTGGATTTCCAGACCAATTCGATCGGAAATAATCTTATACAGCTCCTTATTTTTTTTGAGTATCACTCTTAATTTTTTTAAGACTTCACTTCTACGTAGCGGGGCGCTTCCCTCTTAATCTTAAAAAATCGCCCTCTTTGATACCTTCAATTTATTTTGTATTAAAAGAGAAACCATATCCGCAAAGCAAAATTTGCCATTTTTACTTTAAAAAATATCGTTTTTTTATTTAAAAAAAACTGTCTTTGCGTAAGCTCACGAGTAAATTTTACTCGCGCGTCCTCACAAGTTTGTGCAGGGGTTTATTGTAAAGAATCTTGTCAATGAATAATTAAATAAAAGTCTGAAAATTTTCTTTAGCTCCAGTCGACTGTCACCAAGCCTGATTTCTCTTACTTATCAGCGGCAGCAGCATGCATCGAGAAAATGAGCGGCACCCGTCTTGACGAAGAGAGATAAAAAATCCAACCTAAATTTCTGAACAGCATCGCCCGTTGGAAATAAGCTATTCCGTTAATTTGATTGTATTGGTTTTGGGCACGCGCCACGGGCCACGGGCTGGCCTCGAGTGGGTAGCGGTGAACTGCCGCTTAACCCCGGGCCCTGCTCTCTTATGGACCCATAATATGGGGTCAACCCGGCCTTAATGAGCGCAAGCAGCTTAACTCACTTAGGCAGACAGACAGACGAATTCGTCAATTGGCCCAGTATGTTCTCCTCTGCAGGCCCCGTCCCCTCCCCCCTTTTTCGACCCCACGTCGATTATCTTTTGTTTCCCCTGATGAGGCGCCGATCCCAGCCGTCACTGGGAGAGCGTTCCAAGGACGCAGTATCGGTGACTAGAAGAAAGCTTTCATACGCTCACCGTTTTTGGTTCACCTTTTAGCGGCATATCTGATTAGCTTAGCTCAGCTTTGTTTTACTGGCCTCAGATCTTTCAGCTAGGAGACCTTTTGACGTAAAAACCTTTCCAGTTTTGACTGCAACGATGCCGTATAAGTTTTACGAAACTCAAATTCCAGACTTATCGATGGAATTGGGAGAAAACACTATTTGGAAAATCCGAAGTATTTTAGCCACCATAAAAATAAGAAAAGTTTTCCAATCTTGGAGAAGCATTTAGTCACTAAGAAATAATGTGAATAGTAAAAACAAAAATCCGTTTTGGGAAATACCATACCTGTTGGTGTGAAACCAAAACGAGGGCAGTACGTATTTTGGTTATTTTTCAAGATAGGCCCATGTTCAGCCATATCATTCAAAAGTTCTCGGCGAGGGCTTTTCATTGAGGTGGCTGAACATAGGTCTATGTTGAAAAATGACCAAAATGCGCACTACCCCCGTTTTAGTTTAACAACGGAGGTTTTGTTTTTACTGTGTATAGTGCTCGTCTTAATTTCTGTTTTTAACCCGTATCGTTCCGCGGAGTATGATCTCCTTTGAATCCCCTTCTTTCAAAGAAAACCTTTCTACTTGGGCTTGTCAGACGAAATTGGCCTCCAAAAATTGCTATCTTACAAAAAATTTAGCCGGTGTTTTTCGTTTATCTCTACACAAAGAAACTTTCGAAGTATTCTCTGGACGTATCGGTTAATTTGGCCTCCCATTCAGCTCAATAATGTTCCGGGTAACCCGGACCGGGTTAGCCGTCTACGAAAATCATTCGAAGTAATAAGGTCAACGCAGTGACCCTGCAAGGTCTGCATTCAGACCTCAAACGATCTTAACTAGGCAATTGTATTACAATTCAGGTCATTGCCACGCGAAGTTCGAATGAGTACCAACGGACAGGTGCCTACTTTTAGACCTGGCGAGACAAATGTGGGAACCTTGAGATTTGTCATCACCTGGGAATTCCCAAGTTCAAGTTGAAGGATTAGTTTTTAAGTGGCGGCGAAATAGTAGCGAAGTAGGCCATAGTTTGATCGATTCCATCGCGTCATAGCCGCCCATGGCTCGTGGTTCGTAGGGCTCGCGGCCTCAAGGGCTCGCCCCAAGTCCGTCAACCTTGTGTCGTGTCACGTAACAAAGATCTGAGTCGTGTTTTCCACGCAAATGGGCGGTTTTTAACTCACGAATTTTGGGGAGCAACGTGCGTGAAAGTGGAGGGAAAGAAGTAACGACACTATTAAAGAAATCTTGGATGAGCGCGGAGCTTTCTATTTGCTGCATTCATTTGAAGCTTTCAGGAAGACTCTTTGCATTATTATCGGAGCTATTGCACTGTTAAAAAGGCTGAATAGTGTAGTCATTTACTCTTCACAGTAAAAACAAAACACCCGTTTTGGGGAATGCTATATACCTGTTTTGGGTGTGAAACTGAAAGAGGGAAATTTGGTTATTTCTCAAGGTGGACCTATGTTCAGCCATATCATTGAAAAGGTTTCGGCGAGAGCTTTCCATTGATGTGGCTCAACATAGGTGTATCTTGAAAAATAAGGGAGTAGTGCGTATTCTGGTTATTTATCAAGACAGACCTATGTTCAGCCATATCATTGAAAAGGTCTCGACGAGAGCTTTCCATTGATGTGGCTGAGCACTGGTCTATCTCGAAAAGTAACCAAAATACGTACCACCCCCGTTTTAGTTTCACACCCAAAACAGGTTTAGCCTTCCCTAAATCGGGGGTTTAGTTTTTACTATGTTGTCCGCAGCAAATGACAAAAGAAAATAAGACAAGCAGGCCTGAAGAAATTTTGTATTCAGTCTTGAAACGCTAACGCTCCCAAGTTAGCCTCTTGTTATAATCTTTTGGTAGATTCTTGTTATAATCTTTTGATTTCAAAAAAACTATTCCGTAGCATTCGGTCTCCTGACTTCAACGGGCTTATTGGAGTAAAAGCTAGCTAAACTTAATTTTACATCCGGCAAGAATGTAGGGTGCTCCGATTAAACATAGTTTACACTGTACTTTCAATTATAGGCGAATTTTCAAGTGGGCGTTATTGATAAGTTTGCGATCGAGATCTCTGAAACTCTATCTTAAGAGTGTCTAATAAATATTCGATGGTTGATACTGCATCCACCGCCCATGCAGATTGGCTCGACTAATTTCCGATGCAGCCAACGTCGCATATACAAACATTGTCAACGTACAGTCCGACACAAGAACACGTCACTTTGTCACGTACCGATAAAAATATGACCTGTACTCTGTCGGGCCGCGTGGCGTGGGTTTTGGTCAGTCAGCTCAGCAGCCTCAGCCGGCTGACTTCCGTCCTCAGATTTTTGTTTTCTTCGTAATTTGTGTGTCACGATGCGCCAGGCGAAAAAGCGGGCCTCTGTGATCGCCGCTCTCGCCGATTATTTCGCAGCTTCCGTTTATTTTTATGACACATCACGGCGGTTTAGTGCATGCGAATAAAAAAAAAATCACGAGACTCCAGGCGTGAAAAATGCGTAATTAGAGCATGTCGGATACTTGTGCCTCATGAAAAATAAACGGATAAAAAGATGTAGCTTGTTCCATAAGCTCTTTTTTCACGAGGATTATTATAGTAAAAATGATTATAGTAAAATTACGTTTACGATTAAAATTAGTAAAATTACTTTGAGGTGAGGTTTGGGAATTCTATACCTGTGAAATGGAGATAACCTTGCTCTTTAATTGGCGTAACTTTATTAAGGCTTTAATTAAGAAATCGCATTGTGTGGTAGTCATTGTGACCAATATCTATGACCGTCTCTTTTGTGATATGTTTCCAATTATTGTGCCAACGTCCACGTAGCGTTGCGTCCCCCTCTTAATCTTAACTTCAACCAGATAAACATTTTGTCCGCGTATTGTTTCTTGACAAAGTCATTTCTTTCAGAAAATAATGACGTGTGAACCTCAAACTTCCCAACTGGACCTCGATTTGCACCGTATGAAACTCCACTCTTTCGAGCAACATTCTCCTGTCTACCAATAAAATCGTCTAAAAAATTGTTTTTCCTCTCCGCATACTCGCACTCTAGTCCTTGTTAGAACGAGCAAAGTACTCTTTGAACGTCCGTCGGGTGAGTCACCTCGGTCACCTTGCTTCGGTCAGAACTAACAACACGGCCCACGACACTAAAATGTCGCTTTTAAATGTTTAACTCGTAAAAGTCGTACTCTCCGAGTAATCTCCGGGTTTCTCTGATGATGCGAGCCGCTTTCGGCTCTCTGATGCTTTAATAATGAGCGCCTGATGCTCGAGAGCAGGTCCTAAACTCCGAAGAATCATAAACACATTTCAGATGATCCAGTGACATCATCTCACCGACATTGTTGGTTTTCATCATAGCTTCATTCGGAAATTGCAATGAGATCCAGACTTTAACGCGCAGATCGCCTTCATGACATAGCTTGCCCAAGGTTGGCATCGGAAATGTATCACTCCAAAATTTATAACAGTTCTGATGTATTGAATTATTAAATCTTGTCTCTCTCGTGGAGTATTTGCACCGCCTTTTCAACGGCTTTGGCAATTCGAACTTGTAGCTGGCAACGATCGAGTGAATGGATCTTTTCTGCACTATGGTTGTGGCCGAGCATCGCGTGAACGTTTCTAATTAAAGTCTTTTTTATTCAGTTTTGTTTCGTTGAGTGGCTCTCGATGAACGTCTGTGGCGATTGAAACCGAAGCTGCAAAACCCGTTGGATGACATTCCCCTATTTCCCCCTCCCCCCCAACTTTGCCTCGCTTCTCCGCATCGCAGGGCCGCTCAGCTTCGCCAATCGAAACCCCAAATCGACGCGAAAATTTGCACTTCTTACCAATACACTTTTTCTTGGAAGTTTTTGCAGGTTTTTGGTGAAATTCGCAATACTGCAAATTGATTCAAATCTGTATTATTATTCCTCCTTTATTATTTCTCCCTTTTTAAAGTAATCCCTAAGTTCAGTAAGATTCCATGAATCTTGAACAAAATATGCGTCTTTATTAGACAAAAAAAATCTTTCCATAAAAAAATGCTTAATAAAAGGCCCATTTTACTTCCACGTTCGAAGAAATTCATTGAGAGCAGAAGTGGTATTTTAACTCGGTGATAACTTACGCAACTTTGCTCATACGAAATAAAACAAACTGAGCACTAAAAAATCCTCTAATTTTTCCCATTCACGCAAAAAAAAGGACTTAAGTCACAGAAATATGTATCTGTGACACGGACAATCGCGCTTTGTTCCTAAGCAGACTACAACCGCATATCGGTTGAAATGAAATAACAATCATTTTTTGTCGCCTTTACTATTTTCTTGTCACCACCACAATGGTTTTTAGTAACTATAACCAAATGAATGTCCTCTGAAAATTTGTAATTGTGACAATTTTTTTTGGTAAAATTATACAAAAATTTTATTTTAAAATAAAACAGTATGAAGACTGAAAAATCCTTTGATTTTTGCCTTTCTTTGCATGTCTTGGCCGAACATTGTTATTTGCATAGGAAAACATACGTTGTTGAAGGTGCATTGCATCTTTATGCGGTCAATTTGTGTCGATGATTGAGAGTGAATCGTGATTGATAGAGCAATGATCGAAATGGCTTCTTGCACGTGCCCTGACCCGCAATAGGCGCGGCCGGCAACCTCACACCTGTCGCTTATGCAAAATAAATTAATGTCGTCCTGTTTTGTTTGCAGGTAAGCCACCAACCTTCTGACTGTTCGCAGACCAAGGAGACTTACACGGTTGGTGATAAAACATGTACTTCATCCGACGTCAAAGTGGCTGTTTATCGGGATGAACCGATGCCCTATGATTGTCAAGGTTGTTGCGTCATGGGAATCAGGAAAAAAATCGGAGACAATGTTGTCTGATAACATAAGGGAAAAATTGGGCCCTAAAGCGTATTAGGCTTTCATTAACGAAAGGGAGTCCGTGTCCTTAAGGATGTATAAGGAGCTATGTCTATGGAATTAGGAAATCTCATTACTTTAGCATAAACGTCCAGAAGAAAAATCGGTAGAGGTCTTACTGTAAAACAAGGGGGGGTGGAAGCAAATGCGAAAATAGCGTTGCTACCCCAACTTGAGCAGAATTTAAGGAGTGTTTTAATTTTTTTGAAAATTTTATAAATTTTTAAAGGGCTGTGATCTTATTGGAATTTTAAGCAAGGCATTTTGCAAACTACGTTTTTGCTATATTCTGCAGACCCAGGTTAACTTTAGCAACAACGAGTACAAACTGCAAACCTAGTTTTTCTCAAATTAGATATTTTTTAATTTAGTAATTTTAGCTAACACGTGTTTTTTTTCGGGAAATATCGACAAACCGTGATTTTCTGTCTTAAGAAAATATTTATAATGCGCCCGTTCTCTTAAGGAAAAAACTTGAAAAAGAAATTATCTTCTCAGCCGATGCCTAACTATCCAGACTACGTTATGAGTTAAGTCGTATTCAGCGACGAATGTCTGTAATATTGACCTCATCGCGGTCAATTTTCGCAGCAGGAATCTAATCTAAGTCACAATTATTCCGTGATTTGAGCCCACAATGAGCTGCGCGCCGTTTCCCTTCCCACGGGACCAACTTGAATTTCCCGCCCGCTCATGTCTTGCTGCCCTGCCCTGCACCATCTGCCTCCCCCTCCCCTCCCCTCCCCCTCAACGCCCTTCGGCTGCTCAATGTTACAACGTCACCCCACCGTCCCTCCCCTCCCCACACGCGACACAGGATGCACAAATGGGGTAGGGCAGGCATGTGCCCATGCACCCGCGCACCCGCGACATGGGCCGTGGGCCATGAGGGCATGTGCTGCGCCGGAGTCGTAAGGCGACACACGGCACGCAGGGACAAAAATAAACTTGTCGTTATTCCCGTAAAATCGGAAATATTCAACACGTCTAGTGACATAACGCATGTTTTTCTGTTTTCTTTTTTTTTTATTCTCATCTCCAGTCTTGATTTTTCTCCAGTATTTTCTAACTGAAAGTTAGATCATTGTTCAGTTGGAGCGAATCATGAAATTGGTCTATTTTTGGTGAGGAGGAGAGGAAGTTTTCCGACACACAGCTGACTGTCGCAGGTTTGTCGAATTTCCTGCTTGTAAAACAAGGGGCTATTTTGGCTCGTCGCGCCGCGCCCACTAGAACGATTCGCCTTGAAGCATCAACGCATTTGTTCTCAATATGTTGAGATTTAAGGAATAAGCTTGAAACCGAGCTTGAAACCGTCATTGGGCGTGGTATAGTTTTCCATAAACGATTGTCGCGGAGATGGACTCCGTTAGCTGGTAGCGCGCGCGGCGCCTGGGAGGAAACGCGATCGAATCGCAGCGTCGACTTTTATCGATATTTCTGCGAAAACCAAACCACACAGCAATGGACTCCGGTGTCGACTTTCCTACGATGAAGCTGTCTGCCTATTTGACGAACATCGGGTACCGTTGCGGCCAATTTTGCGGTTGCAAGCATGCGCGAAAAACTATCTCATAACTGTTTTTTATGTTTTGAAAAAAAATGCCATATTAGTGCAAAAAAATACATTAAAAATGGCTTGGAAAAAAAGGAAAATATTTTTAATTAATTTTTTTTTAATATTTTTAAAGTATGTATTATGGGCGGGTTTTCCCCTAAATTCTATAAAACCCATTGTTTATACGTAAAAACGTTTTCCGCTCTAATCTTGATACATTTTAAGAATGTTTAATGAATTATTTTATTTTTTAAATCGTGGCAAATCATTGAGGCCTAATCGTCGATACCAGTTTATTTTTCAATAGCGAATATCACAGTAAAAACGCAACCCCCGTTTTGGGGAATGCTATACCTGTTTTGGATGTGAAACCAAAACGGAAAAGGTACATAGTATGTTCAGCCACATTAATGAAGAGCTCTCCGTGCACCGAAAAAACTGTATCTTTGATTCAAGCATAAGAGCCTTAAGTTTACCTATGCTTAAATCAAGTATAATATGCTTGAATCAACCCAAGTGTACATTTGATTCCAGAGTGCGCATGCTATTAGTATTACGTATGCTTGAATCAAACGTACAGTAGGATTGATTGAAGCATATTATACTTAATTTAAGCATGCGGTAACTTTGGGGCATAGCATATCCAAGAATCTTATGCTTGAATCAAACGTGCAGTTTTTTCGGTGTGCGAATGCGAATATTTTCGATGTAAGAATAAAATTTCGGTTAAAATGCTTCGTTGTTCCGCTACGGTAACGACGAGTGAATGCTCTCGGAAGCATTCGGATGGATCTGATTGACCCTTCTCGTTTCTTTTTGCTTAAAATTTGAGAGTCAAGACCGTGTCATAAGCTGGGCCTATTCCGAGTATTATACGGTGGAGGGAGACATGTCCGTTCCGTAGTGTGGCCGCGAAACTGAATCGAAGGTAGCCAGAGAAAAGGTGACGTTTCTCGAGCAAAGTACGAATGCGGATGCAGACGGAGAAGGCGAATGCAGTTGCATGGACGGGGAACAAAGAAGGGAGCTCTGAATGGGATGCTATTACCTTCGCTACCTGCTCCGGTTTCCGGAGGAGAGAAGGACGGTTCCTTTTCTTCTCAAAGGTGGACCAAAAGCAAGAGAGCATACTCCGGGGACCGGCCATAAATCGCCAGATCAATAGGGGACCAGCTGGAAATCCGCAGGCGGGCTATCGGCTTGTGAGCCACACAAAAGAAAAAGAGCCCTTGCCGAAATTTGCTGTGGTCATATGGTCCTTCGTGTAGCCGCAGCATACGGAGATCGAGTCCTTACATCAGTGAAAATTGTAGAAAATCATTAAAATTTGCTGGAAAAGTCAATCCTTCGGAAATCGGGAAATCTGACAGAAAATTGGCAAATAAGCTTGAAAACCAGTTTGGGTTTGGTCGCCTATTAGAGTAGCTAACGTTCTTAAGATGAGAGAGGTTCATGTTTGCGTTTCGCCCCTTTCCTGAGGTATTGGAAAAAGAAGGGGTGGGGTGGGGGTTGAAGAATGGCCTGTATTTAGTGTTATGTATTGTAAAATGTATAAATAAATCTTTTTTTTCCAGAGAACGCCTCAAACGATCGTTTCAAGATAAGGCCTGTGATGTGAATCCTGAAAACCGATCATACTCTAAATTTAAATCAGTGAGAGTCTCTGAGATTCAGTGAAAATTCACAAAATTTCAGTCACTATAGTAGCACTGAACAATTTCAGTGTCTCTTCAGTCTCTGAAATTCAGTGACAATGCTCAGGATTTCAGTCAATATAGCACCACTGAAATTTTTTTTAGTTCTATATTGTAGGTCTGTATCTATATAATTCAGTGAATTTTCACTGAATCTCGGAGACTCACTGATTAAAATTTAGAGTGGGGCTAAATTTTATGATAATTTTAAAAACGCAATTCTCAAAAAGATTATGGGGTAGGTTGATATGCTCTTATCGTATATATGAAAAGGATTTCTTATTTTTTACGTTATCTTTTTGTCGAAAGTTAATCTGTGCCGTAAGACATGCAAAGATGAGATGGCAGATGAGTCGCAGGTTCATTGAAGTTATCCGTAATATCGCTTTCTCTAATTGCGTTCCCCTGGAAGGCATTTCCTGTTGGCAGCTCGGTCTGCGCGGGCAGGCGGCCGCGGCCGGCGCGGCGGGCGCCGAAGGCGTCGAGGCCACGCCGCGCCACTTCCTCTCCAAGTTGGATTTTTTTTCCATGCAAGCGAAACGCTTTTCGTAGCTCGTCCTCTGATCAGAAACCCTTTCTTCCCTCCCACACCTGATGAATGGGTGCCGCGACGCGCCGACCTTGTGCTTGTGAGTTAGTTGGGGCCGCTGAACCTAAACACCACGATCACAATTCGACCGTGTTTGATTTTCTCTTCAGGCTGACGGAGTAGGATGATTTATGGCCACTATTAATACCACTTGAAAATGACGATTTTTCCTTGCTTGCCCTGCTTGGACACACTTCCCAAATTGCCTCAAAAATGATCATATTTTGCCCTTTCAAGTTTTCGTATCAAATTTTTTTAAACCGTAATGAATTTTTAACCTAAGTGACTATTAACACGCCGCCCCATTTAAAATGTATCAGGTTGGTTTCCGTGCGTTCAAGGCACCCTTGTATTAACATAAGCGTGCGAATAGAACTGATCCATTTTTTACCGCTAAGGGCACGCAGAACTAAAATACCCATCTCGCACGTTTATATCTTCTATCCTGTTTTTTTTAGCACGCTTGCTCTTCAAAGGCACAAAATAACCTGCAAATATCAGTCATTATTTCTGAAAGCTGTAAGTTGCGATAACCGGTCATTCATAACCACAATTGTTATCGAGGAGTAGCTTAGATGCTAACAAGCTCAACACTGGGCGTGAATAGCCCAGCCAAACGTGCAATAGTCGGCAATAGCCGAGCAATAGCCCAGGGCGCTTGCCGATTGTTTCCGTTCCGACAAAAAGCAGCGTTGGACTGAACACCCAATTTCCCCAAAGTCGCTTCTGCCCTCGAGCAACTCAACCGTGAAGGGAGCCAACTAAGGTACCTCTTTATTTCGTCGCTATGCCTGCTATTTTAATGCGGTACTCTTTTTTATTGGTACAATCCACTTCAAAACAGCATTTACCTTATTTTTTAAAATTAAATTTCGACCTTTCACTTAAATATAGCCTTACAACCGCGTAAAGTATTATTTCTAGACATCTTCAAAGGAGGAAAAGATCACTCTAAATTTGAATTAGTGAAAATCTCTGAGATTCAGTGAAAATTCACCGAATTTCAGTCAATTTAGCACCAATGAAAAAATTCAGTGGCGCTATATTGACCGTAGTTCCGTGATTTTACACTGAATCTCAGAGCCTTTCAACTGTTTCAAATTTAGTGTGTTTAGGTTGCTACAGCATTTTATTCTAGTGCAAAGTTCCGTCTCCGTTGACTTTTTTAATTTTTCTCTATTTAATATTTTAGACAGAATTTAATGCTTGAAAAAAGGGCAATTATTGTACAGAATTATTCTCTCATGGTCTTTGCTTCATTTTAGTAGAAAAGAGGTCGCTGTGGAAAGGTCTGAAAAGCAGTGAACATGCATATTTGATCAGTAAAACCATCAGTGAAATTTCTCCTGTAAATCCCAGATCGATGGGTGGAGAATACAACAGGTAACAGTGCTGTTGGCAACAACCGCATAGCACCACGAGTACCCTGAGGTGCCAGGTACCACCCGCAACAATACACCGATCACAGGTGTAGTCCGTACCGTATTGTTAGATCACTAGAGATAGACGTCTTTTGAAAGTCTCCAATTCCCAGCTCGCTTCCCGCAGTAAGCATAGGCTGCGTAACTCCTAGTATTATTATTTTATCCGGACAAAAAACATCGGAAATGTAAAATTTGTACGTCGCTTTCGTGCGTTATCTTTGTCCTATGAAAAAGTAATGATATCGGTCGCCAAGAGACCGCGTCCTTCTCTCCGGGCAAA
>Ga0058701_10003299_pt1 | contig 12722 bp, 8 predicted proteins | sample AgamicOrMae_FD_97039 | JGI IMG/M metagenome (GOLD analysis project Ga0058701, IMG submission 97039) | Agave microbial communities from Guanajuato, Mexico - Or.Ma.e | ecosystem: Host-associated > Plants > Phyllosphere > Phylloplane/Leaf | place: Guanajuato, Mexico | collected 2012-06-04
ACAGTCAGCAGAACGTCGTTGTTACGTTGGCCGCTTTTTAGGCTCAAGCGGCAAATTTAAAAACGCTTAATTTTGCTTTTATATTTTTGAAGAACAATCGAAACGCAATATCTGGAATATGTAAAAATAGAAAACTACTCAAACACGACCGGGGTTGCAAAAACTAACTTTTTAACCATGCACACGTCCAATTTTTCCAATCTTTCCAAAAAAACACAATTTTTCCGAAAAAAAAACAACGTTTTTTTTCGTTTTTTTCCGAGGCGTTCCAGAAAACCGGTTTTTTTAAAACACTAAACAAAACCTAACCTAAACAGTCTTAACATAACGAAACCTAACCAAATGTAACGGAACCAAACCCAACCAAATCCATCCAAATCTACCAAGGGAAACCCGCCTCTCAGAAAAATTTACCTTACATTCATTATTCATCTGATAGATTTGAACTCACATCCACCTCATAACTTCGACGAACTGCATCGACATGACGTCCTGCCGTTATCTTCTTTTCGTTATTTTTAATCAAGCGAACCTCACGATTAATCGACACTGGCCTAATTGAGATCACCGCAATCCAGTAAAAATATTAGTTTGAAACTTTTTAAGCTGTGTTCATGATCGATCTTCCAAGATGGTGCCCCCCCTTTCCCGTCACGTGACCGTTTTCGAACGTCGATCGCGCGGCGTCAGTCCCTCTGTCGATCCGTCGGTGTTGAGTCCGACTTTTCGGATTTAATTAGCTTGATTCTTGTTGCTTGACTTTCGTGAGCGCTGCTCGCTTCTCCTCGCCGGCGCGGCGCGCCTTGCGACTTGCCTCAGGAATTTGGTCAAATCGGTGAGGCGGGTGCGGATGCTGTGCACAGCTCAGCGCTTCCGAACTGCGCTTTGCGGTACAACATAAGGTCCCGTGGAAGAGACCGATAATGAGATGACAGACACACTGACAAAGTAAAACCGCTTTGAGATACTAGGACGCCCAGACTTTTAGAGGTAGAATTTTCTACCTTTTGAAATTTACCTTGCAATGCCAAGACGAGTGGAGGAAGGCACAAGCTACATAACCTATCTAATTTCGCTCACCTCTCGGCAGCAGAAAAGTAAGCGCTAACGCGCTTGGCAGCCAGACATAGAGGCGGGGGAACGAGGCTCGAACCACGTTATCTCACTCACAACCTAATCTAACCTAGGGGTAACCTAATCTAGTTGTATTTTTTCAAGGCAGACGTTTTTCCTAAACTACAGCAAACTGCAAGATTCTATAAGTTTATTTTTTTTTCAAGAGGTCTAGTGTTGTAGGCATTCATGAGTGGACCAGATTTTTGTGATTTGAGTAATTGGGATGTTGAATTTGTCAAAGTTGAAATGTGTACGTTAGCAAGCGGTCGCAATCGCAAGCGAGTTTGAGGAGGGAGCATGCCTCAACGGCCAGGTGACTCAGATCCTGTGGGATTTTAAGAGCGCTTTCCTCCTAATTAATCCTGATCGAATCCTGTTGATTTAATAACAGATAACGCGCTCACAATGTTCTCTTTTAATTTAAGATCATGAGGCGTGGCTTGATTCTTCAGGTAGAAAATAATTCCTCAGGACGCTGTCAGCTGATAACATTTAACTGGAAAAACGTAAAAATGAGATGCTTAACCTTATTATTAGAATTCTGCGTAAGTCGTTTCATGTTTTCAGTAATGAAAATGAAGTCACAAAAGCTGCTTCGTTGGCGCGATGGAATGCTTTCCCATACTTGAAGTATGTTTCCTTTGACTCGTAATATCACCGCAAAAATTGCTTTGTTAGAAAATTTGAAACAATAAACAAAATTTTGTAGCTCTCACTAAATATTTTTTTGTAGCAACCAAACGTTTTGTTGCGGTCACTAAACTTTTGTTGCGGCAGCAAAGTCAAGTTGTCTCATGGATAGCCCATAATTTTGTCTGCTTAACTGAATTTTCTTTTCAGTGATACGCATGATATTTGAACCTCATTTGTTTCAATACGTTATTTGAAACGCGATAGTCGCCTCTGACAAATTTATACAACCATTGACTGATCAAGAATTAGTAATTGCTGACTACATGTATCAGCCATTTAGGAACATTCACATTGTTATTAGAAAGTAATTTGTTTTGCTCCTTAAGGAAAGACGTAAGTGATGAATTGTGAAAAAAATGGAATAAATATATAAATATTTATCAGGCAATAACCCAAAATCCAAAAGGACTACTTCAATTTTAAAGTGTGAGCATTCTACTGCAAATATTTGTTGTTAAACGATGCAAAACCCATTCATTATTTTTGTATTTTAAGTGAAAGTATGTATTTTTTTTTACTTTTATTTTAGCTGTAAAGGCGATGCAAAAGTTTTCTCGCTACTTTTATAGCTTTAAAAAAAAACCATAAAAAAGTTTCCTTTTCTTTTTTTGCGTTGTCGAAAAATGTACGTATTTTAGGTATTCTTAAGGCACAAAATCTGTTAATGAAGGAGCATACTGTTGAAATGATTGGTTTTGAGTGAGAGTCAATTCTTTATTGATGGAAATCAGGGGGTGACGCTATAATTTCCTAACCCTTTCCGGACGGGACAAGCCACACATGAAGCGTGCGAGTCACCGTGGCACTTCTCCGGACCTCATCCGGTCCCGATCCGGTCCCTGTCCGGTTTTCCAAAGACTAAGAATGTTGTAGAGACGTTAAGAAAAATCTTTAAAACAATCTATAATACAAACTATAAAATTATGGCTCGAATACCTAATGTTTTAACAGTTTTCGGCAGTATTTTTTCATCGAAGATATTAATATATTAAAAATAGGACACACAGTAAAAGCGGAACCCCCGTTTTGGGACATGCTCTTCCTGTTTTGGGTATGGAAATAAAACGGGAATAGCGCGTATTTTTGTAATTTTTCAAGATTGACCTACCGTATGTTCAGCCTCATCAATGGAAAACTCTCGCCAAGAACTTGTGAATGATGTGGCTGAACACACGCCAATCTCGAAAAATAACCAAACATGTACCACCTCCGCTTTGGTTTTACACCCTAAACAGGTACATATGGAGAAAAAGACTTTGTTGCCTTAGCAGAACGTTTTGTTGATGTAGTCTCAGCAAACCAGAATTGTTGTGGTGACAATATAGTTTGTTGCAACAACAATATGAATTGTCATCACAAGTACAGATGTCACCGTAACAAGTAATATTGTCACCTCAACAATTCTGGTTTGCTGAGGCTATATTAAACAAAATGTTTTGTCGAGGCAACGGAGTCATTTTCTCCGTGCAGCATTCCCGAAAACGGGGTTTCGCTTTCACTGTGCAATCGCCTAATCCACAGGAACGTGTCGTAACAAGTGAATTCTATTAAAAAGTTATTCCGTATGATTTGGGCTTGCACTCGTGGGTACCTTGATGCTCCTAGACCGCTGAAGTCAAGATGCAGCTGCCCGCTCCGGCTTCCCGCTCTGGTTGGCTGCATTCTACTTCGATCCGGTCGGTCAGAGCAGCGCTCGTCTGTTTATATTCTCCGAGTATTTCCGGCGATTTGCTTTTAATAAAGAAGACCCGGGTGTGCGACACGAAGTACCGGTACCGGAGGGAGTGAAACCTAATGACCCATGATTACTGGTTTTGTCAAAGACACCAGCATCGACTTTTTTTCGCTCTCAATTTTCTTCTCCTCCTAATAAATACGTCGGCAAGTCAAAGAGTATTGCTTCCCGAACTTTGGAAAGGAGAAAAGGATGTGTTGTACCAGTATAATAGCCTTATTAAAAAGCATATTTATCGATTTGACACTCCGTTTCTCGGTCGCCCTGCGTTATGCAACCAGTTGCCAAAAAACTTTCTACTAATGAAGTTGACAGGCCATATTTTGCATATCTCTAATGTTTTCAAAGAATAACAAAAATTCACCCGGACAAAAAAGTTCCTTGGGTCGGGATCGAAAATATTCTCGTTTTCGTCGTTTCCGAAATTAAGAATACATTATACCTGGATCGCAAAAGTTTCTGGAAAAAAAGGAAAAGAGAAAAAAAAAAGAAAAAAATAGAAAACCAGAGAAAAAGAAAAACAGAATAGCAAGAGAAAGAAAAATAAATAAAAATATCGGTTATTTCAGGAAAAAAAATACGTATGAGGTCGGAAGCAAGTCCTTAGACGTCTATTCTAATTATGATTGTAACAAAGCTTTGCTCACCCCCTCCAAAAAAATGACAGACATGAGGAAACAAAACCTGTGTTTAGAGTAAAACGCTAGGTTAACGTAAAACGCTCTACAGGAATCAGTCTTGACGACCGTTAGGTTAGGTTATATAGTTAGAATGCCTTGAGCCTCGTTCGACGAGGTGACGAAAGGTTGGGAATAAGAGGTGATAATCGCAACCTCTTGGATCTACAGTGTGGTATTACATGAGCAGTTCTCGTTGCAATAATTCGACAGGTGTAGTGTTGGTACCCGGAGGGGTAGCCTCCTTGTGTGGGTGGGGGCAGGGGGGCATGCGGGCAGAGTCGTGACGAAGCTATCTCGTTGTGGGACATCGTTGTCGCCGTTCTACTTGGCGGGCCGCTTGGCCCCGCATGGCCGGTCCCGACCGTGGATATCGCTCCGACCGCAGTAACCCCCACGACCCACATGGAGCGCTATTTTTAACGCCTGGACTCCGCTCTTTTTGTTCCTGTCTCGGCTATTTTCAAAACTGAAATGAAAAAGTGAACACGTTTCTGCACAAAACAAACGTTGAACAGCTGGTGGCAAAGGCCACTGACTTCTTTCGCTAGCGGAAATAGTCTGGAGCTCTACACCGAGTTAGATCCGTTCGGCTCTTGGAATTATTATAACTACGAAAATATCGCGTCGTCAAAAACATCGTGTTTAATTGATTTATTAAAAAAACGCTGAAAAAGGTTTTTAATTTTTTTAATGCAAGTTTTTTGTTGGGATTTCTCTTGGACCATAACGAACGGATCAGATTGACTTTTGTGTTAGGCCATGTTGAGGCGGCATTTTTTCTTTAATCACTGATAAAAGTGGGTTAGTAAAGTTTGCTAAAAATTAGTAAACATAGCTGAAAAGTGCGACAGACAAACTTGGCTAGTAAACGCTAACAGATTTGCTTGTAAACATTACCGTTACACAGTACTGTTTACAGTATAACGTTTACTGGAAATCTGGTAACGTTTTCTAGATAAATTGCCTGTTTTTTTATTTTTTTTATTTTAGTAAACTTAACTCACGCAGTTTTTTTTCCGTGATAACACTTATTGAGCAAATACCCCCGTTGTTGAGTGGATTTTCACAAACGTTTTAGAGCATCCAACTGGCACAAATAAATAGCTTAAAAAATTAACCGTCTAATGCTGAGTTTGCACGTCTCCCTACATCGATTTTGTCAACCTCTTAATTCTTGTCTTCTTGTATCGTGCATTTAAAAACCCGTTATGCTACCTTTGCAATTTGTCGGAGCTCTTTCTCAATCCAGTTTGAGATTCTTGTTGATTAATTTGTATTGCTGTTGAAGCAAAATATTTGTGCTTGCACCCTTATTTAACATCTGAGATAGTTATGGTTTTGGTCAGCTAGCAGGACTATCGTAATAATTAGCTTTACGATGAATGTGTGGCTGCGACGTACCCAAATGAATACAGAAGCAATTCTGTCTTTTTGTTCTGGACGTATGAGTCAGAGCTATGACAGTTCTGGGGCACCACCTTACCTAACAACCTAAGGTTGTTTTGAAACCTAACTTAGGGTTATTTTGAAACCTAATCTAACTTCACCCTAGGTTAAGTTAGGTTAGGTTTCAAATTAACCCTAGGTTAAGTTAGGTTAGGTGGTGTCCCAGAACCATCATAGCCCAAACTACTCGTATATCTTAGGTAGAGCCCTGAAAAGTAGAGAGACGTAAATGACACCCATGGCCGCCATGTTGAGCCTCATTTTCCTGTAAGGAATACATTGGGTTCTTGGCGACTCTCATGGTCGGAGTCACCATTCGCACTCTTCTGTTCCTCAGGGCTCTAATCGGAGGTTGGTAAACGTGTAGTTGGATAAGGTCGCGGTTTAGCTGGGCTATCAAAATATCTAGCTGCACGAGCTGAATCGACGCCTTTGACTGGGACGTACGCAAATGGGTGCTGCAGCTAAGTGCCGTTCGGTAGCGCAAAAGGCGTGGCGCTTATCCGGTAGAGTGAAGGGGGGTGACAGATCGAAGCCTTAGGGCGACTACACACGTGCAATGTGCACGTGTTAGTGACGTTCCGATGACCCACAGGTGCGTCGCTCTTGACCTTCCCCATTTTTGCCCGACGGCGTTCCGACGCCCGACGGCGTTTCGACGCCCGCTCGACGCTCTTCGGCTCGCTGTTTCGCTCCGCTCATCGCGTAGCCCGCCGCCGTTGCCCCGTCACGGGTCACCACTTGTTTTCTTTTAGTTGGGAGTGAGACTCCGTCTCGCATCCTTCCGCTCCGGACGTCCTCTTCAAATTAACCCCTTCGTTATTTTTACCCCTGAGTTCAAAATAACTCGTGTCACCTCGATCAAATTCTACCGTACCTCACCACCACCTTCGACACAGGGACACTCTGATAAAAATAGGCTAATGCCTTTGGTTGTCCAATACCTCTTTCGTGTCGTCCTGTAACCTTCTTGGGTAGGTAGGGTCGCGCTATGCGGTGCTGTCTTCACTCTAAATCTGGAACAGTGAAAGTCATCGGGATTCAGTGAAAATTCACTGAATGAAATCAGGGGAGCAATTTTGTAGGGGAAATAGTAACTTCACTGTTTCAGATTTAGAGTGTTGGCGATTCGCATTGCCCTTTGTTGCTTTAATCCACTACCGCCCAGCGATACCGTTTGGAAACAGAAAAAAAAATAGAGGATCGTTTGAGTTCAGTGTCGTGACTATTCAAAAATATCACTCCCCTGGAAGCCTGAAATTTAATTACTTAGGCATTTTCCAAAGCTTGCGTACTTTAATGGAAAAAAAGGCTTCCAATTTCTCTTAAGCTTAATTTCACTCCAAATACTTTGGGCTATTGGGTTAAAAAACGCGGGTTCCAAAAGTACGTTAGCATATTTTCGAGAATGCCCTATTAATCCGTAGCTCCCGCCGAACCCGTTCGCTTCACAGCTATTGATAGCGTCGATCGTGGAAACAAACAAAAAATACGACGTAAATAGATTTATCCTTTTTGACTTCCATAACTGGTAGATGTGAAACTACTCACACCAGCGTGAGCCCGAAACTTCCTCGAAGAACCTTCAAATGCCCCTTATATTCCCAAGATGGAGTTTTCTACCTCTGATGCTATTCCATCCAAATTTGGTTTGCCAGGATTTTACCAGGTTTAATCTTATTGTTATTAAGTAGGTGGAATATGCCGTTCAAATTTCAATGTCAGATTCCATCGCCTTAGGTCTAAATTTAACATCTCTACCTGCGGAATATCAGATGTCACACTGAGGGGTTTTGGAGAAATTTTTGAGGTATAAGAGTGGAAGGCAGGCGACATAAAGCCGAAAAGGCAGAGGAATTAGCTAAGGCAAGGCCTAACGGATGCCGTAAATGTAACGAGGAAGTTTCTTGTCAGATCGTACGAACAATAAATGACATGCACGCACAATAGCATTCCCAGGGGTAAAACGGCTCCAGACTTACGTTTATAGGACAACCACAATTTTATAGGTCAATTAATTTTATAGGTCAGTCAACCATAAAACAAGTGCGTTTTCTTTCTGGATGCCGCCAAATACTGAACTGAACCGAAGCGTTAACGGCCCGAACTCAAATGAATGGCGCTCGTCCGCACGCCGAATTCCGGAATGAGAAATTAACTTGTCGAAATCCGGGAAAAATTATGAAACGATTGGAAAGTGACAGTGAAACTTACCTTGCACCACAGACAAACAAGTCATGTAACGACCATTATTACCACGTTTTTTAATAACTCATATCTTTCTGTTACTTCTAAAATTTCGTAGTACCATCAGAAATGAATAGGGATTTTGAGTTACTACTTGCTGGGTAGCTGTCATAAGCGCTAAAAACCACAAGCGCCAACGCAGCAAGCGCCAATCCGTAACCGCCAAACGAGAAAAGTCGCAAACGCCAAAGGTCTTAACCTCAATACTAACCTTACCTAACCTAACTTTACCTAACTTAACCTAACGACCTAACCTAACATATACGAACTTTGGCGTTTGCGACTTTTCTCGTTTGTCTGTTACGTACTGGCTCTTGCGACGTTGGCGCTTGTGGTTTTTGGCGCTATCGAATGCCCCCCCTACTTGCTTGTGCTTATTCCTAGAGTAATAGGAGTAACAATTACCGCAGCCCCTACTATGTTTTAGTCTAGATATTTACTTGGTTGATTTTTTCTGGTGCGTTTGGTTTTTAGGATCATTGGTTGAGTTGCGCCAGCATTTTGTTAGTTTGTCGCCACTTTCGGGCAACATTGTCGAAAACCGACGCTAGCTTAAAGGACTGTGAACCCGTGGCGCTGTGAGCGAAGCGGTTTGCTGTGAGCGCGAACGAGTTTTGACACCATAGGCGTGTTAATGAGAGCCCGTTTAGCTGTCGTCCGAGGCTTTTCGGATGACTAAACTGCGTGCAGAGTAACTTTATTCAGTCGCTGAAACGTCGTTGCCGTTTTACGTCCCAGAAATAGCTATTAATATGTAGGGAAATAGTTCGGCTAGGGAAACTTAGCTTTTCCTCAACTATAAAGATTGATGCTCGGACGAACACACGATTAAGGCAGAAATTTTCGCCGTGGAATTGTTGTTTGGTGGGGGCAAAGAGCAGCCCAATGAAATGAAAAGGCTATTTTTCACCAACTGGATTCCTATTTTTTTTTAATGTATATTGTTTTAAAGGCAATTTAGAAAAATAGTAAAAAAAAATGGAAACGCTAATTTTATAGTAATCCCCAGCAAATAATTGACCATTACACGAAAAAAAATGGTTTTGTTACGGCAACAAAATTAGGGCAACAAATAAACTTTTTGTTGCTGCAACCAAAAATTTTGCCGCAGCAACCAAACGTTTTGTTGATAGAACCAAACATTTTGTTGATGTGACAAAATATTTTTGTTATCCCTATTTTAACAAATGACTTTGTCGGTATAACAAAACCTTTTTTTCCGTGGAAAAAAAGAGGAAAGTCTTGCGCTAAAAATAGATCAAGTTTTTCGCTGAGCCAGGTGTTTGGAATAGGATAGCTAAGCGTGATGTAGCTAACGGGTCAGCATCAATATACTGTATGTAACCCACGCAATTCGCGGCTACTGCTTTAGAAACAAGATGTGCAAGACAAGATAAGGAGCTCGATACTGTTGCACCCCGTTCGATGACGCGAACAAACGGTGTGCATTGCTGCATAGAGTGCCATGTCCTGGCCTGCCGGTCTGCCGGCCTGCCATGCCATGGCGACATATCTAGACTGTCTCTCCTTTGCTCTGCAGCTGCGACTTATGAAGCTCTTTTGTGAGTTCACTTGCCATTTATTACAATGATTGCTTCCTTAATTGAATGTTATCTGAAGAAGAAAGTGCTCTATTTCCTGGACCTGTTTTGGGGATCGAAAAGTCTTTGGCGCATATCTAATATCAACTCAACGTTGAAAATCTTCTTTTAATATTCGTATATTTCAAGTTGGAGGACTTAATCGATTTAGCTTGAAGGAAGAACATCCAACCAGTTCTAAAACACTTTTTTTAAATCTTTTTTCTTTTATTACGAAATTGAAGTCTTGCACCGTAAAAGCTAACCCTTGTTTTAGGTATTCGGGCAAAATATGACGAGAGAGTTCTCTGCCTATTTTTGAGGATACCGATTATCAATAACCATATCAATTGACAGTTCTCCACGAGATCTTTTCTTTATTTTTTTCGTCGGTAAGTTAATATTTTAAAATTACGTAATCACTATCTTCTCCTGTCTCACCTTCACCCCCAAAACAGGTATGAAGCTACCTTAAAGAGGTTAGTTTTTATTGTGTATAATAACAACTCTTCAATCACAAAATAGATTTCTTTCCGGGTTCGCAAATCATCATGCACCAAAATTTTATTCTCCGCGAAATTCTCGCCCAATTTTTTCTAGTGACTAATGAGTCTACCAAAAGAGACAAACGCCAAGATTTATGATTGTCGATTTTTTTATGCTGACCGAATTTCTCCATCGCGTCGCCAAAGCGCGCACTCCATAGCGCGCCTATAGTGATACTTGTCGATGTCTCGGTTTAGCAAAGTCTAACAATAAATCTAGCCGGAGATTGCTGGCGTTGCACGAGACCACGCTCGTGATTCATCATTATCCACAGATTGTCAGTATCTTCAGAAGGCGTGTTACTCCCGGCTTGGTACCCGTCCTGTACCCCATTGACACGTCCACAGGTACCCTCGGCCTCGGGGCATGGGTACCCGCTTGCGGACCCGCCTGACCGGGTCACGAACACTTTAACCTATTTCAGCCTCCTTACGGCTGTTTGAACATTTCCAGGGCTGCGTTTGTTTAGGAGTCGTGGGGAATATCACGCAAGCGAGGTTGTGCCCACCGTCGATGTATAGTCAAGTGAAACAGTTTTATGAATGGACTATGCATTGATGAAATAAACGACTCTTGGGCAGGCTTCTATGTGTTTTGGTGACATCTCATTACAAGTACTTTTCTTTTTACTATCTCTCTCTTTGTGAATTGTTTTTAAAGATATTTTTAGTTCTTTTCTAAATTTAGATGTATTCTTAAATTCTTCTTAAGAAGGGCTGTTTCAGAAATTGTTAGATGTCATGCGAGAATAAGCTAAAACGTTATAAGCGAATTCGCTTTTCGGTACAAACGCTCATTGAAGTACAGTTTTTTTGTTTTTGGTTTGGTTTTTTTGTTGTTTTTTAGATTAAGATTTTTAACATTTTTTAAAGACAGTGAATATTTAAACGTATGAGATCACCTTGTTGGATAATCTGCGACTTAATATTTTGTTCAGAGCAAAATTACGCTCTAATTTTTTAAGGTAGCAATTTTAACCTTTTGGTTCAACCTTTCGTCGTCAATACGAGCGGAACGACAGCGGAGCGATGCAAGAGGCATCTATCCTAACTTATTCTATCATACCAAGCCCCTTGCCGTTTACCAAAACTAGTTAAAGTCACTTGTGCCTCGCTTCGCTATCGCTCTGCTTGGCTTGGCGACGTTTTAATGAGGTAACCCAAGGTTAAGTTAGGTTATGTTACATAGCTTGTGCCTCGCTCCGCGGTCGCTTCGCTCGGTTTAACGTTGTAGGGGTTGAACCGAAAGGTTGAAAATGCAACCTTAAAAATTTAAAGTGTAAGGTTACCCATTGGATTTCTTCGCCGTGTGAGACTTCGACAGAATCGGCCATACGGAATCGTCGTAGACCGAATTCGCACGCTAATGGTCAATATTCACTCTTAAACGAATGGAATTAAGGAATTGAAAGAGGAGGCTTAGCTCTTTTGGACTCAAATATGAAAAATGATATTTCCCCATAATTCCCTGTAGCCCACGTGACTGTAGTTAAGCGAACTTGAGCAGAACGTAACAAATGACCAAAAATTTTGAAGTTCATTAAAGTGCGTAAATGAATGGCTTAACTTAACGGAAGGACCACAAGCCGGCGTCAACTGCGCGAGGGGAAGGGAGGGGAGGGGGACGGATATGGCTGCGAGTGAATGATCTTTTTTGATGAATGGAGGGGCCACGGCGTCTCTCTTTCCTTCTCCCAAATAATACACATGACGACACTACAAACTGAATTAGCCCCCCGCATTGACGAAAACTGTGAGCAGTATCATGTTCCTGCCGCACTGCAAAGGACCACCACACTATGGTACATATGATAAAGTACTCTTTTTGTTTGATTTTGCAATACAAAAATAATGATTTTGATTTTTGAAGTGTATTTTTAATACAAATACATTCGAAAACCGGGCCCGAAGCAGGCCAATACTTCCATGTGCCATGACAGTCCTTTCAGGCCAGTTTTTTTTTGTGAGATTGGGCTCCTTTTCACGTATACAAGGATGACTAAACAACCGCGAAACTATAAGAAAATATCACGTTCGGCAAATGTCCTACTTTAGGACATATGTCCCGTTTCCGGAGCAATAAGTAATTTTACATCAAGATTTTTTTTTACGTATACAAGGGTGCCAAAAAAAGCGCAAAACGAACGCCATTTCATTTATAGGCCCTACTTTTGGACATCTGTCCCATTGTGGGAACAGACAACCAAGTTATTAAACAAGACGTAGTGGAAAATGAATGCTTACACTAGAGTAATGAAATTTGTTGTCCCACTTTCAGCGTTTGTCCCACTTAACAGATCGACCGATCGGGTCCAAAATCATTAGCGCTTGCGTTCTAATATAAGGGAAGATACCCGTAAAATTTCATTTCGATCAGATAGTATCTACTCAAGTTTTCGCACGCTAAAGCTAAAACCCATTTACTAGATTATCTTAAAAATGGGTTGACGATCGCCTCAAAAATTGATACGACGCAATGCCCCATATAACCAAACATGCCCCTAAAGTTTCAACTCCGTCGGTTAACCCTTACGCCCGTGAGAGTTCGCGGCAAAAGCGACAGCAAGACAGACAGACAGGCAGACAGACGGATTGTCCAAAACCCTTTTTCTCGACGTTTTGAGGGTTGTACATCCCAAATCCGGTCTTATCTCGAAGTCGATTTTTTGCACGATGTCAA
>Ga0058701_10003301_pt1 | contig 12719 bp, 4 predicted proteins | sample AgamicOrMae_FD_97039 | JGI IMG/M metagenome (GOLD analysis project Ga0058701, IMG submission 97039) | Agave microbial communities from Guanajuato, Mexico - Or.Ma.e | ecosystem: Host-associated > Plants > Phyllosphere > Phylloplane/Leaf | place: Guanajuato, Mexico | collected 2012-06-04
CAAAGAAAATAAGTTGATTTTTTTATTGTTTTTTTGTTGTTGTTTTTTAAAATAGTAATATTTTTAGACTGGTTTCTCCATGACAGTAAATTGTTCGATCAGATAATATCCCAATGTAGACCAACTTGAATTCCTACGCTTTATTTGGAAGTTAAATTTTGCCGCTATCGGTATTGACGTTTACTTAGTATCGCTGAGCATTATTTGGTGTAGGCCCGGTAAACATTGAGTTTTGCTGAGCTAACATAAGTGTGGGCCCATCCGACGGCTGACTGTGGCGTAACAGCTGACCAATCCGACCGCGACCGAACCGAACTCGATTCATTCGACACGACTCATCAGTTATCACGGATTATTTGACGAAGCAATGATCAGTTTTAAAAGGCTAGGTATCAAACAGACACCACAAGCGCCATTACAATTCAGACTAGAAAACGATCTGGTGAATCATACTCTGCAATTTTTAAACGGTGCATTTCCTGTTTCTTTCGTGTTCTGCTTTTCGACGCCAAGCCGATGGTTCGACAGCGATAAGGGACATCCAACCTAATCTAACCTAACCTGTCGCCCCCAAGCCTCATGCTGCTTACTTGGTTTAAGTCAAGAGTCTTGAGCCCAGATTCGCTGTCTTTGCTCGACTCTTGCAAATGATGCTGTTTACTTGGGGTAGTTTAGGTACGTTAGGATGTTTTTACTCATTTTTTTCTATAGGTACGCTAAGATTGCTGTGGGCAAGCAACGATACTGATCGAATGGCGACGTGATTTTCAACTTCTCGGAAAAAAGTTAATGGTGGACAAGCCTACGAGTTCGCATTGGAGCTTTCAATAAAGAAAGTTCTGAAAACCCGAAATCGCACTTTCCACATATTTACGTCAAGTTTGGGTTGCCGAGCTTCGATAAAAGATAATCACTTAAAACCACAAGAAAGCACTTCGTTTTTCAATAGAAAAAAATAGGCGTTCGGGGCTAATGACGCCTGCTCAGTTCTGAAAATGCCCACTTTAAACCTAAAATACGATTTCTGGCTCGTTGTCGGTAAAAACCACTCTTATCTGAATGACTTTCGTCAATCGACAAAAAAGTTGTCACGGGTATAAGAGCCCTCGAGGTCGAAATAATCCCATTCGTGGTTCTGATACGTTAGGTTTACGTTAGATCAGGGCTCCTTGATCAAACGTTTCGGTAAGCTCAAGGTAAATAAGCCTCGGTAAGGCTAGGTTAGGTTAGGCTCGGTTAGGTTAGGTTAGGTTTGGTTAGGTTAGGTTAGGCTTGATTAGGTGACGGTAAGGTGGACCTCAATCAGGTCAATTTTGGTGAGAAGTTAGGTTAGGTTAGCTTTATTTACGTTGCCGCTTGGGCCAGGGCCGGAATCGAAAATCCGAATATCTGTGAACAAGGTTCTCTGTACACGCGCGAACGTAAACATACTTCTCTCGGCGGCTTATCGCGCACAGAAGCACTTAAGGCGAGCCCCCAACGCCCACTTTGGACCACTTGTATTCCTCGGTTACTCCTGAGCGAATCGCCTTTGCGTTACACTAAGCCTGCACTACAGCCACCGGAATCAGCGTAACGCGCAACGTCTTGCGCAACGTAACGTAAGCTTGTAAGCGGATAAATAGGACTACACCTTTGATGCGACGTGAGCTTCGAAGGCCGAAAATAGAGATTGTCTTTGCTTCATTCATAGACAGAAGACAAACACTTTTCAAGAGCTCTTTAAAAGTATTGCGATTACGTAGGCGATAAGGCTTTGTTACCGAATCTGCGCCTTTAACTACACAATACAGCTTTCTATACCTCTTATGATCCATTTTTTGTCGGAGCAAAGCGCAAGGTAGTTAACCTAAGTTAACCTAACCGTCGCCTGGCTAAATGCCGCTTACTTCGGCAGTTACTGCCGACGCGGGGCGTTAGGCTTGGCGACAGCCGAGCGTAACCGAAGTGAAGGAAGGCCCAACGTAACCTAACTTAACTCACCTAACTATCGCGGTTGTGTATTTCATATCCAGTAAGTATCCGAGTACCTCAGATGCTAGGAAGATGAGATAGGGTTTTAGCTGCGGCTTTTAAGGCCAGGTTGTGAAGTGTTTATATAGAGCGGCAAACTACATGACACTGCTGTCTAGTGGGTTGCCTATCCATTTTAAGTGCTCAGCTCAGAGGCTAGTCTAACACAAGGAATTTCTGGATGATGTCAGTCGCTTGTAAATTGATTGGGAAAGGGCTCAGGACGAACTTGTAAGGGGCATCTAGCAATGCAAATGGTTCCCCCTCCTCTCCCCTCTTAGTCGTCCCGGCATATGCTTAGCGGGCCAAGGGGCTGTCCGTAAATCACGTGACCGCTAAAGCCAAGAGCCTAGTACCACCTTGTCATGATTTAAAAGGGCTGCGGGAACGCTCTTAAGGTCAGGTTATTTTCAACTGTCTCCGAAAACAAGACTTCGAGCCATTTCTATCATTCAAAGAAATCAAAAGTTCGGAGAGGTTTGACGTCAAACGTTCATTTAAAATGTATTAGGTAGGTTGGTAGGATGTTGGCCGTGCGTCGAAGTCTCCGAAAATGCGTTCTATAGTACCATATGGAATGCATGTACGCGGATATAATTTTTTCATCATATAGCGCACGTTACGTTGATACGTCTATCTAAAAATACAGTAATTTGTAGCGTATGCACGTTAAATCGAAATGAAACTCCAATATGGTCTAATACGCTATCAATTGCGTCCAGGTATCAATGTGAAAATTTTCATCAAAACAACTCTGGTTGTTGATTTGAAATGAGAATTCCCTATCTCTTGTGTTCTAAGTTGCTTTATAGTGTTCAAGTCAAACTCCTTCTATAAAACGACTTCGGCACCGACGTGGCTGCTTGCTAGGCCCGTTACACAGGTGGGCCGACTACGTTAGATTCTCAGGCCTTAACGTGGACTTTAAAGGTATATTTCTTGCGTGGGAATCAACCCTTTTAAGCTCCAGCCGCCTCTTCGCTAGTCGGACCTTAGCTCACCTTTCTTCCGATGTGCTGATGGCAAAGGGCCAGTGGTGGGTGCAAGCATCCTCATATCACATGACTGCCACTGAGGATCTGAGATCCGTATTTAAGATCCCTACTTGATTTACAGAGATGGCCAAAAAGCAAGGACTTTAAAAAAGGGAATAGCACGCGAGTTAATGCATTGAGAGATTCTGAATCAACAACTTACACTCCGTATCTTTTGAACTGTTTTTTTTTCGATTTTTCGGGCGATCCGATCATACAGACGCGTCTGGATTAGCTTAAACTGTTTTAAACAAGGTTTACTCTAAAGTGTGATATTATCAGTTTTCTGTTATAATTTAATCCCATAGGTCTCTTCTCGACCCTCAGCCCATCGGTGCTCAACAATAAAATCACATAGGTTTTAAACGTGGACTTTGGTTTAAAAAAAGGGACGATTGATTTACTCAGCTTCAGTAAATTTACGCTAAATCAGGTAGGCCTAAACAAAATTTCGTACAAAAACCGGAAGGCGGACTTTGTCCGACACGGACTTTGTCCGACACGGAAGTTCTCCGACAAAGTCGGGTGTCGTTAGGTTGGGTTTTTTCGGACAACTTCCGTGTCGGACGAATTCCGCCTTCCGGTTTTCTCGCTCACTCAGATCCGCCATTTGTAATTCAGGGCATCCCCATCCAATGAGAACGCTTTGGATCACTTATGATTAACCTGAGCGAGCGAAAAAACGGAGTTTGGGGGAGAGAGAAAGGAGATCGTGCAACCTCAGAATTACCGTACTTCTAAACTAAACACTAGAAACCTTTACGAGTTCTCTTGGCACAGATCAGTTAATCAAGTAGTTGGAACCGCCTAGACAAGAGACTATCTGTTCGAAAAGGCATTTGGGGGGCCAAGGGTCGATTGCATAAATGCGTACGCTGCACCTGTTCAGATGCGACCAGCGTCGTGCATCGTGAGTGTTCGCAGCGCCGAGCAAGTCTCATGAAATGAGACTCCAACCTAAACGAGCGTCTCACTTGAGACGCCTTCCCCCGTCCCAACCACCGAGAACTTGATAATTCAATTTGCGGAGGTCGTGCGGCAGAGCGGCGCAGCGTATGTTCGCAAGCTTACGCGGCTATGTCTGCTCTGGTCCATCCACACAATTCAACAGAGCTTGAACCGCTGAGATAGGAGGGATGAGATGGGGGTGTTCTCTAACGGAATTTTACAATACTGTTCTAATATTTTCGAGATGCGCGGGGATTTTTGTCCGAAATGCTGCTTAACTAAACCTAAGTTAACGCAGCGCGATTAAGCGTAACGTAGTTAAAGAAACTGTTTGAACGCCACTAAATGTAAATGTGCATAACCTGCTCTAACTGAATCCACCCTAACTTTGTGAGCCCAGCCAACATGACATAATAAAATCAAACCTAATTTTTATCTCAAATCAAATCAAGGAAAAAATACAGTTCTGAAGATGCTGTGGAGAAAGATATACGTTTACGTATATGTTTGAGACCGAGTTCGGTCTCAAAAAAATAATTTCATCTCGTCTCTCTCCACGAGCCGATTCAATTTCTCAGTTTTGTGGGTAGGCCAGAAACGACTGCAACAGTTTGCCAAAGTCATTAAGAAGCGCCCCTTCCATTTAAAAAGTCGATTTTTTTAAAATTGTAACCCCGATTTCGAACAAGATTCAACAACTGTGAGAGGGCTTTCCGCATGTCTACATACTTTCATTGCACCCCATTGCCTCGTTTAGAACACCAAAAAAATTAATTGAGCTAGTTCCTTCGGAACCATTCAAAAAATCGATATGAAAGGAAAAAAATCAGTCAAAATTTCCGCTTAATCTGTTGTCTTCTCATATGAGCCCCGTGCTTATTAACTTGCTTAAGTCCTTACTTGCTTCAACAACAACCCACCCAACACGAGTGTCATGCGTGTTGCCTACTACGAACTAGTAAAGGCGGGTGGTGGAGAACCTATTTTTGGGGAACTTTCACAGGTGAAGTAAGTGTGAGTCCTCTGCTTCCACTACATTCTATTTTTCCTCCCCTGCCTCCACGGGTCCTCTTGCGAAGCTTAGGCCTGACTTTAGCAAACCATCATACATTTCGTATAAAACACGGCCGCCCCTAAGCTGCTAGAGCTCTAACATGCCGTGAATTTCCGTGTAAACATCTTTATTCAGTTTTCGTTTCATGCTGATTTGGTTGTAGGCCCTAGGAAGTAAGTCTTTCACGTGAGTGTGTATTCGCAGTCACGTTAGCCCTCTCTACCGGATATTCCAGGAAACTACTTTTGGCGCGCAGATTTAAATGCAACCCAAAGTTCGCGATTATAACTCGGGGCCTATTCAAATTTTGCCGCGGTTGAGAAAACAAGAAAGGGCGACACGGAGCTCGTGCGGTCTCAGGTCTTCACGTCACGGGCTGTTTGTTCAGCGTGATCAGAGGATATGGAGGAATCTGAAGTTTTCGTTGCGATACCATTGCATAAACAAAAACCATCTCGTGGGCGCCCTCTGATTTTCTCCGGTTGTGCATAAATGAAGAGACAGAAAGTGTGTTTAACTGTTAAGGGGAGCGTGGGTCGGGTTTTGTTGTTCAAAAGAGATCCATAGCAGTATTGGAATGGTCCGTGCCTTAGGCGCTTGCTCCACGTATAGTCCGACCGCCAAAAGTTTCAACTCTCTCGTCTCTTCTTTTTGAGGTTTTTACGCGCAAAATCCTACGAATCAACAAAACAATCTGATCGTGGTTTTCATCGAAAAGTTCCCTATGCTGAGGTGCTTTGCATGCCTTTCACGGGATATGAATAAGAAGTTAAGTGGCCAGGGAAAACTGAGCCGTAATCATCTTTACCTTGTGAAAACTTTGGTTTACTATGTCGACCCGGGAATAGTATACAAGATGCTTCAGGGAGCCTCCGAAAAATAAGTCCGCAACTTGCTTCTTCCCTCACCTAAAATGGAACTCCGGTACTGTACCTAGAATACACATACGTAGAGTACCTGCTTTAACGTTCTGCTTGCGGTTTGAACACGCACTGCGGAATAAAATTTTAATCAGAGGTACCGCAACCCACAATTTATTTTAAATTACTTGAGTTTTCTACGCTGGGAAGTTGAGTTGATGCGAGGATTAAAGGATAAAATACAGATGTAGTTCATCCTTCCTGGCGATCCTCATGAGATATGAAATATCGAAAACGATTCAATCGACGTCTAAAAATCGTTCATGAAATTCAATAGATTATTTTTTAGTGGGTATGCCGTTCGGAATCGGCCAGATTTGTTCTGAAAATAATTCCTTAGGCAGTTTAAAAATAGCTATAAAAATTATCACCTTCTCCGATTCAAGTTCAATTTGCACATTTTACAATTAATTTTAAAAAATAAAATTAAAAAAAAACTGTCAATGGTCACTAAAGGTATACTTTACTCTAAATACTCATCTACTACCATAGGAATAATCTATAAAACGTTAAGAGTTTTTTTTTCTTTGATCAAAATTTTAGTGGGCATAGACGGCTTAATTATAGGGAGACATAGACAAACGAATTGACAAACTGCAAATTTTATTGTCGTTTTTGAAGATATAACCCAGCGAAGTGGAAGCTATTGTTAGATAATATGAAATGCTACACTTGGCTGACCTCAACAGTTTATAAAGAAACTAAAATCAACGCAGAAAGTGGACATATAGGCCTAGGCTACAGATCGCAGGAACAAAAGGCTAAGCTATGCAACAAAACGTTTCAAAAAGTCGGATTTACAGTTAATACATTGCGTTCGTTCTCTTCATAAATATTAAACTTTACATTTAACACATCTCTGATTTGGCACATTAAAAGATAAAAAATATATCTGTTACATGCATAGGAAACAACTCTGATCCTACAGTATTCACCTCTCAACATCTTTCAAATGACTGAACATAAATCGCAATTACTTATTTAAAGAAACGGACCGAGTTCCGCATAAAGAATTGCCCAGCAATATGCAACCTAAATTCATACTCAAAATTTCATTCACATTCACAGATTCCGAATGATAAATAACAGAGAACTAATTTTTATCATACAAAATACCTATCTACATTTTGTGCTTCCATATTTGAATAAAAAGAATCTTGGCGGATTTTTAAGTTCCTTCCCGTAAATTAGCTGCTTGAGTATGGCTTGTAAACATTCATACGACTTCGTACAAATACACTCCCAGACAAAAGTATTAACCTAAGTACAGTATTAGCAAAGTACGTCACTTAAACATATTCACTTACAGTAGCACCGTTCAACAACCAGTCAGTAAAAAGACTAGGCCCTCTGCAGTATTGCAAATAACTCCAACAACTTCATGACTCCTTAAAAAATCTAATTCTTAAGAGAAACCAAAGACAAACTCATCAATAAATAAATTTTTGAATGTGTAAGGTTAAACGAATGGAAAAGGATATTTAATTCGATATGTCCTAAATTTTTCTCGCCTATTTACAAAACCGATTTTTCTTTAATTGTGCAAATATTTTGGAAAGTTCAAAGTATGTGTAGATTTGAAGCGCTTGACAACAACCACTATGGCTAGGCAAATCTAAAGAAATAAATTTAACGGGAGGTTTAAATTAAAGATGGCAGTACAGGGCAAGGCAGGGCAACGAAATGGGTCTTAACAAGTTATTGCTGCTACTAACAAAAAAAAATTAATTCAAGCTCGATCAAAATAACTGGAATATTTTCATAGAAACTACAAAATTGATAACAATATTTTTCTGAACAACGTAGTATTGTCTAGTTTATAGTTCACCCACCACAGCCGTGTTTGATGGAAACTCGAGAGTGTGGTGGTCGATGTTTTAATTAACATTGATGGAAGTCTTAACTTTTTGTACAAATGAGAGACAGTTCTCTCTTCAATACCACACGTCGAGAATTTTAGCTTGAGTCGAACCTAATATTCTCCACAAGACAAGGCGGAAAATAATATTTATATAAGTATGTACACTGCTACATAACGAGCACTTGGGAAGTCTTGTGAAGATATTAGAGTCCACAAAATAGGAGAATGAACTCGACGACAAACAGAAGTTGCAAGATTCTCTCTTGAATAAAAACAGGAAAGTTCATTTTCGTTCTATATCACTGTTATTGTACTTAAGTAGACCCTCGGATTCTTTCTAAAGATTCTATTCCTGTAGACGGATCATTTAGTATTGTACACAATCATCTGTGTAAAGCGAACCTCGTACAATACTTAACATTTCTGGGTACAAAATTACTTAATAATACAAACCAATTCGACCTAATTTACCTTACGTACGCGTGCCATCAAATTAAAAGTAAAGAAGGAAAATGATTCTTTTCCTTATTAGGTAACATGGCACATTCTTTTTAAAAACATCTCTCGCATTAAAGAAAGAAAAGTCTAAGAAAACGAAATCAAACCAGGAATGAGTTAAGGATGAAAGCGTATTCGGAACAGAAGCATCTTATTCACAACGATTTCAGATGATCACTTAAAGTAGTTCCTTATCCCGGCAAGAAAGCCGCCATCTTCACTGGAACTGCAACACAAACAACGACCGTGTTACTAGAAAGTAAATAAAAAAATAATCGCAAACTACTGAGCTCCTGGCTTGCCTTCGTATTTTAGTTTTAGCTAAAATCACAAAGCAAAATAGAAACTTTGATTACATTTTTAGCAAAATTTGATTCAAATTAAACTAAAAAATTCCATTTAAGACTGTGATTTTGCAAATAAGCTGAAATGGCTAGAGCTAAAAAAATAATGATAGTAAGAGTAAATAAAAATGAAAAAGGAACGTAACTATAAAAAAACAACACTTTCAAGCCTTATGTATGCAGCAAAAGAAATTATTTAAACAAATCCACGACACGGAAAGCCAAACAAGGTTGGTTGCATGTTAACCATGAGTCGTTCTCAAATCTACACCTACAATTAAAGAAACTAAGCTTGTAAGTTGATCATGCCTTACGAAAAAAGAAGAAATGTAACAAAAAATAAGGTTATGTGCGGTTACATTCCAGGAAAAGAGCTGTAAAACTTGCAAAATTAGTTTAAATAAAAAAATCTTTTGTTAAGAAGTTTCAATTTGCAGAAAGCCGCTCTTGATACAACGATTTCGACAGAAAGAACGGTCGAGTCTAAAGTAAAAGCGCGCGCCTTTGCAAAGGCCTTTAAAACAACGAAAACGCGATGCAAATTCGTTTTACGTTGTAGTACATTTTCACGAGAAGCTGAGTCCGGATCGAGAAACGCGATATTTCCTTTGCCCCATTTTAAAAGACTGATCCAGTTACCGGTACCTTCTCCAAATCATTTTACTTTTCTTTATTTCTGGGAGAATATCTTCTGCTAGCTGTAACACTTTAAACAATTATTGCTCTTTTTAAAAAATTCTCTGAGAATACCTTCAATTAGAACACCACAAACAAGTTTTGGGGTACCTCCTTCAATTCTGAGAACACGATTTTCACCCATAACATAGACTAAAGCTCAAGCAACGAGGCAGAAAACTGGATTCAGCTCCTTTTTTTGCCCTCAAAATTCTCCGAAGCGCAAAATATTTAACTAAAAATACTAAAAAAAAGGCTTTTTGAGCTAAAATACTTCCGTGTTGTTTCAGGAATTTAAAATTGGGTTCCGCTTTGAATCATTTAAAATCTTTCTGTTCAAGCGTTGAAAAGGCTGCTTATGGAGGAATCAATTAATAGGCCCAATTTTAATCCTCTTATTTTCTAAAATAACATTAGTGATATGGATGTCGAGGGAGGTTCAAAGTCAGTTGAACGGTAAGATATAAGCCTGTATTGATCAACTCAAATTAAATTGAAAATATAATTTTAAAGCACGTGTGATTTTTTAAGTTAAAGACGATTTTGACCAAGGAATAGAATTTTCGCATTGCTCAGGAACGAATTCATGGGGCCTGCAACGATTACTACTCGGCACGCTAATCACGAATTTCGCTGATAAATTTTCGCAAACTTTCCTTTTACTGACAACATTTAACGGTCCCAAGCCGTACTGGATTCGGAGACAAATCTTTTTCATAAAATACCGGTAAATGTTACGCGGTAAATGTCATTAAAAACCCCCCCAGCGGTGGTGTTCTTGTTAAATAAGAGTTAACTAAAGAAAACTAGTTTACAAAAAGAAAGAAAAGTTGTAAAAAAAAGGTGTTGAAAAAGCCACACCAAAGTAAAGACTAATCAAAGAAAGCATTAAAAGGAGATTAAAAAAAAAACGCGCTGAAAACCGCCATACCTATGAGCCTTATCTCCAGTTTGTTGAGCCCGTAAGGAGTCGGTTGAAGATAAATGGAAAAATTACGGGAAGAACTATATTTTTACTAATGGCTTGTAGCCGCGTTCGCCCCGACGTCTGGGGCGTCTGCGTGGGTTTTTGATCTACAGGAGGATCAAAAGTAGGAAAACTGTCACCAGAACTAGGTGAATAATAGTTAGAACGATCACTAGACTCAACCAGATTAGTCCCGCTGGTTGATTTCTCACTTTCGGAATGACTTAATCGATTGATATTTGATTCGTTATCGTTGTAAGTCACAGCAGAAAAAGGCTGCGACGTCGAAGAATACTCCGCTATACTGCCGTAAGTATTCTCGTGAGCTATATCATACACTAAGGACGAAGAGGGGATACGGTTCTCTTTGTCAGGCGGATATTTTTCCGTTCTGTCAGTTTTTCGTTTGTTTGACGAATCCGAGCAGCGTTGGAGAAAGAAAACACACTTTGTTAATGCCATCGTTACATTCGGGACAAATTCTTGCGAACTACTGACGCTACATTGCGGTCTGTATGATCACTAAACTACATTTTTGACCGCAATTTCCAACCAGCATAAAAAAGTACTAACAGTTTCGACAAGAAAGTGGTTTGAAGATGTTAGGACTAGAGTCAGGCAGGCTGATTTTCCCCCGCTACAGTTACAGTTGATGCCCTTTCCCATGACGAATGAGAAATATTTTTGAAACTTACGCAAGTCTAAGGATTCTGGGATAAATACAACCATCAAACTCTTTTCATTTCCTCATTCATTTACCACGTGATAAGAACTAGATATCTTTCATGGGTTTCAATTTTTATACGCGCGTATCTGAAAATATGTTTTCCTCTATATTTGGGAGTCTTCTCAGCTTTTCGATACCAAAGCAAAGAAGAAAACACGTACCCAGGGGCGCCTGGCTAAAAAAGGTAAAACTCTTAAAAATTACTCAATTCTTTATAACAAACATACTATTTTTGTTAATGACCATAGGCTCTAAACGGTATATCTTATTTTTTTCAAAATTTTACCTCAAAGATACTTGATTTTACGATTATCTATTCTTTATAAAATAACGAGCCCCATAAGTAAATCTTTTCACAGAATACCTCCAGTACCGCCGACTTCCATCCCATGAGGTTTCGAGCGCATCGGAAAATAACAGTTGGTAAATAACATTTAGATACTCCCCTTGTGAGCGAAATTAAGTAAGGTCCGAAAAATAAATTGGATATATTCAAAATACTTAATACGTTATGCGATCGTAACAGAATCCCCGTAATAAATCGGCAGTCGCCAAAACTCCCAGCAAACTCAGCCTTGTACTGATCAAGTAAAAAAAAAATCTACTTACTCTATGTGAGTAAAACCTGGCGGTACCTGATTCTACAGTTAACACTCATAATTAACATTCTCGTATGTTATGTGATCTCGTTACTCATTCAGCCAGTCCTTGTCATTTGAAAACTCTGCATTACCCAAAATTCCACAGCGAACATAAGGTTTGTTTTTCAAATCGAACACTTACCTATCGCACGCCTTAACGTTACTTGCTGAAATAGCGTTTTGGTATAAGTCCAGTTTCTGTGATGACTGTATTTGTAAGTCATGGATACAACCCTTAAAGTTGAGCAATTTGTTACTGCCTGTCATGCGTTGAATATCCGGGACTCCACCTAAACAAAGGAAAGCCTTAAATTAGAAACCATGTTAAACAGACAGACGCATTATTGCGAAACTTTCCGCTGATACAGAATGAGCGTGAAATGAGCAGATTTTCTAGGTCTTTTGACGAGGAAATTAGTCTTTTTGGAAGATTTCGTATGCGAGGAGATACTCACCGATGAAGATATTTCCGATTGCGTTCAGCTGAGTACTTCCTCCTTCCCGTCCTCCATGAGCCGTGTGTCCGCCGTCGAGCTCAATGCTGCCACTGGCACCGTTCCGCCGCAAAACGACGCGGTGACGTTTATTGTCGTTCACAGGTACTTGGACTTCTATCTTTGTCGGGCCTGAGCCCAGTTCGTAGCTCCACACCACTCGGCCGTCGACGACTGAAACACGACGTCAATAAACATTCTACCTCGACGAAGTTTCGTGGAATTTTTAACACAACCGCAACCTTGACTTTGATCAGTTGCAAAACGTTTATCAGCAAATATTCGATCATCTTTTTTGGTTAATTGAGGGAGGTGCCTAAAAGGTCGTAATCTAAATATTTTAAATTGAAACATTTAAAGCACTTCCTTGGCACTAAACGATTTAAAATTGTTGATGCACTTTCAACAGAAGTTCATTTGGTTATTTTAATTCTTTTCTTTTTTTTTGTGGACAGATTTTCTATGACTTCCCACAGGTCCGCATCGCGACAGGCCCACGCTGACAGATGTTGGGTATTTCATGTATTGTTTATCATTTGGAGA
>Ga0058701_10003302_pt1 | contig 12717 bp, 8 predicted proteins | sample AgamicOrMae_FD_97039 | JGI IMG/M metagenome (GOLD analysis project Ga0058701, IMG submission 97039) | Agave microbial communities from Guanajuato, Mexico - Or.Ma.e | ecosystem: Host-associated > Plants > Phyllosphere > Phylloplane/Leaf | place: Guanajuato, Mexico | collected 2012-06-04
CTATGATGCGCATAATAAATGCGATTTTAAACACGCGTCTAAATGCGGTTATTATATGTAACTGCATCACAAAGTGCGCATTAAAATGGCATGTAGACCCCTTCGGAACCTCACTGATGAAAGCTGCACGTGAAAACGCGCAAATAAAGCACTAATTACGCGCCTTGAAAAAGCGCTAAACTCTATACGCTTTCGAACCGCATTAAATCATCACTTTTTTGCAGTGCACAAGGAAAAGCGCTAAAAAGCACATTTAATGCGCCTTTGTGCTACCTGGGATCCTAGTACCGTTTCATGTAGGGGTCTTTATTTCTTGTGGACGTGGACATGTAGATAATTGCCTAAACGTTTGTTACTCAATTAAAAAACAAAAAACAAAAAAACAAACAGAATAAGTGGAGTATGATTCTTTTTGCGTATCCTCGAAAAGACTGGAGGTCTTCTTTGACGTCCCTTAGTTTTAATATTGCCGCCGATACCCATATGTATATCCGTTCGGATATCGGTGAAATCGCGGATATCAGAGTCCAATTATCAGTGCCTCCGCGGGTATCCGCGCTTACCACGAATATCCGTGTCAAATAATCCGTGCTAGTGCGGATATTCTTGTTGAATTATCAGTGCCTCCACGGATATCCGTAGAAAAAGCGCGGATATCCGTGCGAAAACAGTAGCACGGACACTTTGACCGGGGTTGAGAAAGTCTTCTAACACCCCTAAAAGGAGAGTTTTCGACATGCCATAGGGGAATCTAAAACAAAGAATGAAGAAAACTTCCTTTGAAAATTTTAGGAGTTGGATAATACGATTGACGACTGGAACGAAAAATGGTCTACACCACGCAAAAAAATTAATGGGACGCTTCATCGATGCAGTCCTTGGATGACATATTTTACCTTAAAAAGTTCTGATAGAAAAATATTACGGAGGGTTAAATCAATTCCTGGGTCTTTAAGATTTCTCGATTCCTCATCAGAATAGAGCAGAAGAAAAATACAAGATTTCTGAGGTTTGATCTCATTTTTTTTATCGCTATTCCTAAATTACTTACAATTTTTATCAGTGATAAATTTACGTTCGGTCTTTCGTTTCAAGCATCCTATGGTTGATAACAAAAATGCAACGCCCACTTTCGAGAACTCTTTTCATAGGCGCTATAGTTTATTCACTCACAATTGGCCGAGTCGACAGATAGATGCTCGTTTTCAGGTGAAATCCCTTGTGGCTGCGAAGCTTCATCTTTTCCCTGTTGCTAAAAAAACAAAAAAAAAACAACAACAAACATACTTAATTTGGTTTTAAACACGCTCGGTCGAGTACATTGTCGCGATTGTCACTCAATGTTAACTTTTTTGGTCTGAAAAAAATTAATAAATAAATAAATAAATAAATAAACAATCAACTAATGAACGACCAAAATTGTAAAATCAGCATTTTTGACGGAAAAATACATTTTCCAGGGGAATAAAGTCCAATGCCCTAACTTTCCTCCTTATTTTTCCATGACTTCTCCAGGGAACAAAATCTCCGATTTTTCGTGGTTTTTCAGGTTTTTAGGTGCGCATAACAACCCTGATCGTCAACGTCAAAAGCTGTATTTTTTACAACGTGCTTTATCTTTCGTGTTAAAGCTCTGCGGAGCGACGCAAAAGGCGCTTGATCTAACCTAAGCCAAGCTTGACGCTGCCGCCGATCCATGGCTCGAGAATCCATAGCAAGTCTATGTATGGATATCCATAGAAATCCATAGATATCTAAATGGATATCTATAAAGGCATGGCTATTTGAAAACTGATATCCAAGCATTGATATCAGTATATGGTTATTTTTTCACGGATATCCATTTTAGAATGTTCTTGCATCGATATCCATGCATGGATATCCATTTGTATATCCACACTTGTATGTAGATAATTGAAGACTGATATCCCGAAATCATGAATGGATAATCGCGGATTTTTGGATATCCATGTATGGATTTACGATGGATTCTCGGATCAGGGAGAGGAAGGCTACATCAAGCTTTGCATCAGCCTAGCGAGCGGATCGATAGCGGAGCGAGGCACCAAACTTAAAGGGAGCGGTAAGAGGCTTGCTGAAGAGGAAGCTTCTTGCTTCTCTTGAATCGGGCAAGGGGAGGTAGGATGAACTCAAGAGGAGGAAAATGAAACGTCCAACATTTAGTGGGCATACGGTGCTGTTGAATGTGGAGACTTCAACGCCGCAGGAGAAGTATATATTGAAATAAAATGGCTTGCCGCGTAGTCTAGCAAATAGGCCCTTGCGCTTGCCATATCGGAAATCGGCGCAGAAATATACAACTAACTATACGCTTATGAAATGGAAGCGCGCGTCTTTGTCCATCAATCGCGCGCTTTTTTGTACATTGAAAAGGCAAGAAACATTTTTTTTTCAACGAGACAGTCAGCTGCTTAAAACAATCTTCGTGCGTAAGACGGAAACCGATAGAAAGAACCGCATACAGTCCACAAACAAATATTCTTGAAAAAGAAAAATATATGGTACACCTGTGCGGTTATTTTTGCACGATCCTGTGATAAAGTGGTTGGTCGAGGTGACATCAATTCGATGTCGAAGCGGAGGTCGAAAAACCTCGAAATCTTGGTCCAAATCGATGAAATTCTTCGAAAAAAATCGACCGAATTTCGACGAAATTTCCGTTTCGACGTTGTTTCGACGTCAGTTCTCTCTCTCTCACACTCTCTCCAAAAGAAATCTTTAATGCAGTTTTAAGCAAGCAAATAGTTGGTCGAAAATTCAAAACTTTCGATTTAATTTCATCATCGACCTAACTTCGAAGTATCGACGTCAAATCGACGTCGACTCGACCACCCATGTCTCATTGGGGAAGCACCGAACGTGTTATATGAATTTTTAAATGGGAAAGAGGACAGCGTTTGAACAGGACGATAGACTACAGACCGGACAATCCTGCAAACACCTGTGCTTCTGGCAATGGCTTCCCTGGGTTATGAGCTTGTAATTAAAGCGTCCGCGCTTAAAGAGCCCTGGAATACCAAACTTGATGTTACATTATCAGTCTTACCTGTGCGCTAGTCACTGCAACAGCCAGCAGAAGGACCGACACAAGACATGGTGCCATGTTGATGTCTCGAGAGTCGAACTCTGACTGACAGCAGTTAACTGGGAGGCGACCTCGAAACCCGGTATCAGTCCGATTTCCGTTGACACTTTTTTACCTAGGCGACGTGATTCACTTAAACGCGGTGTGCGCACCCACCACACAAGATACGCCGGCCAGGGGGATTGCCCTTCCTTTGGACACGATAACGGAGCCAGGTTCTGGAGAAAGGTTGCGTCATAATTCCGAAAACGAAAGGGCGTTCTCCAGAGGGACACGGCGGGTTCAAGGGTCTCCCCTTCTTCGTGAAGGGAGCCCTGGGCCGGGATTCCATTGCAAGTCCATGCATGGATATCCAAAGAAATCAATGGACATTCAAATGGATATCTATAAAAGCATGAATAATTGAAGACTGATGTTAATATAAAACATTGATATCCATTCGTGGATATTCATGTTCCATGGACATCCATTGTAGAATGTCCTAGCACGAATATCCTTGCTTGGATATTAATGTGAATATCCAAACTTGTAAATGGAGAATTGAAGACTGACATAAAAAAACATGTATATCCAAATGGATAACCCTGGGTTTTTGGCAATCCATGTATGGAATGGATATGCTATATGTGGATTCTCGGACCCGAGAGATTGAGCTTTATCGATTCTACGTTGTAAACTTTAAAGGGTTCTTACTTTAACTTCTTACTTTCAGTTTTGGTTGCTTAGCCGTATGGCACAAAATGATGTGACTGGAGCGGCTCAAGTTAATCTAACTTGACAGTCATCCAACCTGATGCTACTCCTCTTTCTCGGCGGAAGGTAGATGCCGCCGATAAGATGCGCAACACCAGGAGCCGGGCTATGCCGAGTGGCTGCGATAGGGGTGTCGAGGGATAGGGGCGTGAGGCATAAAGCCCACCCTTGCCTATCCAATCTAGGTAAACCTGCTCGGTGGTATGTCGTCAATTTTCATATTGAAATTAAAAAAAAACAAAAAAAACAGGATGAAGTAGGAAATATGGATTAAATGCAACCTTCAAAACCGATGATGAGTTGGCAAAACACTGCGAGCATTTTCCCAAATATCCTTACCCGTCTCCTAGACATTCCTGTTCCGATGCATACCACCATGGTGTATTAAAAAAATGCACCATGGTCATTTTTGGTCATGGTACGAATTGGGACGTTTACACCATCCCATGTGCACCATGGTTTACTTGTCCCCATTCGTACCATGTAAAATACACCATGGTACTACCCAGGTCCAAAAATCCGCTGAGCCTATCTCAGCGGCTACGAAATTGACACCTAGGTACCGGATCCGCTATAAATCTAACCGGATCCGTTTAAATTCTTATCGGATTTTAAGCGAATCCGGTACGCCGGTGTCAGATTTGTAGCCGCTGAGATGGACTTAGCGGATTTTTGGACCTGGGTAATCGGGATACGCACACAAAGAACAATACGGTGTACGGTACATGGTGTATTTTCAAATTACATCATGGTGCACATGGTGTATTTTCAAATTACATCATGGTGAACATGGTGTATTTCGAAGTTACACCATTGATGAAAATGTTCGAATCCGTTCCATGGTGAATGGTTAAATACACCATGGTATGCTTTGGAAGAGGGGTGATGGCGTTACTTTCTTGAGACCTTGTATCTTCATAAGAAAAATGGCCAACTTCCATAATACAGTAATTTCCTAGGGTTGATGGTTGTGGTAGCTCCTCGAAGGGGGTCCATCGAGCTCCAGAAACATATCGAGCTCAGTACACCCCGTTTTTACCGTCGTTTCCGTCCGCGAGGGCGGTGGGTCACGGCGCGCAGGGCCGTGCACTGACCCCCCTTTTCCATTGCACGATTCCTCTTATCAGCTGTCTACGGGTATCAATCAGCTGAGGCGGATGTTCAGGTTGACTAGGGACTCCGATTTCTTGGGAGCCCCACCTAAAACAATTAAAAGTCATTTCCCAGTAGAGAGGTGATTGTCACAGTACCTTTAAATTTCCCGTAGCCCATACAGGCGCGCAAATACCTGATTAGAATTGAATCATATCATCGCAAAATAATAGTAATAATCTTTGGGAAATCAGCCCGATTCTCCGAAAAAAGCCGTTTTTGGTAAAACTGCTTTGAAACAGTGTTGACCAAAAGACCTTTTTAATTTGTTTAGTCCGTTGAGAAAGCCGTGATGACCAAAAAACTTAAGTAAAACTAAACAAAGTGAGTACTTGAACTTCTATTTCTGACTGCAAGTCATGAGACAGTTATGAGACAATAGACCGTAATATCCAAACTGTCTGCTCGGATAAAGCTTGGATATCCGTAGTGAAACGGATGTCCATGACAAACTATCAGTAAAACCACGAATGTCGACAATGAATTTTGCAGCCTGCTGTAGAACTGATATGCGCATGGATATCCTCTCGGACAACCGTACCAGCCGAAATGCTACTGATATCCGTACCGATATTGGTGCTAGGGATATCCGATTGCAAAGTTTACTATCGATAGCGGTGGTTGGACGGATAACTTGACAAGGACATCCGCAATTTTCACGGATCTCCGCTCGGAAAGTCCGACCAGGGCAGTTTATCTTAGGTTACACAGTAACGCCATCGTTCAACTACGAGATAAGTACGCCATCGTTCAACTACGTTGGTTATGAAATAAGGTAGGGTAGTCAAAAATTATATATACCATGTCAGTCACAAAACTGGGCAAGAAATAGCAATTATCTATAATGAAGGCATGATAGCAATTTAAACCTATGCACGTAAGGCACAACATATTCTAGGATGTAGTAGACTACTTTAGCGAATGTCCAGAGCCCTAAGATAAAACAATGCAATCGAAATAGACGGGCATGCGAGGTACCGGTATGTGTAAAGTTACCGAATGGATATTTTCATAGCTGAGAATACGTAAAAAAAAGAGCACTTAGAAAGATTTGACGTAAGTCTTCAGTTTTCGTTACTGACGGTTTAACTATAGCAGGGCGAGAAGCTAACCACAGGTTGGACTTCCATAGCGGACCGGACACCCACCAGCTGCTTGGACGAATACTGTTTACATCTTTACAAGACGGGACATATTCCGAGCATATCATGATATATTAAAAAATAAATTATACTACGAGTTAGAACCTACTCCTAATTTGAAAGTAAATCATGTGCATCACCGTGTAATCCAAATATAAACCATGTGCACTACAGTTTATTTATTGATCACGTCTTTTCGGCAAGAGCAAAGTACGAATGAGAACGTGAAGGCTGTGGCTCGTGTAATTTCTAATTTTGATTGACATCTACTTTTGGTCGGTGGCTTTACTATTGTAATTGCATTTCATTATTTGCGATATTTCAGAAAAAAACCGTGTTATTGAATGCAATATTTGCCGTAACCAAGTAGGCCTACATACTAGAACGAACCAATTTTTATTCATATTCGAGGTTCAAAAAGTATTGTCGGTAGTTACAATACGTAAAAGTTCTAAAGTGGTGTGTTACTGATAGGCAACCCATACAGCATCGACGTTGGTGGTGTTGCCCATGCTGTTGTAACAGAATCGTTTAAGTGTTGTACCAGTTCTTAATATCTCATGGAGGAACATTTTTCTAACAGAAAGTGAGTGAAGAACATTTAATTTTTTTCCCACTAAACAAGAAGAAACGTCACACCGTTCACATTGAAATACTGAGTTATAGTATAATAAATACATGTTAAGCTTTAGCTTCTATAGGTGAGTAGGTAACAGTTGTAAATTTAAAATCTTGCTTAAGTTTGGTTACCTCGAGAACTCTGCTCCAGTTCCATCGACGTTTAGTACAGTCGTGAGAAAAATATTGTGTGTGTGGGGGGGCAGGTCATTTCTGAAAGATTGTGGGATCGATACTTCAAATCATTATAATTGAATATCCAAAGAGTCGTGACTACATGGTCCCCTGTAGTAGGAACGTACCAGGTTGATATCTTTCGCTACGCACCACCTACGCACAATCAAACGTAATTCGCCGACCGACTGCGGGATTTCACGATGGGATTCGACTACTCGAACGAACAACCACGAAGCGAAAGACAGTTCGAATACGATTTTCAGACGTGCCTGTAGTAGGCAACCACTCGCACCAAAGCGATGTTAGTTGCCTACCGACTAACTCAGTTGCTCGAATACTCGACCCAGTTACGCTGCACTTTGTTATTGGAGCCATTAGTGCAATCAATAATACCTATTTTTCTTACTTTTCTCATGGTGTGAAAAGTGTCCAACGGACGATACGCTTGGCCTCAGCCACCACGCCACCGCATCGGTTCTAAAATCGCACCCTTCACCGCATTGGAGAAAGAGTTTTGGTTGTAAACCAAAGTTAAGTTTTGGTTGTAAGTCCAATCGGCATGTTTCAAACTCTTCCACATAAATTCTTTTTATTTTTTTATTTTTATCTTTTTTGTGGCGTATTGCCTACTTCAAACTTCGAGAAGATGTTCATTACTTATTTATTCATGGCTTGAGTTTATTTGAGGCAAAACAGGAGAAGAACGAATATACCAACAAAGATTATTTAGCTAATGCAGTAGGCGTACACCATTAAAATATTGTAAATGAGTATTTTTGCATGGACTAATGGTTTCCAGAATCTCATTACATTATTCATTACTTATTTGTTGACAGGCCGACAAAAGCATAGGAATCGCCTGGGAGTGAAATACCTTGATGTGATTTTCGAGTGTTTATTGGATGCGTATCGTCATGTTCCGGAGCATACCATGGTCTATAAAACAATGTACCATGGTACGAATAATTGGAACATAAAGACCATGGTATAATTTGAAAATACACTATCTGCGCGTGGTGTAAAAAATAGTAAAATAAAAAAAAGTAAAAAATAGTTTAAAAAAAAGCCGCCGTTGAAGGCCTACAAAAGCCCGTTATGCGGCATTGTTAATCACATTACAATACCTGAACGATTGACCCCATTTCTCAAAATGATCTCTTGAGGGTTTAAACAGCAGAGTTCATGTTCAATCAAAAGAAAATGTGCAAAGGAGTTAGACGCAAATCCCCGTAGTATAACGTATCATGGAGGGGAGTTCATTGCGAAATGGCACAAAGATGAATAAAGATGACGAGTTTCATTTCCAGAGAGCCGCTGCGCTGTCGAGTAGACCACGAACGGATGTTGCATTTACAAGAGCGGCCGACCGGCCGCCTCCTGGAGCAAACATACGTGAAACGTATTTCATCACAACAGCTACCGGGACGTGGCGAGTCTTTAGTTCGGCTGGTGCGACACGACGGCCACCCAGTCCACCTTCTGCACATTCTTCTCCAGTCTAGACTTAAGACTCAAGAGAAGTGACACAACGGGCAATCCTGGAGCGGTAGCAGACACAATGTGCAAGCCCTTGCGCATGCGTAAGTGCTTACAATTTAATTGCAAATATTTAAGGGTAATGTGAATCGATCTCTCAATAAGAGTGTGTTAGAGTTAAGTGTACTTGTGTTAATACAGAGTATTTGCTCATGAACGGGAAGAGCTGGGGGGGGGGCACCTTTGCCCCCACCAAAATGGCAGGAGGGGCAAAGTTAGTTTTCTCATTAAAATTATAGCTAGTTTTAATATGGTCAGTTGTGCCTGCGTGCACATACGGTACCGTCACATAGTTTTATACCACTATTAAGTTCCTGTGGCCTAGCATCGTTCTTTTACCAATTTTCGTACCTGTAACAACAATATAAGCCATGTATGCAATAAATGGTACGCTTATTCAATAACATTGCTTATCTCCATCCATCATGTGGTTTTGGCAATCTTTACACTATGTATTTCATTTCACTTTGTTAGCATTCACTTCAAAATAATAGATAAACCTCACTTGGTACCGGTAGTGAGATATTTTTCTCCGAACGGTATTACAGCGATTTTTAACTAGGCAGACCCATGAGAATTTCGGTTCGGATTTTGTTTGGCTCGAGCTTGCGAGGCCATAATGAAAAGATAATTTGCAAGATGTATTCAGTAAAAACACTTTGGCACTAAAAATGGACTGGCAGGTACTGACATCCCTTTCGCCCACGTGACAATGTGTACCTCGCATGAATTACATTATACAGTATGTCCAGCACATGAAAAGCAGATTATGAAGTCCTGAATATCATATTGTGCAATGCATTACAGTAAAATGGCAATTTTATAGAAAAGTCGAAGTCGAAAAGGCGAATTCAAGGTATCAGTTTCGGGTCCTCTGAATATCGCAAAAAAATCTGTATCGCAATTGGTGCGTATACCGTTACTTACGGACGGAATCTGTTCCTCCTCCGATGAATAAATAATTGCCCTATCACGAATGAAAAAAAAAGTTTCTGAACTTGTTAAAAGACGCTGTCCCTTATCTTACCTTTTTATTACGTGAATACTTCCGTTAAAGTAATTAAACAGGAATTTTAAGTTTCTTTTTGCTATCTCCTTTTACCAAAACCCGTTAATAATTGTGTTTCGAGCACCAAATCGAATAACAGCTCTGCGTGATAACTATAGTTTTTAAACTCCACAACAATCAATGGTTCTCACAATTGGCAAATTTTGAGTTTAGTTAGGATGCTTTGTGCCTCGCTCCGTGGTAGATCCTTAGGGGACTGAAAGGTTAAAAAAATAAGAAATAGAAAATGTTGCTTCTATAATATATAGAGTAAGCATCGATTTAAAGTACCGGCACCGGTCCACTAAATAAAAAAAGCAACTTTGATTTCATCGCGCTTGCAAAAAGTACAAAAAGCTTGGCTATGAGAAACTATAATAAGGAGACATCCTAATGCAAAGAACGATAAAAATCGCTTTATGATTCCCCTGTGTGACAACTGCAATGAGAAATCGGGTTCATGCCTTTTTTTGACTATAATAAAACACGCATAATACCCGTAGTATAGTCGTTAGTCCGATACCGACCAAATAAAGGTTTTCCTTTTTTTTTCTTTTCCTTCAAAGAGAGAGTGGAAACAGATTAACTCTCGCGTTTGGGTCTCTTCATCATCACAGTATACCGAATTCAATAAGAGCCACCACAGAACTCACATGTCAGGGATATCGGTAAACAGGAAACGATGAGAGGGTCGTTACTTGTGTCCATTGTAAGCGCTTTCATTGATCATCTCCTGAGATGTCACTCGCGCGGAAGATAACAGGTTTTTCAATCTTTTATCAATGAAATCTCATTGAAGGACAGAAGGGAATAAGCGAGTATACCCAATTGTGAGATTGCACGAGGTGGCTTCCAGTTTAGTACCGGTAATAGGGCCTGCGTAAACCTTACAACGAATCTAATGATTTACCAGCATCGAGATGGGATTACATGATTATAAACGGTATTTTGAGGGCTCAAGAAAGACAGTTATATTCAGGGAAAGATGAGTTCAGGTACGTACATTGTCCGCGCTAGGTCATGTCACAGTTTTCTAATGCAGGCGGCCCTGGAAATTGTTAACTCGTTCCAAGAGTGGTTTTATTTTATCTTGATACTCGGGCACCAAGACTATTTTTTTAACTACGAACTTGTTCAGTGCTTCGTCGTAAGGAACACACTCTGCCCAAGCTACAAAGAGCACGTGTTGCAAGTATGACCTACTGAATCTGAGTTTTGAGGTGACGGACCAAGTCCGTGTGATGACATAATGGTTAGTATCCTCTTTGGGAGAGTAACCTGGTGGGGAACAGAGGAGAGTGGCTTATACTTTGTCTCTCGCCGTTCTTTTCTACCCCAAACTTTAAAAACATACATAAAATATCTAAAAAATAACATAATTTTATTTTGAATAGGCAAGCTACTTGGTGTCGATAGTCCAAATATGTTCTATGACGTATTTTACAAAATACACCATGGTACGAATGGGGACAAGCACACCAAGTACTCCATGGTGCGCAATGCACATGGTGCATTTTCAAATTATGCCATGGCGTTGATGTTCCAATGCGTACTGTCGTGTACTTTGGAAGGTCAGTTCTATTCTCAATGATATTAGGCTATGTGTATTAGCATAGGCCATGTTTATACAAGAGAGACTTGAACGCACGGAAACCAACCAAATGCATTTTATAAATAGGAGCAGGTGAATTGAACGCACGTAAGCCAATCAAATACATTTCAATGGGGCAGCATGTGAAAAGTCACTTCGATTTTTTAATACACCATGGTACGCTCTGGAGCTGGGCAAACCGTCGCACCTTCGTTCCTTAAAATTAGGAAACAAAGCACATTCTTCTTTGAAAAATGGGCCTGAAATCTTTGTCCCGCATTATTTAAACACCAAATCGAAAATCAGTTCAAATTAAATGTAGGGTGGAGGGAGGCTTGGCTAGGAGGGTCAGTGGGTTTACAAATAATATGTTTGCTTTATGGATGTGCGGTTCATCGCATCCAATGATTTTTTTTTGTAACTAGACGAATGTAGTGTGAGGTCGAATGGGGTCTAACGAGCCTTTACGAGCCTTTTTGGAACGGAGTGAATCATGTTATCGGGACGAGCATGGTACACGACTGAAAACGTCTCTTTTATGGGGGGGGGGGATCCAGATTTTCTGAATGTTAGTGACCTGATAATTTTGCACGTTATATTGAATCACATGAAGAGGATAAATAGAGATGTTTTGCTCAAAACTTTCCTCTCTTCTCGTTTTCAAGATCCAAGCTTAAGCTATTATCGTATCTAAAACATGGTTTCTTGTTGATTTTCCCAAAGACCCGCAGTGAACGAGCAAGATGCAACAACGAGGGCTTTTGCTTGATATGGAGGTGACCCAGACATATGAATTATGCCATACCTGAGAGACATCTGTTCGACGACTTCAGAAGGTGACAGCAGGCGACATTTTCACCTTGCTGTGACAGCTCACGTCTGATAGCAACGTATCGATTTTAGGTTGGATTGAGGGATGAACCAGCTCGGTGAATTATTCAGCTGACTCTTTTGCGATTATTCACATTCATACCTATATCCGTTGGATGATTGTTCAATTTTAAAAGAAGATATATCCGCAAGCGGATTCTTTGACTAAGGACAAGGTTTGCAACTAGCCTAGGTAATACGATTCCAAACCGGCAACCTGAGTAATTTCACTGTGAGTTTTATTGTGCCCATATTACCTTTCTTGGTGAGGTGACATAATGCCCTTGCCGGAACTGACAATGAGCCTCTGATACCGCACCTCAACACGTCATTGATTCGTTTGTTGCAGGGTGGGTTGTGGCGCTTGTAACTTGGTGTGCGGTTGCAGCGTGCCGAGTTGTCGCCGCAGAAGGCGACGACGAACCAACAACGCAGTCCTGGGAGACAACGACGCCTTTTGAGGAAACGACAACATTAATGTCGCATGAACCAGCAGAACCTACAAAATCACCCGTCGAAATAGCGATTGCCAAAGTAGCCAACGTTACCAACGCTCTCCTGCCAGCTTTGTTTTATGTAAGCTCAAGTCAGAACAGCAGACATTCTTTCCAAAGAACGATATCCGGTGAGTAGGTACAGTGAACCGCATAAGTCGTGACCCCCCTGACCATTAAATGGCTTGTAGCTCTCAAACACTATATGATACAGTAATCGTGCCGCAAAC
>Ga0058701_10003303_pt1 | contig 12715 bp, 7 predicted proteins | sample AgamicOrMae_FD_97039 | JGI IMG/M metagenome (GOLD analysis project Ga0058701, IMG submission 97039) | Agave microbial communities from Guanajuato, Mexico - Or.Ma.e | ecosystem: Host-associated > Plants > Phyllosphere > Phylloplane/Leaf | place: Guanajuato, Mexico | collected 2012-06-04
TATTTTTTATCGATTCATAATAAGACTGTCACAAGACTATAAGCAAATAAAGTTGTTTGCTCCATAAGTCTTGAGTTTACCGTAGAAACACCCCTGCTAACTAAAAAGAAGCAAAAAGAGGCAGTAGTAGTGGTCAGAATGGGAAAAATCGTGATATCGGTTATAGCGACAACCGGATATAACGACGAAATTCTCAGTTCCCCTGACCGTCGTTACAAACGATTTCTACTGTATTTCAAAGGTATTGCGTTTTATCTGAATATACCCATCCTTAGCTATTATATGTCTTAATACAAAAGAATAGCCTACGTTTCCATCTCTGTTATTCAGAAAACACCTTCTTTCCCCCTTTTTTTGCTGTGTGCATTTTTTTGTTTGATGCTATATTTCAAAACAAGAACACATTTTAAGTATCGTGTGGAGAGCAATCCTTTTCTCCTAAAAAAATAAATTTAAAAAAATCGTTTGTTGTCTCATGTTATGTTTTAAGATAAACGGTCCATGGAAGCGAAAACCCTTTCTCTGTACGAAGTCACTTTGCTTGCGACTTGTTACGACTGTCCTGCTCGCAGAGTTGAATCGGTCCTGCGGTTACGGGGTACCGATCGCTTTTGTCTGGGTCATTTCGAAAACCTCTGTTAAGCGAAATTGAAAAACACCAATATTACTTGCGTGAAGTGATCGACTTACGTTCAAGAGGCGCAATATGGATCGAATGCATATCGCCTGTCAGAGAGCGTTTAAGCTGTCAAAGTAATGACACTCACATTGCCAAGGGGTATTGAATCGTAAACCAATAGGCTATTCAGACGTGTAGACTAGAGTGTCTCAAAGAGAGAGGCGCAAATTCGTCGCGTGACTGGGTCCAAACCTCGGTCCAATCCGGAGCGACCTTTCAGTTGGACCCCGTAAAGTAGGGACATCACTAGGTCCGCTTTTAAAGAATACGGTCTCTTCATACTGATCTTAGTGACCTATCGTTGTGACCTCCTACTGTCCGTTGAACGTACAGTAGAAACAAACCCCGGTTTTGGGGAATGCTATATCTGTTTTGAGTATGAAACTATGACGGGGGTAGTGCGCATTTTGGTATTTTTTTATTTCGGTATTAAGACCTACGTTCAGCCACATCAATGGAAAGCTCTCGCCGAGACCTTCTGAATGATATATGGCTGAACATATGCCGATCGTTAATAGTAACCAAAATACGTTCTACTCCCGTTTTGGTTTTACACCCAAAACAGGTATATAGCATTCCCCAAAGCATTTTTTTTTACTGTACGTACAACGGACAGTAGGAGGTCACAACGATTACGAGCTCGTAGCTCACAACGGTCAGTATGAAAGACAGAAATCTTTAAAAGCGACAGAATGAACGGACATTTTGAGACTCCGTTTCAGACTCTCCCATAAAGACCCAACTTAACTGGACAGCGTAACCTGATTCGACTAATCTAACCTTACGTAACATAATACTCTCTAAACGAACTAAACTAACAAACTTTAACTTAATACAGGACTGAACATATGTTCGCTTATAACTTAATCGACGTATCAAACCATACTTTTCAAGCTAACTTCGTATAAAGGAAACTTTTCTCGTAATTTTCTCTTGGGTTTCTAGACTCCCATACTCTGTTTTTTGGCAGTCTCTTGAATCCGTTAGTGAATACGTAACAAAGGCGTGCATGAGGACCTCATTAAATAACGTATCATTGTTTCCAAAAAGTCGCGTGGAAACGTCAAACAAGAACGAAATGTTGGTTATAAAACAGTCATTTTATCCGTATTTTCATAAACAAGGTGCAAGATATGCCGGTAGCCGAAACAGACATTTTTACGAAGTGCATTTTACTTGCATCCATTTATCCATTTGAGTAACTCGTCGCAGAATAATGATAGAAACTTTTCTTATGCAACTCATCACTTAAACGATAAAAGCCCCTCGGTTTTTTCTATTTTTTTCTTAACAAGAAAGAAAATACAGCCACGTATCGTTAATTAACATCGTTCCGTTTCTTACGCAAAGTACCCGGGACGGAAAGATTGTATCTTTCTTGTGGATCTGCTCAGTAAACAGTTAAATTACGAGGCTTGCATAACGTCAATAAAGTGTAACGTAGTACATCAGTGTTAAAGAGCTTGTGTATTTTCTACGTTTCCATCATCCTATTCATAAAATTTTATTGACTGCGGTAATTATAGTCGCCGCGATTTCTGCTTGAAATCTGTTATATACTTAAAAATTTGAGAAACGAGCGCGAAAGCGTTTATGTCCAAGGCACGTGTCGAAAGTTGTAAGCTTTGGAACGGTGCTCTGTACGGCGTAGCGTAATTACCGCGGGATTCAAAGTTTTAGTTCATTCCAAATTATACACAGGATAACTTGTGAGTTTTATGTCGTTTTGTTTCATTTCTTTAAGAAAACCATCAAAGAATGACTTGGAGGATACTCTTTTTTTTTCATTTTTCTTCCTTCGAAAATTGCGTGCCAAACAATGTTGGTTTTACCATGTTCTTTATGGTTAGTGCCTTGAAAAATAATAATAATTATCATAATTTAAATAAAAAAAAACGAAAAAAAGGTTTCTTTTTTGCGATTCATTATCTGTGCTCACATTTCAAAGGGCGTAAGATAGTTTTGCAATTTTTCTTCCGTCAAGAAACGATTGGCTTACTTTCGACTACTTTTGAAACTGAAGCAAGTGATCTTTTTGAAATGTTTGAGGGATCCTAAAATTAGTATTCCTCTCTTTGCACTTTGCGATACCATAGCCTATAAATCGTCTAAACCCTTGAAAACATAACTGGTATATCACTACCTTTTTTTGGTTGCTCTCAACACATATCTTTGGCTGGTTTGGAGATAGATGCATCAATTGCCGTATTAATGCGATGCCCTCGCTGAAACCTTTCGTTTTATGTTACTATTTACAGGTTTATTTTGAAAACGAACCAAATTATGTCTGGTTTTATTGCACTTTCGCTCCCAAAACAGGTTTTGGACCAGCAGACCAAAACTAGCGCAGTAGTTTTATCATTGTTTTTCAATCGAAACTTTAATCAGTTGCTTCTGAAATCAGAACAAAGAGTTTACGATAATCGCAATTAATGATTCAATAATGGATTATTTCATTAATAATGATAATTTAATGAAAAGAGTATGTGCTATCCCGGAATTAAAATCGAATCTTTTATGCCTTCCGGTTGTCTGTAAAATCAAAAAAAAAGAACGAAAATTTGATTTTTAATTGAATATTTTCATTTCCATTACGGATCCATGGATTTGTGGCAAATATAAAAATATCCGATTAGAATATGCGTATCCCAATGGGGAATTTTTCACTCGTCGTTTTTATATTAAAAACGAATAAATTACAAAAATGCGATGAATGATTTATTGATGGATGGATGAAGGATGATACAAAAATATAATTACACTCTAATAATGCCCTTGGGATAGTTGCTGCGGATGAATTCCGTGCCCACTGTATGAGACGTGCGCGTTGAAGCCCCCGTGGTGGCTGGCGGTGTAGTGCACGGTCCTCTTGCGGCCGTCGGGCTGCAGGAGGGAGTACTCGCCGTGCACAACATCGCCGTCACGCTGCTCCGCGGCGTCCTTGATGTCCCCTGTGTGGCCATCGCTCACGCCGTACTTGTACGCATACTTGGGGTGGTGATCGGGGTAGTGCTCCTCCTGGTGGCCGCCGTAGCCCCCCAGGCCGGCCTGCAGATTCGACTCGAGGTAGCTTTCGGCGTGGCCCCCGAGGCCGCCCGGCGCGCCGGCACAGAGTGCGATGGCTAGGGCCACGCACGTTACTGTGAGTAGGCTCTGGAACAGAGTTGAAGGATGTTGGTTGCATGGATGTAGAGAGACTCGTAGGGAGAGAGGCGACAACTTCTTCCCGCGCTGATTTGTGGTATGCATGAAACCAGGAACGCTGATTCGTGGGATGCAAGGGTGACGTGACTATTGACGACTCTTTCCCTAAAGGCTCTCTTGTGATGTTTCATGGTATAAGGTGCGTTGAGATGCTAAGGTTATTATGAGTCCACGAATATTGAAATGCAGCCTGGTTTACAAAATGGAAATTTTTTTTCGCAGGTGTGTAACCTAACCTAACTGAACCTGACCTAACTTAACCTAACCTAACTTAGGCTAACTAAAACTAATCTAACTTAACCTACCTAACCTAACCTATCCTAACCGTACCTGACCTTACCTCACCCATCCTAACCTCACCTTATCCAATCTAAGCAAACCTTATAGAACGTAAGATTATTAACCTGAACCCAATCTTATCCAACTTAAATATAGTCTATCGAGCAACAGTCTGTTGAATGACATACTAAAGTGATGTAGCCCGATTTACAAAATGGAAGTTTCCTCACAGATATTCAACCTAACCTTAGTTAACCTAACTCAAACATATGAACATGTTACATGAGCAACCATAATCTAACTTTATCTGAACGATGCAACATTATCACCTTTACCTAACCAACCCCAAGCCCACAAACGCAACCTAAACTTGCCAATATCGAACCTAACTTCAAATCTTCTAATTACGAAAATTATTCTTCTGTAAGAGGGTCTTCGCTTCGGATCAATGAAATCCTTTGTTACCATTTTTAGTAACATTGTTAAAATCTTTAAAACTGATAGCGCAGTTTTTGTAACTAACGAAATAGGCAGTGTGTTAAGATTACTATCAACGTCGAAATTACATGACATGGGCTTAAGCGTAACAAAACGAAATAATTATGTATCACGATCGAATTATCTCACATCGTAATCAACACCTTAAAGGGGTGAGCGCACGAAAAAGAAGATATATCAGAATGAAAGTACATTTCACACTATTGTATCTGATCTTATATCAGAATAGGCCCACTATGCGGAAAAGAGAGAACTTCCTTCAAGAAGAGATCGCAACCCAGCTAAATGATTCAGTTAGCTCGCTCCCCACTGATACTCATTCAGCGAACGCCGAAAGTCTCATAATATTCTCATGACGATAAATTGATAATTGTAAAATCAAATGAAAGAATATGTGTGGTTGATAGTCACTGTCTTCCCAAGAAATAAAGCGTTCAGAGCGGTTACGAGGTATTAGTGGGAACGGTATACCCGAGTTCGATATTACGTGATACAGTACTGAGAACATCCTGTCCGTCTTTGTGGAAGTCGACGTTTCATTGTATATCTGAAATCGTATCATTTTATTTTTTGTTTATGTTTATGTTTTCTTTTTTTTGCAATGACCGGAAAGAGTGCACAAAACGATATGCCTATTTTTTTTATATATCTTTACCGTGGTGCTTTGTGCTGAAAAGTGGCGCCAATCATTCATACAGCTATACCATCATTTTGAAAAAAAAAAACAACTTAACTATTTATATGCTAACACAAGTTTTCCACTATCCTAATCGTATACAATCACAAGTAATTTAACCGATTTTCGCCCACTGGGCTGTTATCGACCCATCAAAAATATCAACCTTTATGCAAAATTCTCCCAAAAATCACTTATTTTAAGTAAAAAGGTAACTCGAAATTTGCCTAAATAAAAAATTCCATCATTTCAAAAACACCACTTTGCAAAATTTTGACCCAAAACGTTTTGATTATTTCCCTAAACTATTTTTTTCAAACTTCCTCTGGGCACAAATCGGTTAAACAGTTACGCCAATATCACTGCAAGGGTTTATGATACCGATCTGCCTCTTCGCGCACTGCTGCGTCGTCGCACTAGGTCCCACTGTATTCCAGTCACAACTCACTGATTTCACTTCTGACTATCCGAGTACCTTGAAGGGGTTCATGATGCGGCCGGAACGGTGTATGGTCTATAAGTGATGGTGCCGGGGAGGTGCGCTCTAGTTATATACCGTGTGCATCAATCCAAAGAGTGCACTTCTGGTGTAACTGGCGATGACGCAATCTCGTATGTGATGTGTGCTCCCTGATGCAGAGCTTTTAAAACATCCCCGACAAGGCAGCGCACCGCTGCCAGCGGTCAACCGCTGGACTTCTAACCGGAACAGGTCGTCCTGGCCCAAACAAAACTCCCGAGTCTGATTTACTTTTGCGAAATCATTTAGTCTAATTTTAAGTAAGCATGGAGCCAAGGTCGCACATTAACCTATTTTGCATCGTACAGCCGAATTGAATTGAAGAATTGCCGCAAAAAAGTAGTTAGCAGTGGCAGCTGACACTTATTGATATGGCAGGTATAAATTATTTTAGCAGACGTTGCTAACTTTTTAGCAGTCATTGATAACGTTAGATGTACCTGATAAAATTTTAGCTATGGCTGCTAAATAGACTAATTTCCTCACTATGTAGTCCTTTTTAACTTATTAGCAGCTACAGCTGACGTTAGCAATGGCTGCTAAACAAAAGGTAACAAGTTATATGCATTAACGCATTACCTGCCTTTGCTATTTTTCCCATAGCATGAGCCACTTCTATTGTTATAACAACAATATGAGTTGTCACCCTAACGATAGCAGCTGTCACCGTAAGAAGAGAAATGGTCACCTCAATAATTTTGGCTTCCTGAGGCCTTTTTTTGTAGCCAGCGAAGTAATTTTTTTCTATGTGTCTTGAGTCTTGCTCCACTGTCGCTTAAGGTTGTATAAAAGACGACAACCTTACTGTCGCTGGGCTCGTCTTGGGAACAAAAAATAAAATGCAAGTTTTCCAGGGGTCGTAAATGCAACCTTTAAAATTCACAGTGTTTAAGATTGCTTTAGAGCGGAGATAACAGGAGAAAATTTCTTTTCGTTCTTGGAGTAAAACAGCAGTTTATAGAGTAGAATACCCGTGACGCAGCGTCCTTCGTTCAGGTACTTTCAAAAGCAGGTGGGCGGGAACACTTGCCGCAATACCCGCATGCTTCTGGCCTATATTACAATATACTCTCTCGAAAGTTCCCGGTTAATATGACGCACAACAAACATTAAATCCGAATTAAATATATATATACGCTATTACCAATTCATGAGTCGTCAACCGATGAAGAAATAATTTTAAAATATTCAAAAAAAGTATTATTTTGGGGGAGGGACCTACTTTTGGGAAGTGAGAAGTACAAGGTCAGAACGGGTAAACCGCAAATGTTTATTAGCTTTTGAGAAAAATGTATTTTAGTTGCCATCAATTAGAAGGACTTAGTCGTAGCTTACTAATTATATATTGAATGGTGCGTGGAATAGTCAACCAAAATATAAATTACACCGGGTTCCTCTTCTTAACCACAACACGTATAAGATGCGAATCAGATATGTACTTTATGTGTGCTGAACACAAATGTGTCGAATGGTTCATTGATCCGACTGAAACAACTTTTAACGAAATCCAAATATCCTTTAAAGTTAGACTTGTTAGCCGGTGAAACTTGGTCACTTGGTGTCTCTGTGACGCAGCAAAATTCGTAAATCGCTATGTCGTCAATTTTGATTTATATCATCAGCGTTGTTTCGTCGTGTTTTCTCTCCCGAAGTTTTATCTTATTTTGAGCAATATTTAAGTGGGGGGCAGTCCAAATCTTTCGCAATGCCGCTCAAAGAGATCCTGGGGACTAGACAACTACATTTTTTTTAGGAAAACCAGGTACGAACTACAGTGCCATGTCCACTGAATTTTCTTGTTATGTTTTGTTTGTTAACATATGTGTAACGGGGATGATTGAGAAGGTAAAATAAACCTTTTCTACAAAAATAAAGGCGAAAGAAAACTGACACATTTTTATCGTTTCTGTATTCTTACAATTTATCATTGCACCGAAGAAATTTTGAACCGGTTTTGGTCATTAGGTATGATTATTAGACCAGCAATTCCTACTAAATTCGGTTGGGGATCTGTTTATCTTGTACTAACTTACAAAATTGGTATCACACAGTAAAAGCGACACCCCGCGTTTTGGGGAATGCTATACCTGTTTTGGGTATGAAACTAAAACGGGAGTAGTGCATATTTTGGTTATTTTTCAACGTACACCTATGTTCAGCCACATTAATGGAAAGCTCTCACCGAGACCTTTTAAATGATATGACTGAACATAAGTCTACCTTGAAAAATAACCAAAACACGTCTTAATCAATCCCTTATTTTTCAAGGTAGACCTATGTTCAGCCACATCAATGGAAAGCTCTCGCCGAGACCTTTTAAATGATATGGCTGAACATGAGTCTATCTTGAAAAATAACCAAAATACGTGCCACCCCCGTTTTGGTTTCACATCCAAAACAAGTATAGCATTCCCCAAAACGGGATGTTGTTTTTACTGTGCGGACAGGAGCCATATCCTGTGGCGTTTGCACCAGTGCGGTTATGATTTTGGTTTCAGAACCGCTGATTTCTTTTATTGTTTGTCTCCTTATTTTGTGATCGCACAAAAGAAAAAAAGTGATGGGAATACGGATTTTTACTTTGTTTCCATGTGACTGCGATAAGTTGTTCCTGGTGCAAAAACACGGCATGCTGCGGAATCTTTTGCGAAAAATAGCTACTTTTCATGGTTAGGTGACAGTGACAGAGCTCCTTGTTAGTGAAACTTTTTCGTCTACTAAAACGCACACGCAGGAGAAAAAAGGAGTTTGCTTGTAGCTTACCGTCACTTTGTCGGATGAATGTGGTAATCACGGCAAAATAGTTGGCAATAGGAAGAATATACTACCGATAATAATACCAATGTTTCAGAACGCGACCTGGAATATCGAGTATTATGTATTATCAACATAATTAGTTTTAAGGATGCTGCTTTTCTATTTACAAATGGCCAATGAAGCCAAGATGGTTCTGTTAAAATATCCATAGTTTTTGTATGTCTGAAAACTATCCGTGTACATTATCTGTATGTACGAACCATCAGTGATATTAATTCTATCAAAATCTTCGCAATGATCTTTTATTTTTCAAATACATTTTTTAAATATAAAATATCTCAAAATTGTCTTTTGGAAGTGGGCAATGATGCATCTTTTGAAAGCATGTACGATTTTTGAGCCTCATTTTATACAGAGAATTTAAGTTGCGTTTTCTTGGAGAAGGTTGAAAATCAGCTGAACGATTATAAAGAAAAATGTTTCTTATACATCAAATATACTAACATATATTTATTATGTAGGCATCACGACCGGAAAGGCTAAATTTATCGCCACAAAGTCCTTATCGTTTGTTCGGATAACAAAGCAAAATTTTATTCAGAACGTATCATAAGTAAAGCAATTTCAGCCGTTGAACTGTTTAGTCAAGTACTGGGTTACAGCAACGAGATCGTTTGAGGTGAGCTGTGATTGAAAGCGGTCACTGAAATTCGATCCCTTAGAAAATTACCCTCAGGTAAATTAGACTATGTTATTCGTACATGGCAGCTTGTTCGACAGCCTTCAACGGGCATTATAAATATACACAGTTACTCTGATCTCATGATGGAAATGAATGAGACATATTTAATCGGGTCTCACATTAAAAAAAAAATTAAAAAAATAAAAATAACTCTACCAGCTCTTTAAAAAGAATACCAATTTAAGTTGTAATATTCCTGTTTTTTTATATGATTTTTTCGGAAAGATGCTCTCTAGTTAGCTTTAAGATAACTAGTTTCTAGTGAACTTCACTCCCAAAACTAGGTCATTTACAAGACCACCCAAAACAGGTATTATTTCTACGATTGGAAATAAAATTAGTGTACAGTATTTTTTCAAAAAAAACTTTTGATTCTAGAAAGAATTTTTACAATTCGGTACCTTTCAACTTTGGTGTAATGACGCTTTTGGAAGATGGAATCCAAAGGCGCATTGAAGGAAACATGTTCGTAGGGGTTGATATTTGACATCAAACCCTAATTTTAATTTACTTCCGAATGCCAAAATTTATCCCGGGAGAGATTAATTCTCTTTTTGGGGTGAGTCTCCAAAGTTCAAGACGTACGCAAGATTCTGGTCGGTATTATCTGAAAAACTCAATATCTACCAACTAAGAACTATCACTGATCTTATTAGTAGAGGACAAGCTAATTAATTTTGCGTTCCGAAGGACAAATCATAATACGACGAGTTTCACCCCTCAGGAGTCTTCTTGATTTCAAATATGCATATAAAGAAGAAACTGTGCCATTAAAAAAAATCATGCGAAAATTTGAACTTTCTAATTCACCCATTCAATCGCTTTCCAAACACGTTTTCCACAAAATGTCACGCAAAAATTACATTGATTTTAATAGACCTGTCAGGCACTCCTTTTCAGTTATAGATTAACAAAAAAGATCGAATCGTTGCAAACATTTATCTTTCTTATGAGGTTACTTTTTTTTATTCTCTTGTGTTTTACTTCTGTTTACACTCTCAATTTGAATTTCTGAAATTCTATGAGATTCAGTGCACTCAATCTCAGTCAATATAGCACCACTGAAAAAAAGTGGTGCTCGACTGAAATTCATTGAATTTTCACTGAATCTCAGAGATTCTCACTGATTCAAAGAAAGTGTATAACCGTGGACTTTGTTATCAGGACTAACAACCGCTTTGGTGAGATGCCCTTCCTCAGTTCGCTATCACTTTTCTCATCCGCTGGTCAGGCCGATGTCACTCACCTCTCGGAGGCGCAAGAACTCCTATGGAGACTTCAGCGGCATTAAGCCTGGACGATACCCCACAGAAATATTTTCTTTTGCCTAGGAAAAATTTTCTTGACAACGAAACAATTTTTTTTCTCGGCAATTTATTTCTCGGCACAAGAATTTTTTCTGGCAGTACGAAAAAAAGTCTTGTTGCTAAAAAAAAATAAAAAAAAAATAAAAAAATCTTGCGGCAAGGAAAAATGTTTTGTCACTACACTTAGAAAACATTTTCTTGGCATCATAAATCATTTTTGTATAAGTATAGATTAGGTTTTGTAAGTGCTTACCGTTAGCTCTATTATCGCTTTGCCTGAGGACGTAGAACACAAGATCGTCACGTAAATTTTAATACCCAGAAAAAAGCTCAACATGTTAAGGGCTTTTCTCAGTGAACTTGTCTTCAAGATTGTTTTAGTTTAGGAAGAGAAATAAATAACTATTGCCCAATTGTTTTGATGAAAAATGAGGTGTTTTATTGATGAGTGATGCAGCGCACTAATTTACATATGTACAAGACTTAGATCATCTACCAGCCGTGTCCGTGGCCATGCTGGTACACTTCGGGGTGGATGGCGTGTCCGCTGTAGGTCACGTGCGCGTTGAAGCCCCCGTGGTGGCTGGCGGTGTAGTGGACAGTCCTCTTGCGGCCGTCGGGCTGCAGGACGGAGTACTCGCCGTGGACGACGTCGCCATCGCGCTCTTCCTTGGCGTCCTTGTGGTCGCCCGTGTGGTGGTCCTCCACACCGTATTTGTAGGCGTATTTCGGGTGGTGGTCAGGGTAGTGCTCCTCGTGGTGGCCGCCGTAGCCGCTGTAGCCACCGCTGTAGCCACCGCTGTAGCCGCCGTAACCGCCGTGGCTGATGAGGTTGGACTGGGCGTAGCTCTCAGCGTGGCCATGGCTGTAGTGGCCGGGGGCGGCGCTGCACGCAGCCACCAGGCACGCGGCGATGCAAAGGACCTGGGGACCAAGGTAACTGCTTGTTGCATAATATGAACTAACCCGTAGTTCCCATACATGTTCTAGGTTTGACGCTATACAGAAAAACAGCGAAATCCAGTTGATGAAGATATCCTTATCAATAACCATATGAGAGCTCTCGACAAGACCTTTTCATTGATTTAGTTGTTTGGTTTATCTTAAAACTAATCAGTTTACGCTGTCCCCCGCCTGTTTATCTCTATATATATACAACAGGTAAGGGTATGGGACTACCTAAAACAGGTATGGGACTACCCAAAACATAGGTATGGGATTACCTAAACATAGGTATGGGACTACCTAAAACAGGTTTGGTACTACCTATAACAGGTATGAGACCACCGAAAACAGATATGGGACTACCTAAAACAGGTATGGGACTATATAGGACAGAGATTAGGTTTAACTGTGTGCTGCAGATCTCTACGGAAAGTCGATGTTAGAGAACTGTTGGGAAAACAGACTGACCGAAGATACATGCTTCGATACCATTCAAGCATGCAATTTGCGGTACCTCGACGCACATAAATGACAATGCCTTTTAAAAGAGAAACTGTCGTGTCAATATATTGTCAGTTTTTAAATGTGGAATATCTTGGACGTCTGTATTGTACCTTGGTTCAACCTCCCAGGTATTTTCGACCTACGCATAGATCAGGTAAAGGTTAGGTTAAGTGTCTCGTAGCTCGCTTCCTCTCAGCTTTGCTCGGCGACAAACCTTGGGTACTAAAGAAATGACTTTTTCAGAGGGTTTAAACCTTAGTAAAGAGTTATTACTGTACTACAGTGAAAATTGAACAAAGCATATGTGCCACGGGAATCTTCCGTATATGCTTTCATCGGAATATATGTATGAAACAAAGAGTCATTACTTTGGCTGAAATTGAGCGAGCATGCCCACTTCGATTAAGTAAGAGTTATGAAGCTAAATAACTTTTTGTTCAAATGGAATATTATAGAGTGGAGAGATCGGGTTTATATAACATGCTTTTCCATTGATTCGTTTGTAATACTCCGATCGCCGAAGCCACATATCCTAGAACTTTGAATGACCTGAGGTCGGCGATGAGGTCACGATTTGCTTACTCTCGGCAGCAAAACAACTTGA
>Ga0058701_10003304_pt1 | contig 12714 bp, 4 predicted proteins | sample AgamicOrMae_FD_97039 | JGI IMG/M metagenome (GOLD analysis project Ga0058701, IMG submission 97039) | Agave microbial communities from Guanajuato, Mexico - Or.Ma.e | ecosystem: Host-associated > Plants > Phyllosphere > Phylloplane/Leaf | place: Guanajuato, Mexico | collected 2012-06-04
GCGCCAAAAACCACAAGCGCCAACGCCGCAAGCGCCAATCCGTAACCGCCAAACGAGAAAAGTCGCAAACGCCAAAGGTCTTAACCGCAATACTAACCTTGCCTAACCTAACTTAACCTAACCGAACTTAACCTCACTAAACCTAACCTAACTTGACCTAACCTAACCTATACGAACTTTGGCGTTTGCGACTTTTCTCGTTTGGCGGTTCTTGCGGCGTTCGCGCTTGTGGTTTTAGGCGCTATCGAATGCCCCCCGTTCAGCCACATCAATGGAAAGGTCTCGCCGCGACCTTTAAAATGATATGGCTGAACATAGGCCTAACTTGAAAAATAACCAAAATACGTACTACTCCCCTTTTAATTTCACACCCAAATCAGGTGTTTCCTCCAAAACGGGTGTTTTGTTTTTACTGTGTTTCGTTGCCAAGATAAACGAAGCACGAAAATTGTCCTACGTTAAAGTAACCTAACGGTAAACACGCATATGCCGTCTTCTTTTCAGCGGCAGTTATCGCCGGAGACAAGTAACCAGCGTCAGAATCGGCGATCAAGCGAGTGAAAGTAATGGTGAACCGTAGAGTTGCGTCTGTAAGAGAGCTCTTAGATCAAAGAAGGCCGCCTTTTGGTTCCGTGTCTAAGACTCATCGCAGCGCGATGGCGGGCGCCGGCCCTGTCTCCCGCCTCTCCTCTCCTATCCCCTAAGGATTCACCTCCTCGTTATCTGTGCGCGCACGCCACGCACGCTCTCCTAAAAAGACATGGCGATTGTTGCCACTTGCAAAAGTCTAACAAAATGCGTGCTGACATCAATCACAAAAAGAGTACCTCGTATTTTTCCACTTTTCCCTCGGGCCATTTTTTGAAAGGAACTACACTCGTTTAACAGAAATATGTTGCATTGGACAGCGAATAGCAGACGAAATGTTTTCCGCCGTAAGCAGAATCGAAAATCAAGCTAGACTTAGCTTAACTCATAACAGCCCTAAGTCTTTGGTGTGAGATTTAGCTTGAGAGAAATTTGAAGGATTTTTCCCACTAAATTAAGCAATTACAAGCCTCGGAAAATGCCTAAATTATTAAATTTTAGGTTTTCAGAGGGGTGATATTTTTAAAATTTTGACAATACTTAACTAAAAAGATCCTCTTAAATATTTTTTTTTTGATGTAGAACGGCATCGCTGGGCGGTAGTGGGTTAACTTCACCTAGCTCCTAACTGCGGGTAATGAATTTTACATTCCTTTATCTGTGGCTATATTTAGAGGGATGGTGAATGTACCTTCGAGGCATAATTAGCAAAGGCACAGCTATTCATTCACCGTCTTGCAAATGCGTTTAAAAGAAAAAGGATAGAATACAAAAACATACTTTAATAGCAAAACTCAAAGAAATGATCTTATTTCTTGGAATGTTGATTCAGACGCGACCTTGAAAAATCCAATGGGTGGGCAGATATCATCAATCTATCCCAAAAGGGGCGTTTCGGTAGTAAAGTGGAACTGTGCTGGTTTCCAGATATCCCACAAAAACACTTCTCAGGAAGCAGAGGGCGGGAGATTTCCTTTTGTTCGCAGGGATACCAACATCTCAAGGGTAATACATTTCAATCAGAAGGGAAAAAATCAGGGCCAAAGCAATACATTGTTCAATCAATGCAGAAGGGAACTCTCCAGTCACAATAGAGAGAAATATAGCGAGGTAATATTGTTGCTGAGATTGAATCAGCTAACGAGCGCAAGGATTAGTGTGACTTGCCTCCTTTGAGAATGCCGAATGTACTCTCTCATTATCAGTTGGAAAGGTTGGATTAAAAGCGGCTTCAGGGGCGGTGAATTAGGCTAAGTTAATTTTGTTAGGTTAAGTAAACTCAGGTTAGGTTAACTTAGGTTAGGTAAAGATAGGTTAGGTAAACATAGGTTAGGTTAACTTAGTTTAGTTAAACTTAGGTTAAGTTACATTAGATTGGCTTAGGTTAGGTAAACTTGGGATAGGTAAACTTTGGTTAGTTTAACTTAGATTAGGTTAGCTTAGGTTGGGTTAACTGAAGTTAGGTTAACTTAGGTTATGTTAACTTAGGTTACGTAAGCTTGGGTTAGGTAAACTTCGGATAGGTAAGCTTGGGTTAGGTTAACTAAGGTTAGGTTAACTTAAGTTGGGTTACGGGCCTTGTGCCTCGCTCTGCTCTGCTTTCGATAAAACGAAGCACAAAAGATGCATCACAAGACAAGGAAAATTTACTACAATCAACGCGAGAACCAACATCAAAGTATTTTCAAAGCACCCTTTGCTGCACTCAAAAGAGGCGTTACTCTGTCTTCTCGACGGCGTGACGGGCGCTGGCCGGGCGCGAAGGGCGCTGGTCGGGCGCCCTCACACGAAGACTTTCGTTTTTATTTCCGATCCTTCTCAACTCGATTAGGATTATCACGTTTCATAGTCACAACCGCGTCTCCACATTAATTCCGTAGCGCAGATCGCTGCAGTAGTGGCGGGGGAAGGTTGGTAGAGTTCTGCGGTCGCGGAAAGAGGACAACGATCGTAAATCCCAACGATACCGTTTCTTTCTGGCGTTTCTCCCGGCCATGTAATATATAGAAGCCGGGCGCCTCTACAAGATTTTTAAAATTAGAGCGATCACAATTTCGCCAGCCGTCCAGTTAGGCTATTCAACTGCTGGATTCGAACACAGACGTCATAATTCAATTACAGCCTGTCGGAGTAAATTATACACCCAAGTTTCACTTAGAATACAACACTTGCTCGCTAGGTCATAACTAATCACCTTTGTAATTCTGGAGAAGTCACGATGAGTTAAATACTAGTGACTGTGCTTTTGCTTGCTTGTCTAAATTTTTTACAAAGTTTCGGATGGAAATATGGTAGACGTAACTCAGAAGTGAAGAGCGGCACAGGGCACCTAACCTGACCTATATGAACTTAACCTAACCTAACTTACGCGACGTTAATAATCAATAATTATGCCAGGATGGACCATGAAAGGTAGAAATTTCGTATAAAACATACAACACATAGCACACTACCATTTTATTTTATTGGGAATTCTAAAAAGGGTGCTGCTATTAACCCGACATGCAATTAATATAGGCCGACTCGAACATACGTAAGCTAATGTATTTTAAATGGGAGGTGACTTGAACGCACGGAACCCAACCTGATACATTTTATATGGAGCAGCCTGCGAATAGACACTGCCTTCTAAAATAGCAGTGAGAAAAAAGTTCTTAAACTAGTAAATTTGCTCTCTGCCGAAAAAAATAACACTATCGTACAAAAAAAGGCTCCTAAAATTACGGGAATAACCAAACTTTGTGTCTGGATCAATTTTATTTAAAGAAAGAAACGTAGTTTTGAAAAAGCGCAAAGAGGTATTTCATGGGTAGGCCCATGTAACATGCAATGTTACCCTGGGGCTGCATGCACAGTGTCCCTTACGGGCGCGAGTTTATCTTGGAGGTGTCACGAGTGACAGTCATAATCAGAGCGTTACGGGAAAAGCCCAACAGATGGCGCCTTCTGCAAACTGTGCAATGTAATTATGTTCACCTCTTCTCTACTTCCCATCCGATGTAAATTACAGAGGCGCGCCGCCGGGCCACGTTTTGTGTCGGCAGGATTTTTGAAATGACCTCTTTTGTTTGTTTCGGGTGCCTTTGTTAAGTTTGCAAGCAGTGCCGCATTTAGTTTTGATTTGTAGAAATCTATTTCGTCTTGAACGAGTTGGCTTGCAGACGCTATTCATCGGAATTATCTTGACTTCAGAATGTTTCGTCGACTTAGCTAGTCAAATTCACAAACAAGAGGTACAATAAAATGACATAAATGTGTTTAAAAAACTAAAAATCACGACATTTAGATAAATACGAGTTAACTATCGAGATTAGCTGGCAGCCAATACTTATGGTTATTTTAATTTTTCAAAATTGTCGCCACTGCTTATTTAAATCATTTTCAAAAAAAAGTACCGCTTTTAAAAATTTTTATCAAATATTTTTCTTAACGGTAACTCGATCATGTGAAACGTTTAACTTATCAAGCAAAATGTTCTCGTAAAATGTAAAAAACTTCAATATTTTAGTACACGTCCATAACGCCACGTAATCCTTGCTATCTTTGAATGCCTTCAACTCAAAATATAGGACATGACAAATCGTTTTTAGTGGTCAGGTGTGTGAAATAGCAATTTAGCTGTAGTTTTGATTAATAAAAAAAATGAGCCTCTTATCGGTAGCCTTTACCTCGATGAAAACATCCTTAATTCGAGCGAAAAATGACCTTTTTTAATCGAATAATGAAAGAAACAAGGCTTCAAGTTTTGGGATTGGTGGTTTATAGGGTAGTAGTTCAAGGAAGGAGTTTTTCAGTGGGATGATTGAGGTGGTGTTTTCGGGGAGGTGGTTTGTGGTTATGGTGGATGTAACATTAGTATCGACGCTCTGTCTAATGTTTCAGCAAGAACGCTTCACTCAGTGCGCCAACTTGTTCTTTTTATCTCAACTTTCAGTAAGTTTCATCCATTGGAGCGGCTCTGATTTCGACAAAGGATCGCGCGCCCCGCTCGGCCCCGCTCGGCTCCGCTCGGCGTCCGAGCCGAACCGAACCCGCCCCACTCCCGACATACTTTATCCAAGATATTCACCGAAACTTGACTTGAGAGATCGTCTCTTCTCAGTGCCTTGTTCTCCTCCTGTTTCGAACACTGTTTAATTATAGCAACGCGATGAAATTTCGATTTTGGTCGAGTTTCAACCCAGAGGCTCTGGTTTCGCCAATTTTTCCCGTGTCATGATATGCCACAACTTCCTCCCCTACTCGACCGTGTCATTATTTTAACTTCTCTGGTCTTTACGACCAATTCATCAAGCCCTTTCCGCACATTTTCGACTAGTCAAACATTATTAGTATCTGAAAGTGGAGGCCTGAAAAAAGTTTCACGTGCGTGAAATTAGGCTGGAAGAAATAAGTCGTAAAAATGAAAATCTTTCTGAATAATACCAGAATGGCAGGGAAAAATTGCCGAATTATCGACACGCTAAAAATTAGTAGTGAAAATTGCTTTGGTAGTGAAAATGCACTCCTAAATAAGGAACAGTAATCTACTATTAGCAAATTAATGGCTCACTTTTCAATATTCAGGAATAAAATTTCACTGGTAAACCGAATTTCCACCACTATATTTCTTATTTTATTTTTTAAGCGAGGAGCCAAGAAAACAAAAAAAAAGGCAATGCATCATTTACCTTCTAGATCGTGAAATCAGATTTTTTCCCTTGGAATAAACATCTCCTTTAATTGCATGACTTTAAGTTAAAGGATAATACCCTTATAAAACACAGCGCCTTCGCTACATATAAATACGTAGGGAAAAAGTCACTGCTGTTTAAGATATCCTCCTCTGTAACCGATAAACTTTGTTCTTTTTTAAAAATACTCAAGTTTTTTGCTTTAATTTTTTCTTTGAAACCTTCTCGAGGTACTTTTTCTTCAGCACCACCAATCCAGCCATAAATTGCAAGCAGTGACCTCTCTCCCGGCTAAAGATCCCAAACACCAATCTTAGGTTTCCAGAGAGGAAAACGCCAAATGGCCGAACAATGATAAAGACGCCGAAAATAGAATGTTGGCGGGATCAGCGTTGCCGCCAAGACGGCGAAGGACGCCCACGCGAAGACGGTCTTGGCGGAAGAGGCTGCCCGGCCCGGCCCGACCCGGTCTGAGGTGGCTCTGGAGGGGCACTCAAGTGCCCTTCTTTGAAGGGCGCGCCTGGAGAGTTCCTCACACCTCCTCGGCGAGAGGAGAGGGACCTACAGGAAATGGAGGACCGTTTAAGGAAACGGTTGAATTACTGGGACAGTAACCAAGTGAAACCTAAAACAATGCATTTACAAGGTACACTTGAGATATTTACAAGGTGTGCATATCAGAACAGTTCACAATAAAACTGCGAGTTTGAGTTCCACAACGCTTGAGTTCCACGTTCAGTTCATACTCCGCAAGCTAAAAATAGTGGAGCCAGTGAAGTCCCGTTCCGGTCGGGTCAGAGTATGTTAGGTCATTTGACATTTTGGTCCCATATCTTCAGAACACAACAGTTATCCGAGCAGAATTTGAGGCGAAGGGCACGAGGCGTGTGTCACAACTCATGTAAAAGTTGGAACGAGAGAGGTGGGTAGTTATTAACACAAGGAAGACAGAGCACGCAGACACGGTAAGTTCGATGTAGGCTACAGTACACAGTCCGCCTTACTCTTTGTTAGTCTGTCATGAGTTCACTTAGGCAGAGTGGGAGTACGGAGCGGAGAATCGAGGCGCGCGATCTCTGAACTTTAATAAAACTTTTCCAAATGTCTACGTCTCCATCTCGACATGACGACTAAATTTATTTAAACATCTCAAGTACGAAAACAACTAAAATACCTCCTAAGAGGTATTTTTAATTCCAAATATTTTTAATAGAGGTATTTTGATTTGAATATTTTAACATACAAAGGATAATGAGGTTCCAACATTTGAATTTTAACCAAATGCGCAAAGAAATTTGAAGCAGTTGCTTAACGTGACTTCTTTTAGAAGCTTTGATTCTTTCTCTCGGATGCTGTTGGGAAGTTGAGGAAGTGTTTCTGACTGCGTAGCTTCACAATAAACACCAAACAACCATTTTGGGGAATGCTAGACCTGTTTTGGGCATGAAACTAAAACGGGGGTTGTACGTACTTTGGTAAATTTTCAAGATAGACCTATGTTCAGCCACATCAATGGAAAGCTCTCGCCGAGACCTTTTCATAGCTGAACATAGGCCTATCTTGAAAAATAACCAAAATACGCTCTACTTCCTTATTTTTCAAGGTAGACCTAGTATGTTCAGCCACATCAATGGAAAGCTCTCGCCGAGATCTTTTAGATGATACGGCTGAACATAAGTTTATCTTGAAAAATAACCAAAATACGTTCTAACACGTTTTAGTTTCACACCCAAAACAGGTATAGCATTCCCCAAAACGGGTGTTTCGTTTTTACTGTGTTTATTATTTCTTAAATTAACATCCCTCTATTACCTATCACTTCTGTTTTGCAGGTGTAACTTTCGTTCCGGAGAAGGGCTCGAAAAGATGTCACTGCTGATGCAGGGCGGAGCTTGAGCAAGGCGCCAGGCGCTATATCCTCTGGGGAGGCGCCAGGAAGGCGCCGAAAAGGCGCCGAAAAGGCGCCGGGCCGCGCTAAGAAGGGCCTGTGGGAGTACGTGGCGTCAACACCTGTTTTCGTTATCGCTGGGGCGTCCTGTACAACTTTCAAGTCATGCTTGCCCATTTGGCAGCCACCGACACATGTGACCCCTCGCAATTCTATCTAAACATCACGCCTCCCATATCAAATTTAGCCTGAGAAATTCCCTGAGTGAAAGCGGGGGAACGCAAGGAGAAAGCTACTCAAAAACATCTACGCCGAAGGCCTCTGACATATCCTGTAAATTTAAAAGGTTACATTTTCCACCTGTTGAGTTACGCCTTTGAAGAAACACTAGTTAAGCCGAGGAAGACGACAGTGAGGCAAACCTCATCTTAACTACCATCACTAATCTCTTCGTCTGATATGTTTATGCTACATCCGAACCGCTTAGCGATGTGAGGTGGAAGAGGTGGACATCTCAGCCAATGTACTAAGTTATAACCACCTCTCACCCGAATATTCTTACACTGTCCGAAAGGCTACGTATGGATCACTAAGTCCACTTCTTCAACCCTGTACTTCGCGAACAAACGCACTATCTCAGAGGCTGTAGTTTCACGTCAGCTCCGATATAGCATCGCTAAGACATTTTTTTTTCTTGGGGAGCAACGGTTTTGCAAGGCACTATAAATATTAGAGTTGCAGGTCTCGCGCAGGGAAGGTGGCACACGCTTGTCGCGAAAGGCCCCTAGGGGGTGTCACAGAAGGGTTTCCGATGCGCTCAGTCATTCCAAAAACCCTTGGCAAGAGGACCTCTACTGCACTCGAATATTAACGTGATCCTACTCCCCTCCGAGAAGAGAAGCTACACAAAACGGTTAGGCATCCGACTAATGTAGCCACTATCAAGGGCGAGCCTTGCTGGGTTCGCGTCCCAGGCCCCTCCAGGTCAACTTGATTCAAGTAAACCGCGCGACGCTGCTATCTTCACACTAGCTAAGAGAGGTAGATCATTTGATGTCTGAAAGAGCTTCTTGGAGCTTTGCTAATCAGCCGAACCTCGCCATGGATTCGCAGATGTTTGCATTTGGAATGCCTCCCGCGTCTCCTAATAAACACTTGTGCTTGAGATGTCGAGAAGACTTCCCGGGTCATGGAAAATCGATCTACAGAAGCACGTCCACGAGTGCTACCTCGTATTTGAAAGTTTGGCATTTTCCACCTCAGTTTTTCTACTTCACAGGGGAAAAAGAAAAAAAAGTTTTAGGGAGTTTTACACCTGTTTTGGGCGTGAAAATAAAATGGGGGTATTACGCATTCAGGTTATTTTTCAAGATAGATCTGTGTTCAGCCACATCATTCAAAAGGTCTCGGCGAGAGCTATCCATTGATGTGTCTGAACGTCCGTCTATCTCGAAAAATAACCTAGATACGTACCGGTACTACCCTCTTTTTATTTTCACGCCCAAAACAGGTATAGAACTCCCTGAAACAGATGAATTTGTATTTACTGTGAGGTTTCCCCTTTTCATCAAAGCAGAGAAAAGCGAACGAAACTGCGGTGAAAAGGGCACGCAACCTAACCTTACGGTCACACAGGAAGATGTTACCCACTTTTCGGTGTTTGCAAAAGTAGAACAGAGGAGAAAAATGCGATCGTAAAAATTTACAGAGTGGTTCTTAGTTTACATTCATTTTTTAAGATCAATCTTTTCTCGCTCCTTTGGGCTGCTGAGCGGCTTAAGTTATTTTATATACGTCTCATCTATCCTTGTCCTGTCCACTTGGTTTATCAGCTGAGTCCATTGTTTTTCTTTCTCTACGCTCTCTCCGCTTCGCCCTCCTCGCTTTTCTTATGGAAATTAATAATGGTATGTGTTGAATCTGCGCAAGGGGGCTTTCCATAGGATTTCCCAGGCCCGCGCCGCCGTACTGCTAACTCCTTAATCTAAAAGAAAATGAATTCAAACTGTAAATTAGAATTTTTCCCCTATCGCGTCGCGCACCGGGCTTGCATATGCGATATTGCATCTTAAAAAGACCCGCGAAATGCTCTAAACTCGGAAAATGGAGAAAAATCGCGAGGACAGATTTTTGAGCAAAGAAAACGACGCATGTTTTCTCTCACTAGAAAATATGGAAACTGCAAATGTTACCCTGCTCTGAATAACAGCGATAAAAAAAATATTCAAAAAATGAATTAATAATAATACCTACAAAACCTTCAAATGAAATTTCTTCGTTTAGGATTCAAGAAAATAAATTTCGGTCGACAATGAAGGAAAAAACTCCCTCTTCATGGTTACCGCCAGGATTTGGATTAGTCGATCTCAAGTTTCGTCTGTTTTTTTTCGTTTGCACAAGGTTACTGGTATCTAACATATAACTTAAGGACCCGTATTTCCGATTCAGCTGGAGAGATCACCAAAGTTTGTCGCAAGATAAGAGTCGTTTTAATGTTTTCTCCTTACGCTAAGTCTCAGGATTTTGGGAGCAGGGACTGTTAGCTGACGCTTATGTATCCGGTGCCTCGGCGCTCGCAAACTCCAAGAGAGAGCAACTTTCTAAGAGCTCTTGAATAAAACAATCTATCTAGGACCATTTCCCTCACATCGACCAAGACCCAGGAATCTTCGAATCATTTTTTTAGCGTCCGAGGTCGCTTAACTCAGCTTCACTCAGTGAAGAAATCAGCCAGAGACGAGTTCCGAATGGTGTCCATCCTGGTTCACGGTCCCACGGATCACTTCAAAGCGCTCCATCGTGAAACCAGGGGGCGGTGGCGCCGCGATCGCAACCACCGCCTTGTAGAAAGGGAAGCGGCCGACCTGCCGGTCTTACGTGCCTAAAAGAAAGGCAGGGCACAGGCGGTGCCTTTGGAGGCGGCCGCCCTAACCGGAGGAGAACCGCTACCGCAGCAAGCGGTGTGCAAGAATGTCCTGTCCACGAGTGGACGGACACGGGCTGATTTTGGGTCCACGGATGCTGGGCCCTTCTCTCAAAGCGGAGAATCATTCCTTATCTCGGTGCCACATCGTAAGAGTGTGGGCAACCACTTGTTGCCACGAAATCAGATGATCTGGCATCGCTTGCCTTTCTTTCCAACGCAAGATTATTTTTTTTAAATGATGGTTTTTCAAACAGGAGCAAAAAGAGGTATCGTAAACATTCCTTCCTTACGGATGCATGAAAATTACTTGCATTTATTCTTAACCTTATTGCTTGGTAAATAACCAGACCTAACTAAACTTGGGTTAGATACCCAATCCTGAACCGAGTTTCGTACACTCTAAATTTAAATAAGAGAGAGTCTCTGAGATTCAGTGAAAATTCACTAAATTTCAGTCAATAGAGCACCACTGGAAAAATTCACTAGATATTGACTGAAATTCAGTAAATTTTCCCTGAAACTCAAAGGTACTAACTGATAATAAATCTAGAGTGTAGACCGTAACCTAATTTTAGCTCGTAAACAAACCTGGTCTGGGTGACCAAATCTAACCCAACCTGGTCTTCCAATTTCACTCAAAAAACATGCCAATTCATGCGAATTTTAGTCTTAAACTATTGTTTACTTAAGGCAATACTTCGATCACTTCTAAGACTAACCTTTTTTCAGCATGACAGGTTTTTTTAGTTAACACTAGCGCTTTCTAAATAACTCGATACTTTTTTGGGGAGGTGTAAACGAGCCTTGAGCTCTGAGCCTAATTCAAATCCTGTGTTAATTAGGGCGTCACCGAAATGAGCTAGAGCAAAACTTGTGCCATTTGGTGAAGTAAATTGAAATAAATCGCTTGCTCCATCTGCAAGAAAGATACTATCAGTGTGTAGTGCAACACCTTTAATCAAGGCTCACTCACTCTCACGTCCTTCTTATGCTAATGGCCGCAGTGCTTTTAGGCGAGCCGGGCAAAGCCCTTGCCGAGTCGGGCCGAGCCGAGCCGGGCCGAGAAGACGACGTGCGTATAAACTCCAATTGCCTCGAGCCGGATTCTTACGCGAGACGAGGGGAGTTGTTCGCCATTTTGTTGCAGGAATGCGCGCCAAAGCTTTCTCACACGGAAAATAGATGTCTATTAGATGGCCTATCTTAGGATCCGCTGCACTGATTTTGAGTAACATTGCACGAGCTAAAACTACAGACAACAAAAAGCCCTCACAACCCCCCCCCCTTTTTTTAGCTTTTTTAGAAGGTAGGTTATAAGATTTAGTTTTTTTAGAAGATTTTGAAAAAAGACATGGGTTTGGGACAAGAGTTTTCCCCGTTATTCTACGCACTTTGGGATCAACATATTTTGGTTTATCTGACTTCATACCTTTGTTTCCGGAGCGGAACAATAGGACAGACGTCCGATTGATGATGAATTTCGATAAACAAATTGAGCGTATTCCTATTTTTTACAAGTTATCTGGGGCTTATTAAATAAGATTTCCATTGGAGAAATTAAGTAAATTTTGAATTATTAAAATGAGGTACAGTTGAAATTTTTAAAATGAAGTAAATTTTACATTTTTAAAATTAAGTAAATTTAACATTGTTAAAATGAGGTTAATTTTATGTTGTGAAAATTAAGTAAACTTTGAACGATTAAAATTAAGTAAATTTTAAATTATTAAAATTGAATAAATTTTTAACCAAAAACATATGCAAATTTTGTTTTATGTATCCTCACCTCTGTTTTCAAAGTATAAAAAAAGTGCAAACATTTCATGAATTATGAAACTTCATTAAAAATTACAATTACTCTTTGAATTCAGGTACGATGTTCAGATTTAGTGTTTAACAAAGAAGCTTGCTACTTTGACAAAACAGAAAACGACCGAAATGCGGTTACGCCGTTGTTCCCAAAATTATTTACGTGCCTTCCTGTACCAAGTACCTTCTTCCACGAGACGAAAAATTTGAGTACCCCAAATAGTTTTTGCTCGTCGCACTCATCATCATTATGAGTAACTCCAGCTAATCAGAGTTACTCGCGCAGCGCAGCGCCTGACCTAAAAAGGCTTCACAGAATCTCCGCTGAGCATGCACGCTGCATTACAACTCGGTTAATGTACGTCCGTCCTTCGCTTACAAGGGTTTATTCAAAACAAACACGACGAGAATCTTACACTGCGCATTCGAATGGTCCAATTTGCCACCTCTTGTAAGTAATCCACATTTCGTCGACAAGACGATAGGAGTGTAAGAATAGCGAGGCACAGGACAATGAACCTCACAGTAAAAACAAAACCGCCACGTTTTGGGTGCTATACCTGTTTCGGGCGTGAAACCAAAACGGGGATGGTACGTATTTTGGTTATTGTTCAAGATAGCCCTATGTTCAGCCATATCATTCAAAAGTTCTCGGCGAGGGCTGTCCATTGATGTGGTTGAACATAGGTCTATCTTGGAAAATAAGGGAGTACAGCGTATTTTGGTTATTTTTCAAGATAGATCTGTGTTCAGCCATATCATTCAAAAGGTCTCGGCGAGAGCTTTCCATTGATGTGGCTGAACATAGGTCTATCTCTAAAACTAAGGGA
>Ga0058701_10003305_pt1 | contig 12713 bp, 5 predicted proteins | sample AgamicOrMae_FD_97039 | JGI IMG/M metagenome (GOLD analysis project Ga0058701, IMG submission 97039) | Agave microbial communities from Guanajuato, Mexico - Or.Ma.e | ecosystem: Host-associated > Plants > Phyllosphere > Phylloplane/Leaf | place: Guanajuato, Mexico | collected 2012-06-04
ATATATATATATGGCTATGAAGCGTTCATGGCATCTTCTTATAAATCGGGACATGCGATCTTTTGTTTGAGATAAGGCTACTCTGAAGATATGTTTTCTACTTAAGGTGCCATAAACTTAAGATTTTGACATTTCCTCGCCTTTTCTAAGTTTCCTAGATAACTTTTTTGGTAAAAAGATTTACTTTTTTGAATTAAGAGCGGTCAAGCTTACCAATCCCAAGCCTACCTTCCCCAACAGTATCAAAGGTGTCGTTCTATTATACGCGAGCTAGGCCTATTGTTTTCTGGATGCAAACGCAGCAAGAGAAACTCAGTTTTGGAAACAATAAGGATCAAGTCGAGGGAAATGCTTCAACAATCGTTTACGCTGAGCAAAGTGGCAAAGTACTCTTTGATACGAAGAAATGAGAGAAGGATGATGTTGGACGTGTAACTAAGAAAGCCAAAGTCATGCTAGAAGCTTACTCACAAGACGTCAAAGCCAAAATTACGCGAAGCAAATAACAACCATACATCATTTCATTGTACAGTCTCATGAGCACTGCCTCCTCTATCACTTTGCTTCTCAGCCTCAAAGGCAAAAAATCTCAATCATAATAAGTAAAATTTTCTTTGTCTGTGATCCACCCTGATTCGACCTTGTTTTTACTTAGACGATTAGCATCATACAAGCACGTTAAATTTAGAGTAAAAGGTAACAAATTTATCGGTTGCTCGGTAGCAGGAAATTACACGTCCCATTGGTGATTTTTTCGGAGTACGTTCCCTTGGTAAAGTTAGATTTGGTTACCTAAGGTTTTGATAGGTAAGATTTAGCTGAGAGAAGTAATGTACTAAGCCTAGTTTAATTAAGACGATGTTTTTTTTCGGGAAGGTATTGTTTGTGGTAAGGTTAGGTTTGGCGAGGTAAGGCTAGACTAGGGTCATTTTACAGATATAAGGTTTGTTAACGTTAGCATACGTTAGGTTAGGCTAGTTGAGGTAAACTTAAAGTATTTTTATTAGGTTTGTTTAGGTTACGTTTCGTTAGGCTGTGGTCAAGTTAGACCAGGTTAAGGTTCCTAGATAACAAATTCCGCAAGAGCGAGTTTGCCAGTTTTGCTTATTTTCTCGCAGAAAAGCATACACGGTAGGCCCAGTCGCTAAATTTGGGGGTTTGGAAAGAGGCATATGTCTTTGTGTATCCTAGCGGCGTTCCTTAAAGTCGGCCCAACAATACGCTCTTTGTCGACTAAATCTACGAATGACGACACAAAAGAATGGCTTCTTTCTCGCACAAGTGTTCCTTTATTCCTCCATTTTTTTTGCGTGCCGCCTCGCAACTCCACGCGTTCACAGCTCCTCCGCCACACTTAACTCTTTAATTAAGATCTCCATTTTTCTTCATCTCAAAACCTGCGCGCATATCCGCCTTTCGAGATACAAACGAGCGTCTTCACCCCAAAATCTTAGCTTTTAAATGTCCCATCTTGGTTATCGTCTAACTTGGCTCAACATACTAGCACATAATATCAGGATTAAAGATATAAAAAGGTTGACCGAGGTTGAAGTAAAACTAGGTTAAGGCCTATGAACCTGAATAAATGTTCAAGGAAGGTGCCATACGCTCCGTCTGACACCCATTTTGGGCTCGCAGTGAGGTAGCATCAGGCTGGCCACCCTACCTAACCGTTTTAACGTAACCGTTAACATCTCGACATTTCACCTAGGGCCATTTCGGTACTCAGGGTGTCTCTTAAGACCTATAGGTTAAGAGGTACCCTCAGTTGGATGCCACCCATAGATGAACCTTTACGAGGTTACCTTTCAGGCAGGCCAACCTCATTAATGAACTCTCAACTACACAAAGTAATCACCCTTAAGTAGCGATCCAGGTAGACGGGTCTCGAAAGGAGGGTCGCCGAAATGGACCCTCTACGCCAGAAATGCAACCTAATCCACATCAAATACTAACATTTCTTACTTTAAAAAATAATTAAGTAAAATCGAACCACCGGAGGTTATAAAACTAATTATAGCCGAGTGTAACTCACACCTGCTTCAAATCGATTCTACCCTACTTGACCCAATCTAACAAAACGTTGTTGCCTAACGATGCCTTAACTAAAACAAACCAAACTGCCTAAACCTAAACAAACCTAACTAAACCTAGTGAAACCTAGCTTAGCTAACCTAACTAAACCTAACCATACTAAACATACTTTGTCTGAATCTGTCTTATGAAAAGCTGACCAATTACTGATTTAACAAAACCATAGCCATCATAGTTCGACCAAAAATGTCTCAACTTCCCTTATTATACAATGCTCACATTTTATGTATACCTTAAGTAGGTATCTAAACTCAGATCTACATCTAGAATAGCTTAACTCATGCTTAAAAAGTGCTTTTCTGCCCTAAAAATCTACTAGACCTAACATTGATTTTGATAAAATCCCACGGTGTTGGCTTTGACAGGCTAAAATTTACTATTGTAGAAAAAGATTTAGTTGGTATTAGAAAAAAGTCAATAATTTATGCCTTTTTTTGAAAAACAAATCAAAACAGCCTAGTCCGGTATAATACAAAATGTTATATTGAAGAGATCTAAAAGTAAGTCAATGGAAAAATGTTGCAAGTTTCGTAGAACACCCTATTTTCCCTTTTATCAGGCGCTGCCAAAACAATGCCGCAATCTACGAGGTATTTTTACCCGTATGTCGGTTGTTCATCGCGATTAAGTATTATTTTATTTGGACGGCCTCCAAAAACTGACATGAATATTCGGAGAACGAGCCAAATTCGCCTTAATTAGAATTTTTACCTTGACTAGCGATCAGGAGTACAATGAAACTACCAACCTGCAACAAAAGAAAAAGGAATGAAAATCTTGTACACTCTTTGTTTTGAGGTAAGTTTTCACGTAGCACTTCCTTCCTCTTAAAATTCCATCCTTGATGAACTTCTAATTTCAAAATGAATATTAACCCATTACAGCCCAAAGTATTTGGAGTGAAATTCAGTTTATGAGAAATTGCAAGGATTTTTCCATTAGTACGCAATTTTAAGCTTTGGAAAATGCCTAAATATTGAGATTTCAGGTTTCCAGAGGGGTGATATTTTGTGAATTGTGACAGTATTAAACTGAAAAGATCCTCTAAAATAAATTGTTCTGTTGCCGAACTGCATCGCTGGGTTGTAGTAGGTTAATCAGACACAAATTCGTAAGTTGTATTGCATAAGCTATGAATAAGCTTTACCTATAACAGGGCAACTTCGGTTAGGTTAAGGAAAATTATGAATAATTAGGTTTACAGGTTAGGTGACTTGTTTCACGCTCATTTCCGTTCCGCTCAAAAAGCTTGATGGTGCTCACATCTCAGCAAAGGGCTGCATCAGAAAACTTATAAGAAAAGAGGTAGAAAATGACACCTTTTATTTTTACGGTGGTATTTAAAAAACGTGATTCGGTGGTTTACCAGACGTGATTTAACTCACATCGTGGTTTGCCAGAGGAGCTGGTACATATTTCTGGATTATATATTACGCCCTCTCAGCTGTGGCTGTACAGCAACCTCAAACCACTGTATGATCTCTAAATTTAATGACAACGCGCCGGCGCCCTCGCTATTGGGCGCGCTGTAGATATCATGCCATAGCACATAGCGTATGATTTCCGTGAAGCGGCGTTGTAACTGCTGAATAGGTACAGGCAGGATCAAAAGCCACTACCTCGTCTGTATAGAACTTTTCGTGTGTAAGGAGGGGCATTGCTTTTTAATCCGAATAATCTTGATGATTCATCTGATAGACAAATTTTTTTAGGGTGTTGCTAGTGACCCGATATGCATTAATACAATGAGACTTGAACGCACGTAACCAACCTAATGCATTTTAAATGGGGCAGTCGTGCCAATAGACACTCCCCTTTTTTTGAAAAATCTTCTGCCCGTTTAGAGCAATGTGGGACCTGTGGCCATTTATGGACACATTCATAGGACCAAACTAACCGTAGAGAATGTTCATTTAAGATTCGTGTAATTGTATGAAGTAGGTTGAAGAACTAACGCGTCAAAAGCGACGAGAATTCACTGATAGCTGATAAGGGAGAAAGGTTAAGCTAGGTTAGGTGAAAAGGACAGGTTAAGTTTACTCCCAAAATATCTTAAATGGAGACGCACATTCGGCTTCAACATTCCATCTAAAATAGAAAATATTCTTGTTCCAACAAATGATACTCTTAATTAAAGAATATTTATTCTTTACTCTCCCTCAAAAAAAAAGAAAAACGTTTGGGAGGAATACCTTTAAAAAGCCATTTTCCAAAAGAAAACGCGTTATCATTTTAAGAATGGTCATCTCCATTTGATTAATTTTCTGTGGGTGTTAAGCGAAAAGAAGAGTGGATAAGTTAAGGAACTTCCGTGTGGAGTAAGTGGTGAGAAAATGTCGGATCTAGTGTCACCGTGTCGTCCCATTAGAAAGTAGATAAGAAGTCATCACTGCAGGTTACAGAGGCTTACTTTAATGACCAAAAACTTGAGTCGAAAATGACCCCGAAGGACTTTTTCTCGAGTTACCATTCCGCTTGGCTGAGCCGAGTGATATTTTTGCGAGTTGACGCACAACACGCAGATAGGACCTCTAGACGTCGTGGAGAGTTAGTGCGAATAAGATATCCCGATTAGCGGGACAGGGCAAGACTCACGCCTCCAGAAGACTTTCGCCAAAATGTAAAATGGAACACCAGCGATGTACACGGAGAGTAAATTGAGAAGGTTGCTCAAAATAACCTACATCTTATCCCTTTACCTTCAAGCGAAGTGAATTGCGACTCACAGAACGTCACAAGACATGATCTAGGTTAGTATAGGTTCTAGTTACGATACTCAATAACCCGCCCAAGCATCACCAAACTTCTCCGTAATGATCGCACAATCCGTAACTAGAAATGATCAACGGCATTTTCTCAGTTGTCAGTATAATTAACCATTTCATAATTCAATGTTTCTACACGATCGATCGAAAGGCTTCACCACATGTTTGTAGGAAAACATGACGATATACATTTCTCCAGTGGATTTCTTGGCTCGTACGTCGAGGAAAAACTAACTGCGTGTCGGAATGTGAACTGCAGGACACATGAAAACCGACATTGCGAACGCATGTTGCGGCCTCATGGACTCGTTCAACAGCTTGCTTTGTTTTTTGAGGTCCAATTATCCGATCAGTCTTCTTATTAATGGGTCGATTGTTATGAGACAGTAATCAGTCGAAAAGTCGAAGCCCGAAAGGCAAAACCTGACAAAGCAAATTAAGGAATCCCATATTAGAATAACGTCTAAATTTCTCACAGCGATCTTCTGGCCTGGTTTTCAAAACCGCGAAGGACCTGCTCTTGAGTCCGACTTAGTATTCAAAGCTATCTCAATAGACCAAAATCTAATTTACATTCGTAATAACTTCCACCTTAAAAGAGGAAGTAAATGTCTAGACTCTGAAATAATGAAACACTCATTTCGTAGCCTTATTAAATGCGGAGAATATAATTGATTCGTTCCTAACTTTTACTAGCTAGACCTGATTTTGAGCGGTATTTTTAATAAAGAGCATTTCTCGTTTATTTGAAAGGCTTGAGTCGACTGAAAGATCGCTGAGTCCCTTTGAAGTTTTATTGTTAATTCTCGTTCCTAGTCTGATCTCAATAACACTAACCTCATTCCAAAAGCTTTCTGTGTGTTAAAAACTTGGCAGAGACCTGCTTGATTTTATTTGCTGCTATTTTCTCGAACGTGAAGCGGGAATTCACGATTTCACCTGCAAATAAATGTGGTGAACCGTATGTGATGGGGTTGTTTGAATTGCGTGTTTAGAATCGTTTTCGAGCTTAACAACACAGAGGTTATTTGACTCACTGTTTACCATCAGCGTGAACCCTACATAACGTATCCTAAAGTGATATATCTCAAACCCATCGAACGTTATCTTTCTATGCGTAAACCATATGTAACTTAGAAAGTAAGAACTAGACCCCGTTTTAGGTAGTGCCATACCTGCTTTGAGTATGAAGGTAAAACAGAGGTAGAGCAAAATTTCATTGTTCTTAAAGGTAAATCAACCATCCGCTATATATGTTTTTTTTAATTTGACTAGTCTACATTGCTGGAACCATCTCGAGTGTAGTCAAACTTAGCCTGACGCAACTTAATTTTTTTTACTATAGTAACAAAATTTTATAACCTTCTCTAGCCTAATCTAACACTGATTTACCAAACCAAGCTTAATCCAACCTGATTTCACTTCCAACAATATCCGCCGGGAAACCTTCTTTTATTAATGATGTTCTTTGTAAAAGACATTCGAACCATGTGGTGGTCAGGCGATATAGACGAATAAACTAAAGATTTAGGCCTGCTATATTTCACTATGCATTTTCATCCTAAGGCACCGAAAGTTTGCAAATCATCGCCACGGTCCTCCGAAAAGTTTAATTAGTTCCTCATTTGGAGGGAGGGAGAGAGAGGGAGAAGGAAGGAGAAGGAAGAAGCAGGCCTCTTACCTTGTCATCTCGCTTCATTTAAACTAAATCAAGGGCTAACACTTTACTGGAATTAAGTTGCCTGGAAACGATGAGCTCATGTATGCTATATACTGCTAGATAATGTCTTATACGACAGCGCTAAAAGATCCTTCGAAGGTTACAGGAAAGGTTACTTCCAAGTAACCTTTCCTCTAATATTAGTATAAAGTTCCAATCTTTTTTAAAAAAAGTGTATTAGATATGTTTCCGAAGATGTGTGTCTAAAGGAATTTTTGGCGAAAATACTCCCCAAAGGAGTGTTGTTTCATCATGGTCAAGTTACATTGGATTTTTTAGAGGAGGCACAACGCAAGCATATTGAGTGATTAGGCTAATGGTAAGTGAAATTGAATTACAAGTAGGAAGGAAAGTTAGCTTCCCGTGGAACATAGGATACATCGAAGTTAAGAGTGAAGTATGATTTATTTTTACATTGTGTAATGATAAAACGAGCCTTGAAGACTCCCATAACTCATAATTTTGAAGCTTCCTCAGCTCAAAATAATTAGTTTTAGAAATCCAAGGCTATCAATTTTATCCTAAAAATGATAGCATATTCGATATCTCGCATTTACAATATTTATAAATATTTTTTTTGAAAATATCAGGCTTGAGCAAATATTTTCAACAATGACTTTTCCAAAAAAAATAATTAAAAACAGCGTCCAGTCCTTAAAAAGTATTCTTTGGGAAAAAAATCTTTGGTCGAGGAAGATCTTGAGAGAGAAATCAATGTAGTCCAAAGTTATGAGGGCTAAACTATACATAGTGTTTTGAACATTTCATGTGAGATAAAAAAAAATTAAATGTTCAAATACCTCAAGCGAAGATCTGTTGACCTACTTGAACGTCTATCTAAGAGTGGATTTCTTTTGTCAGAGACCCAAACAAACTCTATCAAATCCAAGGAATTTGTCTCGATCGAAATCGTCGTGAGCGCCAGTTAGTGTCAAATCATACTCCGGTCCAGCTTAAAAAGTTCTTGGCACAAGTTTCAAGTGACGCCTGAGATTCGTATCGTGGTTCTTTCCTAAAACACGTGTAAAGAAGATAAAGAGTGACGTGAACGAGTGCTCGGCTCGGGGAAAAAGGAAAAAGAAAACTCGAAAGATAAAACGAAAAGGTTTGTCCTACAAAGTGGCCGCAAATTCCTGACATTCCTTCTCGCGGAATAGCTCCGGTCCGGTCCTCTCGGGTCATCTTTGCTTTCTTTCTTTTCACAGTTAAAAGAAAAATTCTCGACTCTTTTATTTATTTTTGAGGTTTGACCTCCGTTCCGAAACACGCGAGAAAACATTTAACAAGTGTCAGAAACAGTTGGAGGAAAAGAGAGAAAAAAACAACTGCAAGATGGAGACGACAAGCGCGATCACAAACAACCACCTCAGCTGGAATGTCTTGGAAGCATCAATAGTAAATCGACGGCATAGAGGCTGCCTCAAGGAAAAAGGGGATTGTTGCTGTAACAGAAGAACTTGTTAAAATAGGGTCAGCTATAGTTTAGATTAAATCGTGTTCTATTTTCGACCCAAACCTGACTTAACAAACTTACCGACACGGCAAAACAGATTTGTTACTATGACAGAAATATTTAAGTGCAACAAATATTCATTGTTGTTTAAACATATTGTGTTTGTAACTTGTAAAGGTTACATTAAGTAAATTAGTTAAAAATTGGCCGCGGCTATGAAATGAAACGTAACTTAAACTAGCCTATGTATTTAACAGACCTGATATGAAGAGTTTCGGCTTTGATCTGAATATGCAAATGAACCTAATATCTTGTGACCTAGGCGTGCCCGATTCGGATGATCTGGGGCTATGGTAAAGTTTGTTAAAATCTACGCTACCTGTCAGCTAGGCAATTTTGGATTAGGAACTTAAGTTTATTTCGAGGTGTGGTTAAAAGAAAATGTTGTCGCAACAAAAAAGGTTTTGTCGTTTTAATAGGTCTGTAAGACAATACTCTGGCTGGCAGCAAACTTTATTTTTTTACAGGAAACTTCTTGTTCATGACTCCAAGTACTAGTGGCTCCTTCAAGAGGAGAAAAATTCCAGCTGTGGTAAGACGAGAAATGAAAGGACTAAAAATAGACATGTACGTAAGCTGCGATTACACGGATACTTAATTGCTTTTTTTTCGATTGAGATAAGCAAGACACGCGACACCGCGTCGCGTCACTTAAATCACAAAAATAGGAGGGATTGGAAAAAGGGTCAAAGGAAAAAGAAGAAAATTACCATAAGGAAATAGGAACTTCTGACAGCGAAACGGACTGGATATTTTAAACAAGATATTCATTGGCGTTTCCGTTCCAGATCGAATAAAAATATGGACGTCAACATCGATAATCCTAGGGGCCATGGACATTCATGTAAACCAAAAATGTAACGGTTATAAACCCACTACCGTCCACCGATGCCGTTCGGAAACAGGAACATTTATTTTTGAGGATCTTTTCAGTTCAGTATTGTCCCACAGTTTAAAGAATATCATGCGTCTGGAAACCTGAAATTCAATAATTTAGTTTTTTTTCCAAAGCTGAAAATTGCGTATTGTAGTGAAAAAAAAATCCTCCCCGTTTCTCTTAAGCTAAATTTCACTTTTTACTCCAAATACTTTGGTCTGTTATGGGTTAATGAAATCATGAATATCTACATGGACATACATGGGTACTGTAAGCATAAAAATTCGACAAGGCATACGAAAATAGCAAGAATGTCTACGCACGGATATAGCCATAGCGAAGATGAATATCCATGGACTTCAATCTGCATACTTCGACTAGAAGTATCACACGAAATATATCTCAAATGTACTCAGCCTGTGCATGGACGCATTTGAATTAAGCCACTTTTTGGCCGCAAAATGTAACATAAAAAAAGCTCAAAATACTGAAAGATTGATTTTTCCCGCTGAGAGTTGGGAGAGGTAAACTTATGAAGTAAAACCAAGTACTTTCCTGGAAGCCGCCATTTCTAAACAAGCGCCCCCGGGACATGTCATAAAATCCAGCTGATACTTCCAGCTATAAGCCCATTGGCATGTAACAGATTACAAAAAACGAATCTGTTTCGCCAAGTAATTAGTCCGTAAATGTAATAATAATGCAACCTTTATTTTTCTTAGAATTGAAAGGTTCAAATCAGCTAATTGGAAATACAATTTATGTTACGTGTATTCAATATGTAGGTTGTCGAGATCAGAAGTCGTATCACATTTGAATCTTGTGACTTTTTTTTCGAAATTTGTGTTGGTAATACTAATGCATTCAAATACGGAGGACTCGTGCTCGGTCCGGTCAGTTCTATGGTATTGCCGACATAAGTACCAACAAACAAAAAGTCACTCGTTTGGAATGCGACACGACTTACAATCTCCACTGTACAAACATCCTCCAAAGCAATATTAGCAGGCTTATTTGAGCGAGGCGGGAATCATTTTCTAAGTGCATCCTGTTGAGTTGAGTGAGATAAGAAATTACCCGAACGTTCGGAGCGACAAGGATGAATACCGTGGGAACACGCACGGAAGTAGAGCAGTATAGGCGACAGGCTTCGACGGGAGCCCCTGGAAAGGATGACATAGGCAACACGCATGAAAGCCGTGAGCTGACGGTTGCCTAATCTGCCAATTGCAGGGGCTCAACGTTTCCAGCCCTCTCGTGAGGATGTATGCGCCTATTTAGGTAAGTGTGTGCAGTTCCGAGCATAACTGCCGACCATTGCCCCTAAAAGGAGGTCAAAACTTTGTGTGATAACATAACAAGAATCCGCTACACATGATCTCCAAGAACGGATGAACTAAATACCAGAAACCACGAAATAGTCTGGCTGGAGTATGTGTTTAATGAAGGTTATCTTATGAGCTGAAAGAAATTACACAGGGCATGCACAGCAAAAACGATAGAACTGTTTCAGTGAGTTCTTTCCTAGTTTAGGTGTTAAAATAAAACAGGGGGCCGCATCGATGAAAATCTTCCGCCAAATTATAGTGCAACACATAAGTTATTAAATTTTACTAATTCTAAATTAAAAGAGCTACAAAATAGAATATTTTAAATTTCCCCAAAGAGTGACAATATTGGACAAGCCCCCAGAACTCAACTCACACGAGATCTATATGTGAATGACAAACTATAGGTTGGGGATTATTCATGAAAAAATCCTTTTCCCATGGGTCATTTATAAACCAATGCTGGCCTATTGGTTTCCATGATAAATGATTTTCGGAGGGGAGATCCCTACCATTATGGATTCAGTTTCTGGTGCAATGGAGAGAGTATGGTGGATTTGGTTATACTGAATGGCAACATGATAGGTAAGGTCAAATTCGTCGAAGAAGGTAGATTCGGACATAGTTGGTTTAGATTAGGCTACGTTTCGGTTTGGTTGATCTAGCTAAAATTCAGGCTGATTTTTTTTTTATCGACGAGCTCTCTTAATACTATGCTGTAGGCACGCCAGGCGGGTGAGATGTTAGTTCCGGTTTCGGCGAAATTGTTGAATCAGCGGGAGCTAACAAACAATGTTGATTCCCTATCTCATCGGGTTGAAACACGTTGGACCAATCGGAACGCTTACGTCAGGATTTTGCTGGGCACAACTCCCATAGCAAAATATCTGTTTACACGGAAAAGGGCGTCTAAGACCAATCCTCCTGCTTTTCCACGCTGGAATTTCAAAGAGCCGCATTCTGGGAGTGTTCGCCAGGTCGGCGGGAGGGAGGGGAAATAGCCTATAAATTCCACGTACGAATCATGTAGCGAAATGTGAGGTGGAATAAGGTTTGTTATCACCAATTCGAGGATTCGGTTTTCTTTTATGAACAGTGACCTATTTACGACGCGGAGAGATTTTAAGCCACGTAACAAAAACATATCTGTAAGTAAAAAGAAACGCGTGTATTAGGATGTTCTTAGCTTGTTTGGGTGTAAAAAATAAAACGGGGGTAGCATACTGAATATTTTTCAAGATAGACATTAGCCCTATAATTTAAAAGGTCGCGGCGAGAGGTTTTCATTGATGTGACTGAACAAACGTCTCGAAAAATTACCAAAAATACGTGCTACTTCTGTTATATTTTCACACACAAAACAGGTAAAGGGCTCATTCTTACTTAAACAGGTGTCCCTTTTTTGCTGTGTATTACGGACCAAATTCAGGACGGCTGCTCACTGCTCATACATGCCAAGCCCTTGTTTGGTTACTCAATTTTGTTAACGTGCAGCTAAATATTTGCTGTAACTTTATTAAGTACGTATTCCGAATATTACAAAAATGCCTTTAAAATGCAAGGGGATTTTTTAGCTATGATTTTTACGAGACTATCAAATTTTACCTATCTTATTTTTAAAAAAATATGTTTTTTTATTTTTTCATTTTAATTTAAGAAAGTGCTCCGACGGTGATGAATAGATTTTGTAGTATTTTTTTAAATTTTAATTTGATTAGGTTACGACGTTTGAAAGATTTTGATTTGAGAAAATGCATTTCATACCAAATAAATGCGCATTCATCTTTCAGTATTTTTTTATCAACTCAGATTTCTTGTACGAACAATGACCTAAATTATTTACGAAGCGGGGTCCAATGAATCATTTCCGAGGAATTTAACACCCTTTAGATCCTGTGCGACCGGGATCGGGTAGCATTCATTCTGTTTTTACAACTTTTATTGCGTGCAAAAATTGCCCTCGTGGTTTCCGCCGGTAGTTTCGCGAATTTAGCTGCAGGGATCTGCCCTCGTAAAAACGTTTAGGGCTTTCACGGAGAACGCCGAACGGAAAGCCTTTTCATTATTTTTATTTTTTAAATCGATTGCTCGCTCAATGAAAAATGAGCGCGTTTTTAGAGGCACTCTAACAATCGGAGACTTTTTAGCTGAAATGGTGGCACTCTGCGGCGTTGCCATATTTCGCGATATGGTCCAGAAACAAAACTTGATTTTTCCAGCTAAATTTCCACCCCCCCCATTTTTTATTGTTCATTGTTTCGTCACCTGAAAGATCAGGTCACAAATTAATACCTGTCTTAGACATAAAGGTTGAAGAGGGGAAGGCCATGAAAGGTCTTAACTAAGGGAAAGGATTTTTTTAGAAACTCAAATCAATAACCGTATCAATGGAGAGCTCTCGACGAGACCTTTTCAT
>Ga0058701_10003306_pt1 | contig 12713 bp, 7 predicted proteins | sample AgamicOrMae_FD_97039 | JGI IMG/M metagenome (GOLD analysis project Ga0058701, IMG submission 97039) | Agave microbial communities from Guanajuato, Mexico - Or.Ma.e | ecosystem: Host-associated > Plants > Phyllosphere > Phylloplane/Leaf | place: Guanajuato, Mexico | collected 2012-06-04
AAACTTGGTTTACGGCAAGAGGCTTGCTTATGATATAGGTTGGGCTAGGTTGGATGCCTTTTGCCTCGTTCCGCTATCTCTCCGCTCGGCTTGACGACGGAGGGTAGCACCAAATTTAAACCACAAGGTTGAAAATGCTACCTTAAAAAATGACAGTGCAAAGGTTTCGAGCAAGCCACGGACCGGGACCGAACCAGGGCCTTCTTCTTCGAACTCCTTTTCACCGAACCTACGAGATGGTCCCGAGAGGCATCTAAAACTTGCTCATCCCCCACCACGGATTTCCTCCCTGCCTAAACCAATAAGAAACATCACCGAGCGGAAGCGAACCTAGCCCTCGGCGAACCTTGCTTTGAGGTAACACTTTGCAATCTCGCCTAACTCAGCCGAACCTCAACACAGTAAACCCCTGCATTAGGTATTCGCACACCTGTTTTGGGTACGAAGGTGAAACAGGGGGAAAACGTACTTTGGTTACTTCTGAAAATAAACCTTCCACAGTCATATCAAAGAAAAGATCTCGTCGAGATCTCTCCATTGATATGGTTTTTCCTATGGGTACCTCTAAAAGTAGGTCACGTCTATTCACCCGGCCATGCATTTGTATTGGAGACTTGAACGCTCGGGCAAATGACAAGAACGGATTTGAATGGAGGAGACTTCAACTCACGTAAAAAAGGCTTGCATGCATTTTAAATGGACCGGACGGGTGAATAGCCGCTTCCTTAAAAGTAACCAAATTACGCTCTTTCCCTGTTTTACCCTCATAGTGTAGGCTACTAGCAGTCAAACATGTATTGCGCGCTCCATTTTTTTAAAAACTTCCGTAACTTTGGAACGAAACGAGATACGACAAAAAAGCTAAAATAAGATTCATAGATCTCTTGAAGATCAAACGATTTTCGTGCTTTTCTTATAACTCTCCGTTTCAAAGATACGGAGGTGCGAAAAAAATGGAGCGCGCAGAAAGCGTTCTCCTACAACTTTGTGTACTCAACCTGTCACGGCTGCTGATTGTGAACATTGTTCGTATAAGCCAGTCCACATCATATACCGTAAATACGAGCTGCGAAAAATTAGGTTGGTCTTAAGCCGCACCGGAATACTGGTTGCATTATGCAATGCACTTGCCGTCTCAATCGCGAGGGAGGATGACTTTTCACTATTCACCCGCCAGAGAATAACGAGGAAGTCTATGCATGTACACTATTCTCCTCGCAAGATCACTCATCGTCATGTCGCATAGAAGCCAACACATTGCGATAGCCAAAGTGCGGAGTTAGAAAACCTGTGATTCAGGTTTCTATTCCTCACATCGGCATGGATGCCATCCCTCCTTTGGCGGGTGAACAGCAGCCGGCCTTTTACTTACCTGCAGCTTGCCGAGTGAAAAGCCACGACCTCCAAAGGTTACATCATTTCTACAGTCCAATGTTGGACAAAAAAGGAGGAAGAAAAAATATCACCATCATTTAAATTCTACTCCGGAAGGGTTTGCCGACCTTAACGAGTCGTCCTCAACAATCAAGGTAAAAAGGAAGGGCGCAAAGGAAGGGAGATAGGATATACGTACGAAGCGTACGAAGTTAGAAAATGGCCTATCAAGGGATACGAAGATTATTGACGAGCCCTCATGCACTTCACACGAATTTCGAAAGCCCCTCCTCACAGTTAACGGGGACTTGACATACCGGCACTGCTCTCACTAGTGCCCTGATTTTGGGGGGACATTCGGTAGCGCCAAAAACCACAAGCGCCAACGCCGCAACCGCCAGTCCGTAACCGCCAAACGAGAAAAGTCGCAAACGCCAAAGTTCGTATAGGTTAGGTCAAGTTAGGTGAGGTTAAGTTCGGTTAGGCTAAGTTAGGTTAAGTTAGGTTAGGTAAGGTTTGTATTGCGGTTAAGATCTTTGGCGTTTGCGACTCTTCTCGTTTGGCGGTTACGGATTGGTGCTTGCGGCGTTGGCGCTTGTGGTTTTTGGCGCTTATGACAGCCACCCGTTATTTTCATGACAAACTAACACTAAGTCATGGCAATCACGGTGAGGTGGGTTCACCCTTCATGGCTATCAGAACTAATCCACCCTGTTGCGCTTATCAACGATCCCCACGGGTAACAAGGTTCGAATGTCATACGAGGTGGAATTGTGATAGGCAACTAGCTAAGAAAATGACTGTGATTTAAGACTGTTTGGGAAGTATGGACGTGGCTTAAATCTCGGCGTTGAACGCACAGAGCAACAGTGCGAGGCGTTCCGTCCCAGTTTTTCGGTCGACTCAAGGTTGCATTTTTTATCTCTTGGGTTCTAACCTTCACGTAGACTAGGTCAGGATCTTTTTAAGTACCTTGCTATATCGTCCAGCAGAGCCAATAAGCCTGATGCAGCTTACTTCTCGGAAGCTGTCACTGTCGCAAGCGGCAGTCATCCCTGGATCGAGAATCCATAGCAAGTCAATGCATGGATATCCATAGAAATCCAAGGATATCCAAATTGATATCCATAACAGCATGGATAATTGAAGACATATCCATAAAACATGGATATCCACTTATGGATATTTATTGTTAACGAATATCCATTGCGGGATGTCCTTGCATGGATATCCGTGCTTGGATATCAATGGGGATATCAACGCTTGTATGGATAATTGAAGACTGTCATCCAAAAATCATGGATATCCACGTTGATATCCGTGGATTTTTGGAAATCCATGCATGGATTTGCTATGGATTCTCGGAACAGGGATGGGTAAGCTTAGGTGCTGTGTGCCTCACTTCGCCATCCCTCCCCCTAGATGGATGACGACGGTAATACACATAAGGTGGGAGATACCGGGTTAAAGCTTGTGCTTGGATGGACCCTATTTTGAACGGAGGGAGCAACAAAGAGTGATGTTTTGCAACGCACAAAAGCACGGAAGAGAAGAGGTTTGTCAGCGCTTGGCATCAATATCTCACTTCAGCGGTATCACGTCACTACCCGCTAGTCATACCGCGACTTTAGTCGAACCGGCAAATCAAAGGAGCGATGACATAATACTTACGTCTCTTGCTTGACTACGTCTTGTTTTTGTCATTCCTCTCAAGGCATTTTTGTTCTTCATCGGACACGGTTGCTCATTCGCTCACCGATGTCGAGAGTTACTTTTGTTCGAAATTTTAACGGTACCTATAATGGTAACAGGTTACCATGTGCCTCTCCTACCAGTCCCCCTCCAACAAAGTGCCGCAAATAAATACATACGTATTTTCAGAACATACTGTAAAATCACAGATGTTTTTTTTTTAAAAAAAAAAAAAAAAACGTAGGTGCTTTCGCGTGACTGGTGAGTACCTAGTTTGAGTTTACACCATGAGAGTAGTACGCACTACTGTCATGTTTACACCAAAAAAGTACACAACTGATAGAAATAACCCATATTTCCTCAAAATAATCTTTTTTTAAGTAACTTCACGTTTTTTTTTGTTTTTTTTTGGGGGGGGGGAATGGGAATTGAATGATAGAACATGGTAAGTCCTTTTTAGTTCTCCGTGCCGTAAAGTTGGCAACCTTTGCAGTGATGAGACCTCTACCCCTTCCAATGTTATCTTGAATACATCCCTGAATGCAGCCTTTGAGTGTTGCGGTATCGGTAGCATATGATGTAAACAAACGGGGAGGGGGGCACATTAAGTGCGCCGCTTCTGGCTGTTTTGAGAAAGGGATCGTTGCAGATAACGGTTTTTGGACACGCTAATACAATTAGTAGGCATTCGTCAACAGGCAACTGCGGTGCGGTCACCAATGGACATCAAATCGACGCCGTTTGGTTTCCTCCGCGCATTTTATCTCTTTTCCACTGAAAATGAGTGATGACATTTTCCGTCTCTGGTGTTCCATCGACATGGCGATACGTAAACGGAACCAATCTTGGCGACAGCAGTAGCATAGAGATGTGCAAGGCACGTAACCTCACCTTGTTCAGTGTCCCCTGACTAACAAGGTAAACCTAACCTTGATTAAATTATTTAACCTACGCGGGGCCGCCGTGATCAGAACGTAATAACAAGAGGGTGAAATACACATAGGTGGACAATGTAATCCAACCTTTCAAACGGAGAGAGTTTGCCATCGTTGAAAGGCGTCAATCGATCATTCATTAAAAAAAATCAATATACAAAGCACTCCTGTTATTACCTGTTGGCCTGTTGCCTGAACAAGGCGCGATGATGCTCAATAGGCACAGTTACAACAGCCGCTGAAATTTCGACAACGAGAAATGAGAATCGTCTCCATAGTATGAAACGATAAAAAGAGAACTTGAACGTTATTGTTGTAAAACATACCCCTCGAAGGCGACGCCCCAAACTCATTCGACTAACCTCCCAACCAGCCTCAACTGACTTGATGATTCACTTTCGCCGTGCCAATAATAAATGTTGTCTTTACCTTTTGCAGCTAGTCGCAGAATGACGTAGATTATTTCAGAAAGCCCTAGTCTTCTGGTTCAGAATTATCCGCATTTAACTACTGCACATCACTTCAAAGACACACACGACATTCTTAGAGAGGGTGGACTGTTAATAGTGGCGACTGGCGACCGCCTCGGGGTTACGGCGTAGCTTCGGGCATGCTCGGCTTTCGCCAGGTTGGGAGCACCTAAATTTTGGCGCTGGATTCGACGGCGCGTGGAAGGCAGCCACTTTAATAACAGAGAGCGCATTAAAAATGTGTGAACAAATACTAAAGTAGGGTATTTAAGTATGTACAGAACGATCCTCATGCTAAATAAATTTATTTGTGAAACCTGTAGCCATATCGATTTCTTTTTCTTTGAAGGGTTTAGTTGGTACCAAATAAAACATGTTTATATCAAAGGTCACTTCTTTGAACTATTTATGCTTATTTTCTCATTAGGAGTCGATCAATTAAAGCAATCAATTAATTTGGAAAATCGTGACTGTTGATGAAGGTTCCTTAGAATGCTGTAAGCTTTTTAAACAATGCGTTTTTTTTGTTTTTTTTAAGTCTATATATGACATGAGTAATACTTTTTATTTCCGAAACAAATGCCGTTCAATTTTCTTCCTTTCTTTCCACTTATGGGTTTTGCTACAAACCTCGGTTCGCCTCGGGTTTTGAGATGTCCTTAAACCATTTTTTTGACTGCACAGGTTTTAGATTTTTTAATGTCAGTAGATTTACTTTTCCTTCTCGCAGCGCATCACTTTTTTAAGTCTTTTTAATATTTTTTCTTGACTTCTTCATAATTTCCTGACCTTGCGGCAGCCATAATTCAATATGTAACGCCTGCAGAACTCCAATTTCAATGTTTCAAAATGGAAAACATTGTTTCAATGTAGTTTCCAAATTGGTCCAGGAATAACTCTGGTAACACGCAACGGTGTTACTGTCGACCCGACATGCAGTCAGTACATTGAGACACTTCAACGCTCGGCGAATGTCGAGAACGCCTTTGTATGAGGGAGACCTAAACGCTCGTGAAAGGGCTTGAATGTACTTTAAATGGACCGTCGGGTGAATAGGCGGTCCAAGAAATCTGTCCGACCTGTAGTATTCCACGTCCATAACGAGACAGAGTCGGAACTTCGGTTTTGCCCTCATATAATTGTTTCGACTTTCTCCAGTTGTCTAACTCTTCTGACATGAGAGTTGTAGAATCAGGATAGATTTCCGTTCAACAACTTGCTAAAGCTAAAGACTTGCGCAGCTGAGGCTGCCGCACTGCCGTCGCGCGCCGGTCCATTCAAGAGGAAAACAGTCATCGGGGATTTTACCTTGACTTCTCCGAATGTAGGTCCTAGATCCTGGTACGATGAGAACGCTATTCGGGACCTCCGACCAACCTGTCCGGTTCCCTCGACATGCCCAGCAGTAAACAGCCAAGTTTAATGAGCCTACTAAATTGCGCAAAATTCGCTCAGGGAAAGCCTACCATTTTTTTCCGTGAACAGTGTTAAGGTTTCTAAGTGTGTGTTATTTTTGGTTTGTTCACTTTTTTAAAAATAGACCCTTGAAAGTCAGACGCTCTTGAGGGTCTTTATGTACCGGTAAATAATAAGTAAGTAAACATGAGATGGTCTTATTGGCCATCCTTTAATAACTACGTGGGGGATGATCCAGTGTTTTTTTTTTAGTTAACCGAGAAAGGTTGCGGGGAACGCAATGGGCCGTCGATTGATCACGTGACTCAAAATACGCCGAAAGCCTCTTTTCACCCCCCCCCTTCTCGCTTAAGTATTCTCCTCTTACCAAGCGTATGGACGGCTGCGCTAACGCTCCTTCCCCTGAGAACGTGAGAGTAACGTGCTTATCGGACGACCCCCAACAAGTTGTGAATTCTTCGCGAAATTCCCGCAAAGATAAAATGCAAGTGCCCTTTCTCTCTGCGATCCACAGATTTATTTTCGGGATAGGCTCGGTTTGAAAGTTGGCCCTGGGCAACGGTAGAAAGGGCTAGATTCCTATTTTGAATGTTATTTTTAAGCATTATTTCTGATGAGGAAAGAAGTACACCTCAATAAAACTAAAATTCGTTTCAATAAAGCTGGCGCCCGTCGGGTAGGCAAACAATAGACGACTAAACACTGTCAGACGACAGACTGGATGTCCGCGACAAAAACCGAACAACTTTTGATTCCTCGTTTAATTCAAAAGTAATTTTAGAGCTATGAAGCTAGGCAATTAAAAAAACTGGTCAGATGTACCCTTCTGTTTATTACACCTGACCTCTTGCATAAATAAACTTTCACCCACCAAAAGTAGGACTATTTTATGACAAGAAAATCACATTAAATGCAAGAGATGTTAGGAGAATCGTATTAAATTTTATTATTACCATAACCAATACAAGTGGATATTTCTACAGCTTTTCTTCGGGGCTAAATAAAGAAAAAGAAGAGCATTAATACTAAGAGAAATCACCACAATGGGGATATCAAATTCCTTCCCCGTCACTTTGAGAATGCACCACACTGTAAACAATATAACACCCAATACTGTTCAACTCATGAAAAAAGGGTTTTCTTACAATAAATGCATTATTTTTCATTCTACAAATATGGCAGCTTTGTTCTATTCTTCCATTGGAGCCCACCAACTTTTCCCTCACGAAAAATTCGAATCACACTCTACAAGCAAAGGAACTTGGGCCGGCCAGGCCCTTCAACAGACAACTATCGACTAATTCCTTTTATTAAGAAGTAATCCTCCAACCTTTATCCTTAACTTTTTAACAATTAACAATTCAAAGAGGAAGAATAAAACATTCATAAAGCTTTCTTATAAAAAGAAAAAGGGGCAAATAATATTGCTGTTACAAATCTCCCTCCGACTGTATAAAAATAGAATTCATATAATGGAACAGGGTCATTATCATAAAACATTTTCAATGATTTGCAATCAGCCTTACCCCCCTCCCCCCATTCAAAAAATGTGTGGCCTTTCATATAAAAAGTCACCACCACAGTCAGTCCAGTTAGACTGGCTACAAAATGCAACAGTAGAAAATAGCTGACCATGCCAGAGATTGATGAGTTAATAAAAGAGTTCTTAATACTGTCAAAATTGTATTCTCCCTACAATAAAGGTTCATTACAAAAGGAAGCTAAACAGTGACAAAAATAGAAGCAAAACATTGCAAAATTTAAGGCCACAATGGTTGGAGATAAGTTAAGACCCCTGCATTTATCAAATTTTCTTATTGAGGAGGTGAAATAACTAGGGAAAATACACCAATGGCCAAGGCACAATGCCACGACAATAAAAAATAATGCAATGCCCCTGTGACAGGCTTACAGAGGGGATGCTGCATTGGTGTATGGACCCTACGTATGGTGTGCCTACAAAATGGAAGATTATGCTCAAAAAAACTGAGCTAAGTTATGGACGGTTCTTTACGATCCCATACATCTGGCAACCCATTCATATGTGAAATGCCAAATACGCCAACTGCAACTTGTCCAGTATTTGTATAAACATAGAGCCATCCTTGACATCAGTTCCACAGAGCTGGATGTGCTTCAAATCAAGCAACCTACTTTCATGCTCTGCAATACTCGCACTCACTCGCACAAGCACACATTCAACTCTTGTCAACAGTCCGACCATCTACATGTTCTCGAACTGGTCCACCCGCCTCTTGGTGTTGCCCTTGCGGATCTCTCGCAGCGTCTTGTACTTGTCGCGGCCCTGGCGCACGTTCTCCCGGTGGATCTTGTCGAGGGCGGTTTCCTTGGACTCGTCGCGGGACTGGGCCAGGTCCTCCTTGAGGCTCTTGAGCTGGCCCTGCAGGCGCTCGTTGCGCTCCGCGGCCGTGCGCCTCTGCTCCACGGGGTCCTCGATGCTGTCGTCGGTGGCCAGGTCGCGGCTCACGTCCCCGTTGGTCGTCTCGTCGTTGTCGTCCACGTCGTTCTCGGTGAGGTGGTGCTCGATCGAGTTGTTGGCGTTGGCCTGCATGGCCGCCGCGTCGGCCGCAGCCTGCTTCTGGAAGTTGGCGGCGTCCACCTTCTCCTGCAGCCTCCGCGTCTCCTCGTCCTTCTCGTGGACCACGGCCTGGATGCGCTGCACCTCCTCCTGCTTCGAGCGGATCTCGTCCTCCAGCTTGGCGCGCTCCGCCGCCTCCATGTTCTTGCTCTCCTCCAGCCGCACCAGCATGTCGTTCAGCTCCAGCTGGCGGCCCTCCAGGTCCTTCTTGGCCAGCTGCAGGTCGCGCAGCTGCTCCTCCAGGTTGCGGATCATCTCCTGCGCCTCCATCAGGTCCCGCTGCCTCTTCTCGATCTCTTCCTGCATCTTGTGCAGCTTGGCCTCGTACTCGAACTGCTTCTTCTCGGCGCACTCGCGCGCCTCCTTCTCCTTCAGCAGCTTCTCTCGCTGAAGCTTCATCTGCTCGCGCTCGTCGCGCGCCTGGGCCTTCATCTGCTGCACGTCGATCGTGTCCGGCTTCCGGCGCCGCATGTACAGCTCGTGGTTGCCCATGCACAGCGACAGGATGCGCTTGTTGCTCCGCACGCGGGGCGAGTAGAACACGAAGTCGGGCGACTTCTTCTCGATGGGCTTGATGATGAACTTGCGGTCGTTGAACGAGATGTTGCGGATCTCGGACCAGGGGAAGCCGATCTTGGGGGTGAGCTTGTCCTCCTCGGGGTAGATGTTGAGGCCCAGGGCGTCCACGCCGAGCCACAGGTCCGTGCCCTTCTTGTTCCGGATGGGGAAGTACGCCACTCCGTACATCTCCAGATCTTGCGCGATTTTCAAGTACTCCAGCATGGCGGTTTCCCTCGACATACCTGCCAACACAAACACACACGGTTGCCACAACATTCAGTTGCCTTATCTTCACATCTTCAACGCATAGCAATCTGTCCTGCCTACATCAAGCCCTATGTTTCTCACTCGGACAAACTGAAAAGCTTTCACGATATTAGAATGACCTTTTTTAGGTCGAGTTTCCTTTATTTCTGTACGTTGTTTTGTGGAGAAACTGATAAAGCCCTTTGCCTAATCGTTGGGAAAATACAACAAAACTTCTATAGGCCAGAATGCCACGTTGCCAGATATTCCGGATTAAACAGGTTATGCAATCCCCTTGGTCGCCGAACGCATTCATTCCGCACAAGAAGTTTCTTAAAATAGAGTATTGCGTCTAGTATGGAGAATCTTTCATTGGAATAAGACAAGCCCATTGGCTGAAAATACGCTAGTTAATTATTGGTAGAGTTTCGGACAGTGTTTCTTCCCCCTGACCTTTCAACTTTGCTTCCTCGTAATATTTGAACTTCTCTGGGGTCATTCATAACGTCGTCAACAAATGGAGAGAAGAGTCAGACGTGGGGGGGGGGATGAAATGCCAAATTCTAGGTCACGTTAAGGGTGGCTACTTCCAGACGACCGACAGAAAAAATTTTATGCAGAGAGAATAAAACGTACTATACATATAAATCTCGTTTATAAAAGACTGGGTTAATTACAAGCGGGACGGGAATTGCGAGAAAGAGACCACTTATGCTGATGGACAGGTAGCTGTCATAAGCCCCAAAAACCACAAGCGCAAACGCCGCAAGCGCCAATCCGTAAGCGCCAAACGAGAAAAGTCACAAACGCCAAAGATCTTAACCGCAATACTAACCTTACCTAACCTAACTTAACCTAACTTGACCTAACCTACACGAACTTTGGCGTTTGCGACTTTTCTCGTTTTGCGGTTACGGACTGGTGCTTGCGGCGTTGGCGCTTGTGGTTTTTGGCGCTATCGAATGCCCCCCCCCCCCTGATGGACCAATCGCTGAGACCGGGACACATCTTTTCATTTCCCAATCGTCTCGCTGGATTTATTCTTTTTTATTTCATTTTTAAAACAGAGTTAAAAGTGACAAGATTGAGCAGGCAGACTTAGTAACAATATAAAGCAATTAAAAAAAATAATACACGATTGTCGGCAAATGAGAAAGCACAAGACATACACTTCTCCACAATACTTTGACACTAGCGTTTGAGGTAGTAGACTCCTCGAGTGATCAGAATCGCTCCAAATTTCCAAGGCTTGCTGCTTGGGATAAGCCAAATCCATTTCTCACGAGAAAACCCAGTCACCGAACTCAATTTCGAAATAGGATTGGATTATACTCCGTTCTCATGGGGAAGAACACATATTTGTTTTTGTTTAGGTGATTTTTTTGGTTTGCGCTATTTTTGAGTGATTAAAATTTTCCAAAAAAAAAAAAAAAAACATGAGCTCTTTTCAAAGTGGAAAATAATTAGAAAAATTACATGTGGGTGTCAGCGACCATATAACAATAACAAGCTTTAAAAAGATTAGCCATATTTTCCCAAAATATGCGACATGCGTGCTTTTGGAGCTCGTCATATCGCAATACTTTAAATGATGAAATAGACTCTTTGTAACACGAACAAAAATTTAAGGGTTTTGAAGTTTTTTTGTTGTTGTTTTTTCTGCGGTCCCGCGGATTGGGCCGGTCGCGAGTCTAGTACCTTCAGCAGCCGACTATTTACCAATTATCCAAAATTAATAGCTAATAAAACCTTTCTCTAGTATGAATAATAAAAAAATTAAAATTTGACCAATCTATCACTAAAGTGGGGGAGGACGTTTTTGACTCTAATGCTAGGATGAAACGCGCGAAATTAAAAACGGTCCCCTCCCATCTATTTGACCTTCCTATCGGTCCTAAAAATACTATCGGTCATATGAAAATGCATCGTTCACTAGTTTGCTGCTCGCAAAGGAACTGGACAATGCTATATGGGCCGAGAGTACAGTAGGTCACTACGGTCATGACTCCTGTTTCCATTAGTACACCCATCGACAAAATCAGAGCATCATTTCTTTCTTTTTTTAAATTTTGTCGATGATTGTACAACAGGGCTCATGACTTTTGTAGCTCACCATTCACCATGATAGAAGGGCAGCCCTCCTCTCCTGGGCCCACTGTACAGACACTGTACTGACAAGTGATTTTATTTTTTTTCCAATTTGTTTTGGTAACTGCTTTAGGTAGATAGGAGGGTGTCCCCGCATTCCGGTCGACTATACAACTGTGTTGCCAACCCCAATTCAAAAGAAAAAAAATCAGTTGTCAGCCATTGATGCCCTCGACAATCCTACTATCCCCTACTTGGGACTTGGGAGCTATCCGTTTAGTACATGCCCGATATTGAGCCACTTTTATCTCGCCCCCTCCGTGACCTAAGAAAAAAAAAGTGTGACCAGAAAAATCTCTGAACCACAGTGCCTGATTTTCCCCCGATTTTTCAGGGCCAACATACATGTTTCCCCATAATAAATAGATCTCTCAATGGAACAAAGAAACAATGCAAATGACGATATGTTTACATTTAACACCATTTTTTATTGCTCGTTTAAATTAATTGACTTAATTTTTTAAAAAAATCCAAAATTTTCTGTCAAATTTCCCAGAATTTTTTTTGTTTTACTTTTCCCTGATTCTCTGACTTTTCCCTATTCTTGTTGAGATAATTTAGGACTTGATTACCCCCTCCCCCTTCAAACAAGCCCGTAGTATATGAATGGTCCCTCGTGAAGAACATCACATCTGATTTAAACGTCATACTTATATAGATCTGAGAAACAGAAATTCAAATTCATATTTGTCGGAGTAGTACTTTAGACCTTGAGTATGAACATTTTTTGGCGGATCTCCAGATTTTCCAACTGTATAGACGCGAGAATACCCTTCGAGGCGATAAAAACACCGCCAGCGAAAATCAACGGTCGTCAGCGGAGGTCACGGCTAGAAAGGCTTTTACAAAAGCGCCGGGTAACCAACGGTACGGTACCGAGGAAAAACACACGGTACAAATTTGAAATGTGGGATTCTCCACCCCGTACTCCATCTCCCGTCGAATATCGGACGGGAGCGAGAGACAAAGCACGTAACCTAACTGTACCCAAGTTAACCTTACGGTCAGCAAGCCTGATGCCGCTTAAATACTTCTCTGCGGCAGTTATTGCCATCAAAAAGTACGCGGCGTCCGGCCTGGCGACAGCCGTGCGAAACGAGGCATGTGACACATGATCAAACTTAACCTGACCTGGGTCAAGCTAACCTAATCGATCGTCATCTGTTTGAAATCCACAGAATGGAATGTAAAATTAATCAAAGATGGAACACGAGATATGAAAAGTTCCACACTCGAAACTTTTAGAGTGCACTGCAAGACAGTCATCCCAGA
>Ga0058701_10003307_pt1 | contig 12711 bp, 4 predicted proteins | sample AgamicOrMae_FD_97039 | JGI IMG/M metagenome (GOLD analysis project Ga0058701, IMG submission 97039) | Agave microbial communities from Guanajuato, Mexico - Or.Ma.e | ecosystem: Host-associated > Plants > Phyllosphere > Phylloplane/Leaf | place: Guanajuato, Mexico | collected 2012-06-04
CCCCCCCCCCCAAAAAAAAGATTAGTGTCCTTTCTCTAAGTAACACGGCTTGAAGAATAAATTTAAGCATTAGCGAGGTGGTAACCCAAACGTCGAAAGAGGGCTGATGAGATAATGGGCACTAATAGCTGCCTTATCCAAGATACACTGAACATATCCACTTCCACTCGCCGTACATCAAACCTGCCCACTGAACCTGAGTAAAATTATTTCCCAGTCTTCCTCAAATTCCTATCACTGAATAGAAATTGGTGTTCAAAATTAAGACGTCTTAAAAGTGTTCAACCAGGCTGTCCTTATTGGAAAGCAATTCTTTCAGGAAACAAGTTCGATTGCTTCTCTTCGCAAATATTAAATTTGGACTTATCTTTCAGTGCAGAACTAATGTAATCCCATCGAACGAAGATGATGTTAAAGTAATGGATACAGCTGACTGCGCGTCTCAGGAGGCTTAAAATGCAAAAGGTAAGGACAGAGAACGCGATTTTCGAATTTGATTTCCATCAATATTCACGCGCAAAGGCGAAGGTGGTGCGGCGCTTGCGGAGTATCGATGTCAATATTGTGGTGACTAATCCGTCTTTTCCCCCCTCAGATCACATCACCACCAGCTGTCCCTGTTGGTTCGGAGACGAAAATAGGAAGACGGCAGGGAGCTCTGTGGAATCACCATTGTCACATTGCTTTGTTTATTATTTTGCTGAGAGGAAAAAGAAAAGCTGCAGACAGTCACAGACAAAACTTCCTCCGCACAACTATTACATTTTTGCATCAGGGAAATTGAAATACGCAGATTCTTGCCCCCTGCCAGGAAACGGCTCAGCAAAGTACTCCGATTAAATAAGTCGGTCCATAGACGTGATACAGGATGATAACACTTGATTAGGCGGACCATATAATTTGGTTCATATATCAAGAATGCTGTAGAAACAATAACGGCATAAGTTTTGAACGCTGCTGATCATCATTCTAAATTATTTTTGAAGTTTTCGATCAACCTGCTTCCATGTATATTTAGCAATACCAAATGTGCCTAAGCAATGTGTAAGGAAATAAAAGTAGGAGGAATTGACCTCAAAAATAAATATTTCGAAATGCCGGAATGATAAAAAAAATCATAATTGGTATTAATTGAACATTGGTTACCAATACTTGAAGGTCAGAATTATTGAAGCACTATTCAAGTGATGAACTTTTGCCACGTAAATTACTAACATTTGTATTAATTGAATTTCTTACTGGAGTTTCGTGAAGACGACAGCTTTTGCGATCATTTATCTCATTTTTCTCACACGTTTGTAGAGTCATGTTCAACACCCCGTATCCTTAACAACTTCTGTCCTTGCGGTGACGGTTAAGTTGAATTGATTGTTAAGATTCACTTTGGTCAATATTGTAAGTCATTCATGACGTCACTTTACTTTAATGCAATTGTAGGAACGCCGGTGTGGGTGGTTATGAGGCTCATACATCAAATTTTAATTTATGCTGAAGATGAATCACGCACTTCCCTAAATACCAATTAAGCTTTTTTTGATAAGCAAAAGATATCAAATCCTCCCCTCGAATGCGACTGGCAGTGTGTTAAGGTGTAGGCAACACAGTGAATAGCATAATTATTACAGAGATGTTCAGTCGCGGGCATACATGGATGACGGCGGGAATTTTTTTACCGGTTTTCAGCGATGGCAATGAATGTTATCATGGATGATGCCAACGACCGAAAGGGAAGTAAAATGAACACTACCATGTCGTTTGTTTAACCACTGCTACCAACAAAAAATCGAAAAATAACAAACGTCCGCTGAGCCATAGGCCCTCGACTGTATCTTTTAGCTAACTTTGGGTAGATATAACATATTCGGATTTCGCTTTACGACGCAAGAAAGAATGTGTTTTAAATTTACACTTTATCAGTAAACGGAAAGATCTCTCTTCGTGTTCATTCTGACTTTGCATATTCTCCATGCTGGCTTTGATTAACCTACCCGCCAAAATAATGTGTTGAAGCGAATTAATTTTTTAATACCCTGATATAAAAAGGCACTTTAAAACTACTAAAATAAAATATTGTGTTTTATGAAGGGCCAAAACTTTCTCGACTTCCTGATATCTTTAAAGATGTAATTTTTAAACGTTACTTTTACAGAAAAAGAAAATTTTGGTATAAAAGGATATCTGAGAAAGAGCAGCGGCCAAATACATTTTTTTTGAAGGAAGAATGAGGTCAAGGCGTATTCATGAAATTTAATCTATAATTTATTTTGTGTCACAAGTAGAACATATTTAATTATCTGAATTTGCTATCAATGTAATGTTGTTACGGACCAATTTTTCTTTTTAAGCTTCGTCCTATGGTATCCATCAACCAGCATATACTGGTAGAAAACAGTTGGTTCTCTGTTATCAAGATTCGCCAACAATTTATGTAAGAAACAACACCGAACATCTCATTATTTGTGCGAATACGAACATAGCTCCCGGCGGAGATGCGGCCAGATACGTGTGCCGAGTTGTATCTTCAGTTGATGCCGTTTTGTAACTGATACCGAAAGTTCACTATGTTGCGTAGTCAGAAACGATGTGGTTGGTTTGGATCCCTCGAACAAAATCTGTGATTTGAATATTGCCTCAAGAGGAAACCTTCGAACAATCCCACATGCGAGGGTGGGTTCAAGCTTTCCATTCTAAGCTACTGATCTTTAAAACATGCAGACCTTTCTTAGGCAAGGCCTTAGACATAGATCGACACTGGCAACTTCCCAAACATAGAACCAATTAAAAGGAGCTAAGGATCCTTGCATGAGAAGTCCGCATTGTATCCTAAACTTGGGAAAGTCAAGTCAAAGTGACCTCTAAAAGTGGAACTTATTTCTTTTCAAAGGCGATAACGTGACCAGGCAAATTTACCTGTAAGTCTGTGACACGACCTAGTTTCCGTTGTCAATTTCAAAATTAAATAATTCATTCAGGGTCTTTTTTGGGTATTTGACATACTTTATCGGTGCAAGTCGTAATTTGGTGTTAAAATCTTTTTTTTTTTGTCACATCGCTTTTGAAAAAGGCTGATGGGTCAATATTTTACGGGCTCTAACAGAAGACCGGCTATCTTGTCCCAATCCAGACTAACTCGAATATAAACAGTTTCCCTTTCCTAAAATTATTAACCCCAAAACCTTTAAAAAAACACGGGGATCAATAAAAGTTCTACAGGTATGGAAGTAAAATTTGAACTTCCTTAAAATGTTGTACTGTTGCTCACTTATCAACGTTCTCTTCATTTCTTCTTCCACCAATTCTCTGTTAGGTGTTTTTGAGAATACATTGCGGAGTAGGCAAAACGTTTCAGTAATTGAGCGACGCACAGCGATAGAAATATTTTACAAAATTCAAAAGGCATTTTGTATGGATAGTCGGAACTAATAAATCTTGCCAGAGCGTTAGATAAGCAGGCGTGGATGGAGCCTCTCCGATGTCTACACGGTTTAAAAGCGCCGTAAATGCGATTAGAGAAGGCTGCAGCTCTATTCGGTATGCGTTACCAAGCCACCGTTACCCGTTTGGTGCTCCGAACTGGTTCTCTAACGGGCTTGGAAGGCTCCGAAATCACTGGCTTGGACCGGACGGTCAAGCTTAACCGAACTACCGACTACCTGTCGCGTCATCTCAAAGCGTCTGCATGAGCTTTGCATTTTTTGGGATGATAACAGGCTTAAGCAGGTTTTGCAACAATACTGCCAAAATTTTCTATTTATGAAATTATATACAACAAAACTTGTAAATTTCGTCGAGTTCAGTCCGTTTTTCCTTTTTTTCTTAATTTAACAAAACCAGCTAGATCAGATGTATACTCATCACATCGGCAAACTGGTTCAGGGCCAACTATTTCCAGGACTGGTTTCGTCCGTGCAATATTAGAAAGATGCTACTTTTACACGTCAGACAGCTAGCACCAATGCCAGTTGTTTCATTGGAACGGCTAGTTTTAAAGATGGCGTAAGAGTACTGTAGTTGTGGTTAGACAAATTTGTCGATGTCAAATTTTTCGACATTGCTCATGTCCCAAAATGAATCTTCCTGAAATCTAGAAGGATAACTTGATTGTGGTACATCTTTTTACATTATTTGGCTTCTTCTTTAAATGATATGCGACGATTGGGCAGTTAGAAATAAATGATTGACACCCTGAAGTCAAAAGGATAACCGAGCTAGAGGTTCAGAAGCAGTGCCAGTTAGTCTTATTTTGTGGTTCACATTTTTTCTCCAAAACGTAGTCGACGCATTAATGAACGATAAACTAATGCTAAGTGGGCAATGACTAGCACGGGGTCTAAAAACTAAGAATAATCTTTTTCTCCTCTGAATTTTAGTGAAAATGGAGTTTGTGCATTTCTCAAAATTGAAAAAAAATAAAATGAATAACTAAGCCGTATAGTTTAAAAACGATGATACAGTGATAATTTAGATGCATAATGCCCCATTTTCCAAAATCGATCCCTCCAAATAAGAAACGATCAAGTGGGAGGGCGTGTTTCAAAAATCGATCAACCGGAATGTAAGGATAGCAGTTGATGGCCTTTTCAAACTAACACGTTCATTCGATCGATTTTTCAAACGTGTAATTTTACCTGATCGATATTTTATGGGAAGGATCGAAATGTCCAAAAAAATATTCTTCCAAAAGATGTTTTTCTCTTACTGGATATTTTTCAAAGGCAATGTCAGTTGAATAAAGACACGAGTAGCAACGAACAAGCTGTGCGCTTCCCCGAGTTTGGTTCCCTCAAACGTCTCCGCAGCGTCGTCACCGCGCACGAAAACACGTCCTGGGGTACGGAGCCTAAGCGGTTGACCTCCACCAAAGAGTCATCGACACCATATTTTCCAAAACCCTCCGGAAAATACTCCTCCATTTAATGGGGCCCTTCTGATTGAGCACCAGGTCCAGCAACGCGTATTGAGGAGTTCTAATGCTCACCAAACCGGTTGCGACCGTCGGCGCCCACTTTCTTACACGCTCAAAAATAAACTCCAGCGTCAAAAATAGCTGCCCAAAACTCGGGACTCATATTTTATTGCACAACATCGGATACCACTTCGGTTGAATTCAATATTCGCGGCTGTGAAAGGTAACAAGCGATTAATTAGGATAGAATGTCCGTTCAGTAGTAGCTGCTTATATCAAGATCATCTCGGATAGAGCGTGGCCGTAAACTAATCAAGTACTTGTAACTGGCTGGGATGAAAGTTTTGGTCCCTTTAGACTTCTCAAAGCCGCTTCTTTTGTCATGGACAACACTCGTCTTCACTGACATGGTTAGGACTCATCACGCTGACAGGAAACTGAAGCCAATTGTAAATATTTGTAGCCAAGTTTTTTTTTCGCATGGCAGCTGATTGAAGTCATAATGGAAACGTTGCTGTTGTCTATGATTTTATTTTAATTTACAATGCCTTTCCGACATTGTATTTTCAAGAAGCCTTCCCCGTTAGGTCTGTAAAGTTTGACGCACTTGTCTGTAAACAAGATTAGCAATGAATAAATAAAAATTTACTAATTAGTATTGCTGAGTAATAGTTGAGATTTCAAGCATCTAGTTAAAGGCAAAGTGCCAAGTGAAGTTCCTGGGATCTTTCTAAGGGACATCTTTAAATAGTAACAATATAATGATTCATCCCGCTTCGGCCAGATGTAATCTTGCCCGAGACGAATTGACTACAAGAAATATAACCTCTCAATCCAAGGCATTTCTATAATTGAAGTTATATGTAAATATCAGTCCCGCAAGGAGAGATTTAAACTCGTTGATTCACACAAAACTCGCGCAAATAATTATTGGAACGATCTTGTCGCTATCACCTGAGTGTCTTTCGCGCGGATTCTAGTGATCTTTCAATGGGGGATTATCTTTACTGACGTTCAGATCAAACCTGTTGTATTTGCGGCAGGTACCTTAAGCAGCGTCGCTGCCGATTGCTTCGAACCGATAGAAGATACTCCATGTCGGACAAGCGTTTGGGACAAGCCCGATCAGAGGTAGCCATTTGTGATCATCCATGTTTTAACAAATCGCCTCCCACTTGCTTTACAAAATATCCACCGCCCCAAAACAGAGGTATCCTACAACTCAGACTTTTTTCAGGATTGTTATTATTATAGGGTTTATATCACGTAGATTCAAGCTCTGATTGTTCGATCCATTGTCCTCTCTTCTCATGCAATGAATTGGTGGTGTAGTCAGGAGATGTGCAGCCAAAATAGGTAAGATATGTTAGAATGTTGTGAAACAAAACTGTTGAGATGGTTGAGTTGTGTTGTGAGTTATGATGGTGAGTTGTCAAAGTGGTAGACGGATGAAGGGCAACTTGTTGAAAAATAATGCAGGAATATCAGCGTTATGGTTCGGATAAAAATGAGCAAGTTCACTCAAATATGCTAGTGTATTGGTCTCGAGATAATAGTATCATAGTTGATGGTGTTCGATGAAAAGACCGCATAGAGATAGTTCGCCAGGCTTGAGTAGCAAATAGAATCTTGGTCACGTATTTGAAATTACAAAAATATAAAACTAGTTAAGGTGTGTTCAGTAAGGGGTTTCAAATAGATGTTGAGGCTGTAAAGATGAAGAGGCCATTAATGATGGTTGGGAGAAGACTGAATCGGAATCGATGGTGAAGGTGACCTGGCGACGAGGCTATTAAGTATGTGGTGAAGGTAGCGTAGAGCGTGATTTTAAAGTCCTGATGAGAGCGTGATGCATTGGTGTGGTTGATGCGATGGCAAGTGAACTCGTGGAGAACACGTTGATAATTATTTTCAGAAAGAATTTACCCGATGCTTTAACATACATTGCACACGCAAGATCAAATAGGTTAGGCTTAGTTAGCCTAGTTTAAGCCTAACCGATAAATCATCCCTTAGCGAGAGTGAACGAGTGAACATGGCTTGCAATCAGAAGCCTGGACATGCATTTAATTTCGACTTATCTGATTTCCCGATGCCTACGAAAAGATATCACTGCATGAAAATGCACTCTGGGCTGTCAATCCACGCCAAGCGTTGCCTCGGGTCTAGCCAATGATAAATGTTGCAGGAATGCGCTTTGCGCGAAAAGCGTGGTGGTCTCCCTTAATGTAGTTCGCTATCAAAGAGAGCAAAGTGCAAAACAGATTTCGATCTAAATAGTTCGGGTATTCCCGAAGTCTGCGTGGTCATCAAAATGTAGGAGCCTCCTGTGAAATAGTCATGGCAGTTCATTTCACCTCGCATTAGCAAAAGCGTTCGAAAGAAGGGTAACGAGAGCAAAAATTGGATGAACGGCTCCTCATAGAAACCCGCATGTTAACGGGATGTCGCAATAACTTAGTGGCAAGGCGAATTGTTACAGAGATAGGAAGCTAACAATTAGTTGAAAACGACCGTTGAAATTCATATCTAGAGGCTTTATTACTATGGCTATTGGAGCAAGTTGTGATAAGCTACGTCTCCCATGTGGCTCACTGGTTGGAAAGAGCTGCTTTGTTCATGTCGGAAGGACACGTTGACAAAGTGTAATTCGTCACCATCTGTCCCTGCACTCTGCCGTCTTTTTACATCAACGATTAATCTGGTGGGTTTCGCGGAGATCTGAAGAGTCCGCACCCACGCAATGCAAACGAAGCGGTAAATATAGAGCCTATGCAATGTAAGTAGATATAGAAACGACCTGCGTAGTGATACAAGTGGTGAAAGGTCATATGAACAAAAGGTCACTCCGAGCATGTCTCCATGACAATATCCATTCACCATCCTGAATAATTCTCCTGGAAGCTTGCCGAAGACGCCCCATTACTTCCAGTATGTGGTACCTGCATTGAAAATGCCTACAAATCGTGTACGGGCAATCCATCGTCTTGTAAGGACATCGCACTACTCCCACCGATTCATCGGTTCAAGTCTGTCAATCTCGAAGTGTCCACCAGAACTGTTCATGATGTTCCACCAAGGTGACCTCAGCATTGCAGGACAGAAAGGAAACTCATCCAAGATTACGTCGCGATTTATTCGCGCACACTTCAACAAAATAATCATTCTATTTGCAACTCAAAATCTGTCGGATTATTCCATTTTGAGCCAAATCTCTTTTAAAGCTTTGATACACTTCGCCAACTCGGTAACATGTCGTTAATCGTCGTGCTGACGTAATTCTCTCAAAGCGTGGTGTCGCATGTAACCTCACACGCATGTAATGAGATATAATACTTTAATGATATTTGCATAATGAAGTATCTCAGAATCAGAGTATTAAGAGTTGTCTTTAGGGGCAGAGCTGAGGGCCCCGGTGAAGCAACAAGTCTCACATTCTGCCACGTCCCCTAATGCCGCCACGTACGTTGTACGTGCATTGCGATCTGCTTCCTGTGTTTACGGGACGCCTATCAGACGCACCTCACATCTCTTTTCAACTTTGATCGCGATTATTGCCTTCCTCCTTTTCATCGAGCCAAGATCAGACACTGACAAAATAAAAGCTTCGCCGACAAGTATTTGCCTAGTCCATGGCATGCCGTCCTTAGGCGTTCACACTCGTAGCATTCATGATCGCAAACGAATTAATTTTCTTTTTTCAATTCAGAATTTAGAATCAACAAACACACTTTTCATTAAACTGTATTTCGTTTACTATTGACGAATTAAGTGGCTACTTCCTTACGCTGGATCCCGGTTACGTCTGAAATTATTATAGGCCAAGAAAGAATATGGCATCATTTTTGCAATGAGAGTACAAGAGCACTTGAAAAAATCGATTAATGTATACTTCTTCCATTTCCATCTGAAAAACATGATTGAAGTGCGCAGGAAGAATGTCATAACGCTCGCCTCCGCCCCGACCAAAACCTCATTTTTCCTGCAAACGAAAGCTCGCGCGTTCTTTCAAGAGCACCTCCACCATAAAACGCGAATATCAGTCACCTCAAATTCAAACCTGAGATTCCAATTCGCCGACTCCCCGTCCCACTCAAGCCTCGCACAAAGACACTCGTGCGCATAATACACTGATCCCTGCGCGCCCGAAACTCCCCAAGACACGAAGGATTCTGTCTTGTGCGCGCATAGCTGTAGGTTATTATTTTCTCACCGTTGACACCCCTGGCGAGCGTCTCAAGCGGCATGTTGGCACGCCTGGCGGCAACCCTTCCTATTGTTCCGCCTTCTTTCTCCCCTTCACAATTTTCCCTTCCATTTTTTTTCCAGATTCACGGCAGAACCCCTATATACTTCCTCCTCAGTCCTCTCGCATTATTCACTTGTGATCTTGCGTGTTGTCGTTTTTCCTGCGCGCGCCACTCGGACCTTATTTGCCTGCCTCTCTTGTTACTAACTGATTTGTTCTCTTTCTTTCTACCTTTTTTATCATTTGTAATCTTCCAAACGACTTTCTTTCTGACTTGAGTTATGTATGTTTGAACGAGTACGTAGGTTTTTCACCTGTGTAAGGGTGAGTACAAAAACGACGGCACTTGCCAACACTGTTAGACGCTCCTTTACTGATATGATAAATAGAATATACCAAACGTCAGTTAGCCTTTAATCCTCAGAAGTAATACCACAAAAAGCTTGAGTTATATCCTCTCGACAATTTATGCACATGTTCAAGTTACGTCGTCTCGACCTTTTCATCATGGGCTAACGGTGCACTACAGAAGTTGAGTTTATCCAAGATACTGTTGACGTTCACAACTAGTCAATGCGACATTCTTTTCTTCTTTGTACATTTTTAGGGGTTAATTATGAGTTCTATTTCTTAACAATCATCATGAAAGTAAGAAAACACCATTGAGTAGCACGCGGGCTTAGATTTTAAAACATCTTTACGGGCCGCGATGCGCAACAAACATATCAAAACTTAATAACTACCTATAACTTACGAATACTGTAATTTTGATTCCAATCCATGCCGACTAAAAGGGGACATTACTATAAACGATAGTGTAAGTCCCTTTCACAGATTTTTTTCCTTTTCGCGCTTTGTTTTCCTAATTATACGGGAATCAAAGAGCAGTAGGGTTTGATTTCCCTGCCTATTGAGCGTGTGTCATTGCAGTGAGTCACCGAGGAGTTTTGGCTCAGAGGAGAGCGGGTCTCCGAGTGGCTAGGGGGTTTTCCGACGAGAATTCCTTGTAGACTAGTGTGCAGCTAGAAATAAAGTGGTGACTCGGCTTTTACGTGTGTCATAGTAATTTGTCGAGTGATATTACTTAACAGACCATTTTTTACAATTCTGCATTGGATGAAGGGTTTAGGGCACTCAGCAACATTTTACAACCTTTCACGACGGCTTGTATTTCATTCGCATAGTTTGATGGCTTCAAATGAAGCTGTACTAGTTGAAAATTCTGTTTCAAAACTGTACTACTTGCAATTTATAACCATAAAAATTAGCACATTCATTGACGAGCATCTTCAACTAGTACAGTTTCATTTGAAGCCATCGAGTAAAGAGACCGTACGTTGTGCAAATCGCTAGTATTGGGAGCACTATGGGTTAAAAACCTTGTTTGTTGATCTCGGCTTGAAGCACAGGTCCAGCCTGCCTAGAACAGCAGGCTCTGTCGGCACTGCTACACCCTCGCCTCGTCGCGGTTTGCGATGGACAAAACGCGGGATTTTGTGACGTTTCTGTTGACCGGTCTACGTAGCTCTTTATGACCTGTGAAATAGCTTAAATATTACGTAAGATTCTTCAATTCCCCCCTTCTCCCCCTATAAGGAACCGCAAGGTTTCCCCCCCCCCGCCCTTGCGTAATTATTGAATGCTCCCTAATGCAACCAATATGAACATATATCTCAAGTTGGAAACCAGTGACCGCCGCTTTTTTACTACCAAGGAAGTATTTTATGACCAAACTTTGCTTTGATTTTCCGAGCACGGAGCAATTTGTACATGCCTCATTTTGCTCTAATGGTAAGGATGTTTCAGGCGAAGATAAATTAGTTTTTCTAGTCCTTATCTATAGTATTAAATTTTATGCCACCCTTGAAACGTGAAACCTTTCAAACCGTTGAAACCCTTGAAAGTAACACTTTGGTAACTACGTCACAAAATGTCGTGGGGTAACCAGGTCACAACCTATATAGTGTGTTGTGAAATCCACCAGTAATAACATCTTAATTATACACGGCCATATTTCTGAAATTGAACGATTTTTCATCTCCCATGCTAGTCTAAAGCGAGTACCTTCCTATTCACCGGGGGTAATTTTAGCACCCGAAAATTTTTTGGCGAGGCCATGCGACACATGGAAAGGCCGGCAGCGCAACCCACGGAAGGAAAATCCGTATCACACCAACTCATCGCAATCAGCCATGCATAGAAACCGCACAGAAAAGACCTTGGCGGCAGCAGCGGTGAGTCACAAAGGGCCGCACCATTCACCCTTTACCCATCGCGGCGCCCAGCCACGCCAATTTTCGTATGATCTTGTCCACAGTCTTGACGAACAAGGTCTGACAGCCTCACGCAAGCGCTGCTACGAGAGGTGGTGCTCCAAGTGGAAAATGACGCTACGAGCACAGCCAACGAATTTGCTATTTTCCCCCTTCTACTCTGAAAAGAGGCCCACTTAAAAAGCTGTATACACCTACTTTAAAGCTATTCGGGCTAACAGCCATGAACTTCTCGTTGCGTGACCGAATTTTCGCGAGAGCAAGTCTCGAAAATCTAAACTACATGGAGAGATTACACTTTAGGCTCTCAAGTTGACGAAATCTCTAGAAGTAACCTGGCCTGCCGTTTCAAGTTTCGGATAATTTCTATGCTGAAATTTGCTCAGATGCGTTGTTTAACTGGGCCCTCATAAGTAGTTAAATATTCAACCCTGCTTAGGTTCGGGTGAAAAGTAAAAACTTCTCAACTCTGTTGGACTACCTATGAGACTTCTTTTCGGATATACGAGAATGAAGATGTAGTAGAAGGCCGAGGAAAAAATCATAGAAATCGCAGTAAAAACAAATCCCCCTTTTTGGGAATGCTACATCTGTTTTGGGTATATGAAACTAAAACGGGGGTGGTGCGTATTTTGGTAATCTTTCAACATAGACCTATGTCCAGCCACATCAATGGAAAGCTCTCGCCGAGACCTTTTGAATGATATGGCTGAACATAGGCCTACCTCGAAAGATAACCAAAATACGTACCAACCCAGTTTTGCTTTCACACCCAAAACAGGTATAGCATTCCCCAAAAGGAGTTTTGTTTCACTGTGATGGCTTCAAAGGACTATGGGCTAATTAATTAAGATGTACCAGCGAATTAATTTTGAGGAATATTTTTTCGATGTGAGGCTCACTGCCTAATATATTTCGGTCGTTACAGCGCAGATAAAGCCTTGCAGTGAGGAAAAGCGCATCTTTCGTGGGGCGTGACGTTACCTGATCCGGTGTTGCATCGCAACTAGCCGCCAGGTAAATACGGAGACTGTATTATCGCCAACCTCTTCTACGGTTTCGAAGCGCACAGTGCGACGCGCTGTGCGTAACCTTCCCCTATCTGGTGCGCATTCTCGTGTTACCCATTGTGCGGAAAGTGGTAATTGTAGCTGACCGACGTCGCGTCGCGGACTCTGTGCCCGTCGGCGAGGTGCCTCGGGCAGCCTCAAAGCCCTCCTTAGGTCAAACCTAAACATGACAGGCCTGTGGCCCAGTATGAAAAAAAAACATTTATTATGATA
>Ga0058701_10003308_pt1 | contig 12708 bp, 9 predicted proteins | sample AgamicOrMae_FD_97039 | JGI IMG/M metagenome (GOLD analysis project Ga0058701, IMG submission 97039) | Agave microbial communities from Guanajuato, Mexico - Or.Ma.e | ecosystem: Host-associated > Plants > Phyllosphere > Phylloplane/Leaf | place: Guanajuato, Mexico | collected 2012-06-04
ACTGAGAATTATACAAAAGAACCACAGTGAAAGGGGGAGGGGGAATCCTTAGAGGTATGTGTTGCTTTTTGCTGACGGTCTTTTTCAGAAGTTTGGTCAGTAACTTAACGAAAGTAAACCTTGTATAACCTGAGCTTAACTAAACTATCTCACCCAATAACTTTTGGTAACGTCTGTTTCCAAGTTTTGCTGTTGGTTGTAAAGCTCTTTTTAAAGTAATCTCAATAATTCCAATGTCCTCCCTCGTCCATTTTTTTAAGACGCTTTGTCTTTTGATACCTTTCTTCAAGAGATTGCACAAGGAATAAATAAAAAATGGATGAACGTCCACTTGTTTTTTATTCAACGTAAAAAATCGAAATTACTACGGTAACTATTGCGTTATTTTCTCCTCTGTAACAAAACATTTATCAACTATACAAGCCAGAAACAACAGAATTTTGGATACAGCACCTCTATCAATTGTATGCACTTTCGGTGCTGCCAACCGATCCACTGAAAGCGCACTGCACTCTGAGCTGGTGACTCGCTCCGGTAGGTTGACTGCACTGCTTCGGATGGAAGCAGTTTAGTGGCTCACCTACAAAGGCCTCATTATAATAAACGGTCGATCTTTTTGTTTTCGTCCTCTCGCATTGACATTTTGTGAGGCCAGTGTTGATTGGTCACTAAAATAGATTCAACATGCAGCCGCCACCGAGGTTTGTCTTCAATGACGCACATCAGAGTTGACCTGGAAATACCAAAAAATCCTTAGTATGCATAAAAAAAAATACTACGCGGAAAGAGAGCTGTCTGCATGGAAACACTTCCGTCTACCCCTACATGTTGAGAGGCTAACAGTTTGATGAATAAATTCGGAAGAATAGCTTAACGTATAGACATATGTGCAAAATTTGCGCTTGTTAGATTGGACAAAGTATCATATTTTTCGAAAATGAACCAGCAGCATTTCATAGTTTCCTCAACCTGTATCCGCAGTGGGGTAAACATTGCACTAAACCAACATTTTGGGAAAGTTAAAAAAATATTGTGTTGCAATGAAAAGTGCATTTTTTAAAATAACTAAATTTAGAATTTAACACTTCTTGTCACTGATAATTTGTATATTTTTTGTTTAATTTTTTTTATTGTTATGTATACTTTTTGGTTATTTTTTATTTTTTGGTTTTATTTTATTTTTTGTTTAAAAAAAACATTATTACTATTTCTGATACTGCCTGAAACATTCTGCTGAAAATGGCCGTGAACGACCTCTAATGCGAAGAGGAAAATTGGCAGCAAACGCTACTGAACCTTTTAAGCTCTAACCAGACGATTTTGAGCGTATATGCAAGAGTTCTATGCTTTCCAGGTAGATCACGCATTTACACGTAAGCTTTCCAACCCCCTAATTTGAATATCACGACTTAACAAACAGATACGCAACTTACTAGATTTTTACTGTTCGTCGGTCTCTTTGTAGTCGGGGTCGGCACGGGCGAGGTCATAGGCGCGCTGAAGAGCCTCAGGGATTGGGGGAGGGGTGGGGAGGTGAGCACCCTGGGGCTGGAATCCGTTCTCGTCGGCGATGTAGTTCACGGTGTAGGTCTGGCCATCGTCACCGACGTAAGAGAACTGCCCCTGGGCGACCTGGGCTTCCTGGTCGGTGCCGGGGTTCTTGAGGTAACCCTGTTCGCTGAGCTTGATGCCCTTCTCGAGCTCTACGTCGGTGGAGTAGGTGCCGTCGGAGTCGTGGGTCTGGGTCTGGCGGATGATGAGCTCTCCCTGGTCGGGGTGGGTGCGCTCAAGACCGAAGTTGACGATGGTGGGGGCGCCTGAGACGCGCTGGGAGTTGTACTGGGGGTCTCGCTGCTGCTGGTAAACGGGGGCGGCCACTCTCTGGATCTGGTACTGGGGGGCAACAGGCCTCTGGTAGACGAACTGCTTCTGGGGGGAAACCACAGTCCTCTGGAATTGAGGAGCTGCGAGGGCGGCAGCGGCCACAGACAGGAGAACGAACTGAAATAGAGGCAATTGAGAAACTTTGTAAAGATGCAAAATGAAATTTGGGTCCTTGTTACAAAAAATGTCAATGTTAATAATTTTGTTTCAGGTTCATAATTTCTATTTCATTGCAGAATGGTATTTGAGATCGTCCTACAAAAGCATAACTGGTTTGATTCCTGAGCACCTCCGAAGCTGCAAGTTTTGCAAATTTTATAATAGGAACTTCTCTCTCTCACCATAAAAAGAAACGCACATTAACCCATAACAGACCAAAGTATTTTAAGTGAAATTTTGCTTAGGAGATATCGAAAGGATTTTTCTATTAAAATACGAAATTTTAAGCTTCGGGAAATGCATAAATTATTAAATTTTAGGTTTCCAGAGGGATTATTTTTTTGAAATTGCGACAATACTGGACTGGGGAGATCCTCTATTTTTTTTCTGTTTCCGAACGGCATCGCTGGACGGTAGTGGGACAAGTTTCTGCATTACGGCATACGGATTTTTTTAGGTTAATTTTGTACCAGTCCTCAGTATGATCAAGATGTGCAATGACATTTTTGGCTTACTGGTTATCATTATTTCAGATCGCTAATCCCTCAGTGAATCCGGGAAATTTAAATAAGTCTGGAAGACGGAAGAAAGCTGTTTTCACGGAGTGGGGCAACTATAAGGTGGGTGTATGTACGGCAATTAAAGCAATGCGCACGACAATTGTTTGGAAACACACATGAAGTTCACAGTTGGGTCTAAGATTGGAAAGGGCCGTATTGTGTGCTGATAAAAGGGGTGGGAGCGGGACAATAGTTCCGCCTCCGACAAGACTCGTTAACGATTCCCTTTGCTCCGAAGAGGCGTCGGGTTAAACTTTAAATCGCTTTTGATGTTGAAACGGCGAGCTCTGTGTCAGCGCACAATCTCTAATGTAAGCTGAGAAAAATCGGATCTCTTTTGAAAGAGAATTTTGAGTTACACCGAAAACGTATTAATTGTCAAGAATTTGCCGTGATGAAATTTTAGTGCAACGATTTTGTATTCTGGTTGACGTGGACAGAAAGCAAAGCATTCGCGGCTTTGGAAGTTATTTCATGGTCCCACGGAATAATACAACAATCTCCGAATAACTACTGTAAAAAATGAATAATTCGTCTTAGAATACGTTCCCTTTTTGTACAAATTCAGTACTTTATAAAACGAAAACTATTTTGTTTTTGTCTGACAAACGAAACACTGTCCTTGCGCTTTCACGATACCATACGATGTGGATCATCAAACTAACTTAATATTATCTATGTGAGTTTTATATTCGTGTTTGCACGAGCAGTTGCAAATACAAGCTCGTTTCCACATAAGGCTCAATAATGTATGAACTGCACAAAATACGTTAAAACATGCCCGATGGAATCGATTCTAAAACTTTAAAATTTACGAATTTCGTCCAATGAAAATTTTGGATTTTATTTTTTGAAATATGTAGACACTGTCTATAGTAGAAAAAGTCAACAATATCAAGTAGGTGGTAGTACTTATGTTAAAGAATATACACTGTCATGAGAGTCACTTCCGCTCATTCGATTTAAGCATACACCTACAATCTAACATCTCTACAATTAATCAAAAAAAGTCCCACCCAAGGGGACAAAATTTGTAATGTATCGCTGGACTTGTCCAATTTTCATATTCCAATGCCACATTTTACGTAGGAAAGAATGTGCCCAATCGCAAGGATGTAACTTGCAGCGTATCAACTAAACGAAGAAATCGAAATTCGTCAGTGTGTACGTTGTTGTCAAAATACGAACAAACAAATCATAACGGAACCAGCAGGGCTAAAAACATTCCAAAATATCGAAGTACCCCACTTACGCTCTCGCGCGTATGATTTACGGTGCCACAGAAGAAACTATAGGAAACGTTCGATAGCCTGCAATCCTTGCACTCTCTCTTATGTTGCACACGTGCTTGTCGAATGTACTAAAAGCGGGAAGTTTCTTTTTATATTCTACCACGAAACGCAGTTGAAACCCTAAGCCACTAACTGAGAACCTCCCCACAACCCTGTTATTTGTTACAGATATCACTCTTACCGCGGTCTTCATGTTGTTTCGACTTGAGTAGTTGTGAAACTAGTGGTATTTGATCGCTTGCTCGATCTTTTAAAGGTCGCTCTGATCTTTGTGGTGGGACAGCACCCACCTTGTTCTTTTATTTTTTGTCACATATAAATGCCCTTGGCTATCCACGAGATCTTCCGGCCCATCTCTCAGAAATGAATCAAATCAGGTTTAATGGCGAACAAAAAAAAACAGAAACGAAACTTCCAATCAAAAGAGGCTGAACGCTCGGAATAGTTTTAATAATGATTTCATTTGGCAGTGATCACCGGAGTGACAATGACGACTTTCATCGGTTGCTGCCGAGTGGATGTCTAGTTTGTTGGCGGTAATTTTTGAGTGATACTTGCAGACCGTGATATCAAAAGAATTTTCAAATCATATTTATCCTCCTTACGGAGAAATAAAAAAGTACTGTATTTATATCTATCAGACCACACGAATTGAAAGTTCTGACGCGTTGATGCCGCATGGTTAATTCGTATCACAATAGTTTCTTTTATTCTAGTGAGGAAGTAAAGACTGACAATAAGTTACCATGTATTCTTCGGATCTGTGGTAGGTTGCATACGGAAACTTAATGCCCAATTTTCCTCTTTGAAATTCTGCTTTTGGGTCCATTTTCTTCTATAAGTTCACCATTTTTTGTTGTGGTTGCTTTATTTTAGTGCATGTATTGCACCCTACATTTTTTGCTGCCCTCACATCTAATCAAAATGTGGTTTGAAACAGGGAGACTCAACGAAGCTTAAAGCTGCAGGAGTACTTCATAGAAGCATTGAGCTATCTTTTACCTCCAACACATCTTCGGACATTTCTCGGAAAAGCCTGGCATAAGCTTATTTTCATAGAAGACTCCTCATTAAAAAATTATATGATTCCAAATTTGCGCGGTACTACGCACACAAAATAAATCTTTTATAACTCCAAAGTATCATCTAAAGCTACTTTTACGCTGCGTTTCACCCCCCAAATTACAACGTCGCCTTATTCGGAGTTTCGCTTCAACTCCAATAGATGGCTCTGTCCCTCCATCAGGAACACGTGTTTTCAGGTCTTTCGTACGTGTCCATAGGTTATTTCCTCGTAGACCAATCAAAACGAGCTCTCCTTCCATACCAAATATATGCTTTCCCCCACACTGAATTCCTCATTTATCCTTTTTTTTTATCAAGAGTTTTTGATAGCATCCAAAAATAGAGATTGACTGCAACTAATAACTAAATCGCTGATGCGTTGTCATTGACATTTCATATCCTCTTTCTGTTCAAAGTACGAATGTCATATATGCTGAGGATCATCGTTGCTGCTCTTAGGTAAATCACCCTTACACTTTCTCTCGTCAACAAAGCAATACTTACAAAGTGTGGACATGAATGTGATAATTCCTATTTTCCAAAGATATTGGGAAGATGGCTTCTCGAAATTTGAGGAATTGCTTAAAGGCAGAACTAAAAATGGGAAATTTTTTCTCAAGCGGAAAGTCATCTTTAAATTTGTAGAAAACATTCATTCAAATGTAATCAGTGAGCTTGTGAATGTAAAGAGAGTCGTTTCCCCCCAAAAATCCTCTCTTTAAAGCTTCTCAAGCACCGATATTTCTTCTTGGCGCACCCGCGTCTTCATGAAACTTGTATTTTGCGTGCAGTAACGTGTATTAGTATCCATGATTTTTTACACGTCACCCAAAGAGCTCACTGTCAGTAAAACATTGCAATTGACGCGGTTATTACCATGGAAACTAAGGTAAGACACCTATTTCCACTTCCAAAAAAAATCAACGACGCTTAATATCAGATGGACATTGTCTCTAGATTCCCTGACTTCGTCCATAGAACGCCTAAATTTGCATTTAATTATACTTTCGATATATCTCAATTCATAAAACAAACTTGGACAAAACTGTTTATTTGTGGTCCAAACTCGCTGAATACTTTCAAACACGTGCACCTCCCGACTGTTTAAAGGCTTGATTTTCAGATTGTCTTCAGCCAATGTAAGACTTTACGAAACCACTTCTGATTCGTATTTTTTGCTGAATTGAACCGTCTCTATCAGCAGCGTTTCGGTATGCTAAACGATTTGTATTTAAAGCAGAGACGTTTATGGCTAATTCTATAAAATCCGAAATCTCAAACCATTAACTGATTTTGCTATTCAGTTACTTCGTGACTTCCCAGAACTTAAGGATACGTGTATTTTACTCTCCCAAATCGTGTATTTTTCACGATGTAAAGACAAAGTTGATGTGGTCTACAAGGCTTCAGTACACTACCATAGTAAGCTTCTTCACGTTTAAGGACATTTTCAAGTTGTGTACGTTTAAAATCAACTTGTAACGTAAAAGTTGTCTTTTTGATGGCGGGTTCGATGATCCTTACAAAAATTAAGCGCCTATTAATGGCTTGAAACCTGAGTTCGTTGACACGGTGACTCTGCAGGCTCTGCCCACAAAGTTTTGGCGGGCAGGTATTACATCACAAACGTCACCACCACGGTTCACAACAGGTCGAACTGTAGCCTCACCTATTTGGATTGACTTTGCCCTAGTTTTCCCGGATGAGAATTAGTGGGGGGCCACCACAAAGATGCGCCGCTCTATCTCATATTTACAAAACTGTTCCCTTAGAAGTGGGGAACGAAGATCCTTATTGTGGCATCGAAATGCATATATATTGCTCGCAGCTTTTTGGATTCATCAGTTTTCTTAAGTCGAAGAGCAGCACTCCGTCATGAGAACTGCGGTGAGTGTGCGAAAAAAGTGCATAATTTTTGTTCCGCGTATTTTGTCAGTGAGTGAGCAGCCAGTGATCATCTTCAAAGTGAATAAGAGCGCAGCGCATCCGCCGATTTTAGATATGCATACTTGAGACCTTTTTCACCGCATTGTCAGTGGCACCCGCAAATTTTTTGGAGTGAAATTTTCTTTTCCAGCTCTTACAAAAGGATTTTCTGCTTTTAAATTTACCGAGTGATCGCTCACAATTACACAGCAGTAAGGTTGTTTGCCAATGTTGCTGCGTTGTAGGGGCGGTGTTCAGAATCCTGTGATTTCCTGTTTGAGCAAAATGTTTGGTTTGCTGAAGCGGTTTTCAGGAAATGCTTTTGAAATAAAGTCGTGGATATATTAGTCTTCCTAATTGATTTACATTGCATTAATAACAATTATTTCAGATGTAATGTAATATCTGTAAATCTTTTTGACTCAAGAAAAAAAGAAAAAAAATTAATTAATGAAAACATAACCCATTCTATTTATATATTATACATTATTTTATTACTATTAATATATTATAACATATTCTATTTTATTGGCTAATTTTTAATTAAGTTCAATTATTTTCCTAACGACATTAAACTTTATTGTTACAGTTAAACATAAATTGGGTACAACTAAAAGAAGCTTGATTTCTGAAGACTTTTCCGCGAAAATTGATTTCAGTAACGAAAATTGCACAAACAAAATTTTATTTGTATTTCGATGTGTTTATTGGTACAGCATATTTTTTTTGTTTTTTTTTTGTGTTGGTTATAACGGCACGGTTATCCGGTTTTTGGTCCGGACAGTTGGTACTCGTCGGCGTGCTCGCCACCACCTTAGCCGCTCCCCAGTTCGGGCTATCGCCTCGCGGGGGCGCCCCCGTCATCGTCAACTTCGGTCTCCAGCGGAGCCACCCGGACCAGCCCGAGCTGATCGTGCGCCAGACGCAGACCCACGGCCCCGATGGCACTTACTCCTATGACGTGGAGCTCGAGCGGGGCACTCGCTTCAACGAGCAGGGCTACCTGAAGAACCCGGGAACTCAAGCAGAGGCCCAGAGTGCACAAGGCTCTTTCTCGTACGTCGGACCTGATGGCCAGACTTACTCCGTCTCGTACATTGCCGACGAAAATGGGTTCCAGCCGCAGGGGGCTCATTTGCCTACGCCGCCGCCGATCCCCGAAGAGCTGGAGAGAGCGTACGCTCTAGCGAGAGCGGATCCTGATTACAGAGAAATCGATGAACCTTGATTGGTTATTTATTGCGTGTAAATAGTCTTTATTAAGTTATATTATTATTATTACTGATTTTTTTTTTCGTTGCTTCAAATAAATGCAGTTTTATTCTTCCGTTTGTACACGATTTTTTCCCCTTATTTTCCTTTTTATTGCACAAAAAGACAGAATAGCAAAACATAATGCAGTTTGTTGCTTCAACTACTATTTTTTGTCCATGTTATTTCTTCTGTATGCAACTAAGTGTCTAACTTTTTATGACCGTCAAACGTAAGAAAAAGTAGTTGAAGGTTTGTAATTAGAGTGTGTGGCGGAAAAGATCTTTTTAGATGTAACTGAATGCATCATTGAAATATTGCCTTTTGATGTTTTGGTTTGGCGAGAATTAAACCAACTCGAGATAGGTTAGGCAGATGAATCCAGGTTACGAAAGTTTACTTTATGTTTTGAAACAGAACGTAGGTTTAGATTACCGTATGCTGTGTTAAGCACGATTTGTTATGTAAGTATTTATGAGTTAAAACTAAAAACTAGCAGATCAACATAAAAAAAAAACCTTCATTTGAAAAACAAAAATACTCGCTTGGAAACTCAGTTTTATGCTCAGCGACCGAGTATACGTTTAGACTTTGCGCATTGCATGAATGTGGAGGTGGTTGCCTATGCAATTAACCTTCATACCTGCTTGTTTGTATTCACTTTTTCCTCCTACTATCTGGCCATTCTTAATCCAACGCTCTTAGTCATAATTTCTAAAATCTCTCTATTTTTTATTTTTTTATATTTTTTTGGTATTAAGTGAAAAGGTATTTTTGAAATATAAGTAATTTCACAACAACACGATCTAGCAAGAAATTTTAACCTAAATTAATTCCCTTTTTTAAAAAAACTTTAGAAAGTAAACTATATGAAATGCCCCTCGTAAACTTGTTGATTGGAAAACACAACTTGATACAGGGGACACACTTAGTTCCCCAAAAGAAAAATGAAATAAAAATCTGTGTTTATATTGACTACCGAAAGCAATGTTCACCCTATTTGCAGCACTGCATAACTAATTCTTTCGGACAAAAGCTCCGGTTTATTGCCCAAAATGTCACGATGACTAACCATCTCGAGCTAGTGTTCTAGGTCTCAAAAGTTTCGCAAACAAAATCTAATCTTCTACACCTTTTAGCAGTCACCAAAATGCAACATTTCTTCCTTTCACAAAGTCGCTAGACTCGTCTTTCCATTTATAGTTTCTGAAAAGCCTTTTCTAGTGTTAAAAACCTGTTTTTGTTGATAGGGCACTGTAGTTTTTTTCTTTCTTACTAACGTATTTCAATTCATCTTCTTCACGTGTGAAGCGAAGGTCATGGCCTATATCACACCTAAGGTTTTTTTAACATTTTATCGTGTCTAGTCTTTAAATAATGTTTTTCAGGATTATCCCAAAAAGGGAACATTGAAAAAAATAAGGTCGTTTCCCCAGTAAAAGCTTGTATTTTATGGTCCTAGTGTTTCAAATATATAAACTGTTCAACCACGATCAGATGTTTTCTTTCTCGGTGTCCTTAAATTAAAAGCCAAACTTCAGAACCCATGTAGAACTGAATTTAACAATTAATATTAACGTTTGGGAGTATGTCGAAGATTTTGGGGCTTTTAAGGTAAAATTTAAGTCGGTGTCTTATATTCATACGGTATTTATGGTACCCAAAGCGGTTGTTAGGTTAAGCTTTGGTTTGATAAACAGTAAATCGAATATAATTTTCTGAAAACTAATATCAAGATAGTTTTTATTTCTTGTGATATCAGAACTATTACAGTGGCATGGTCATAAATCAGCAAACTCAATCAACAGTTGTTTGTGCTAATCCTCTTCATCCCTGTATCCAGGGCGGGCTCTAGCTACCGCGTATGCTCGTTCTAATTCTATGGGCATTGGCGGTGGGGTAGGCAGATGAAGTCCCTGGGCTTGGAATCCATTCTCATCTGCTATGTAAGTTACGGTATAAGTGATTCCATCGGGGGCGACATATGAAAATGATCCCTGAAAAAAAAAAGAAGAAAATCAACCCACTGACGTACTCTGCGTATATGCTAACTCGAACACAGCTCCTAAACTATACTATCATAAAATCCACATTTCAAAAAAAATAGGGAGTGTCTATTGACCCAACTGCCCCATATAAAATGTATTAGGTTGGGTTCTGTGCGTTCAAGTCACCTCCCATCTGAAATGCATTACGTTGGTTACGTGCGTTCAAGTCTCCCTTTATTGAAACACGTCGGGTCAAACACTCAATTTAAACATACTAAACATTGTGTATACAGGCGTACTTCTTTTTTCCTGTCCGAAGAATTCCTCCAACCCAAAAACGTTGGCTAAAAATGCAGCACAATAGCAATTTTAAGTTTTAAAATTAGGAGAATTCAAAATATCTTGGAGTAGTTTGAAGGTACTACTCCAAGAAAATATTGCTAAGAGAAATTCTTCTGTAGATTTTCTTCTGGACCTTCAACGACCCATGTCTTTTGAATTTATTCAAAATGCTTTCGTTAAAGTAAAATTTAGATTGGTATAGTAATTTTTGATGCTAATATTTTTCAAATGTTCTCTTTACTTTTTTTTAAATCCTCCAAAAGTTAGGGCGATGATAAATGTTATTATAATTTATCTGGTGTTATGTTTCTTTTACATTATGTTTATGTAGGAGACAAGCGTCTCTGATATTCTGGGTTTTCTGATTTCTGATATTCCGGATGTCGTATTCTGGAAAGGCGTTCCTACTCTTTAAGTAAAAAAAAAGTACTGGTACACAATGAGATTATGACCTAATGTAGATTTCTGACGCACCTGTGCAACCTGAGTTTCGTTCGGTGTCCCTGCGTTTTTCAAATGTCCTTCTTCATTCGCTCGAATGCTGTTTTCGAGTTCGTATTCCCAGGCGTAGGATCCTTGAACGTCCTGATCCTGAATTTGCCTGTAAATCACGACAGGCTGGTCCGGGTGTTCCCGGCTCAGCCCGAAATGAACGATGTTTGGTATTTCGTTATCATCCTCTAGCTCTTTGGCATTCGTACGTGGAGGCTGGTGATAGTCTCCTATGAAAGGAGGGGCTCCCAATATTGACACTGCCAACGATATTAGAAGAATCGTCTGTGAAGTAACAAAATTATTTACATTAGTTCCCTTTTTTCGGCCCACTAAGCAAAAAGAGATGTCCATAGAGAACGTTAAAACGGCAAATGTCCCGCGTAGATTTAATGCTGTACGTTCCCAAACCTGAAAACCATTGCTGGTCGATCTAACTATTAATAAATAATTTATTTTGTAGGCATGTCTATTTCAAAAATATCGCGACTTGTCGACATGTTCCTGAAATGAGGGATTAACCGATTTTTGCCCACTGGGCTGTTATCGACCCGTCAAAAATATCAACCTTCATGCGGAATTCTCCCAAAAATCACTTATTTTAAGGAAAAAGGTTAATTTTAGCCTAAATAAAAAATGTTTGATAGTTTCAAAAAACACAATTTTGCAAAATTTTTATTCAAAACGTTTTGATTATTCCCTTAAATTATTTTTTTTCATATTTCCTGTGGGCACAAATCGGTTGACTTAATGTGCTTATTTGAGATGTGTTAACTTCCCTCTTCTCGTGAATATTATCCACATAAGAAAGTAGCTCTATTCCAAGTAGATATGGAAACGTATGGGAGTATTAGTACGTGCGAGATATCTTTTTATTTAGAGTTTCTCAGTGTGTCTGAACATTGGCATTCATGTTACTCGATCCCAGTATAATTGTTGGGTACCTATCTCGCTAAAAGGCCATGAGGTTTATTGATTTTCCAGCTTATCGGTGCACCCGTATTCTCCCACTCCCCGAGAAACAGAGATGTCTCATATGACTCGTCAAAAACCAGTAAACAGTGGCCTTCCTTCCTCTTTCATTTGCAGTAGCGACGGTGAATTTGGGAAAAGGAAAAAGAGAACATACCCACAGATTCTGATGAACTTCCCAGGTCAGTCAGAATGGTGTGTTAAGGAAATTCCCGCGCGACGTGTATCGGTTTTATGGAGTCCCACGTCCATAAAAGATATTCGATGATAAATTAATAATTTTATAAAACGCCTACAGTGCTTCTATAGGAGGTTTAAGGACGCCTCCCACAATGGATAAACATCTTTGATACTTCATGTACGGAAAACTCACCGTGAATAACCGACTTTCTGATTGAAAATGCTTCTGTTTCAAAATGTTCATTGAAAAAAATGCTTCTGTGGCTGAAAAATGCTTCTGTAGTTGAATAGAATAATGTCGCTGAATGAGCATGGCTTACATTTTTTGTTGATTTTATTTTTAAAACGTATTTATGTAATTGGAATCGTGTTGTGGAAAGGAGACATTATTTCTTCAGGGCCTCCAGTTCAATCCAGAATATACTGACTAGTTACTTTCACTTTTACTGATCAATAAGAATAATAAAAAATTAAGGTAAGCCTAAGATAGCAAATTACTAACCTCAAAGTTTGTCAACGAAAAACAGCGACGAAAAGTGCACTTTTTTAAAACTAGAAGGATATTTATCACCCATCCCTTCGTACTGAAATTCATAT
>Ga0058701_10003309_pt1 | contig 12708 bp, 14 predicted proteins | sample AgamicOrMae_FD_97039 | JGI IMG/M metagenome (GOLD analysis project Ga0058701, IMG submission 97039) | Agave microbial communities from Guanajuato, Mexico - Or.Ma.e | ecosystem: Host-associated > Plants > Phyllosphere > Phylloplane/Leaf | place: Guanajuato, Mexico | collected 2012-06-04
AACAAAATATTTTTGTTATCCCTATTTTAAGAAATGATTTTGTTGGTAAAACAAAACCTTTTTTCCGTGCAAAACCAAATTTAATTTACATCAGATGTTCATACTCTCAATCACGTAAGGCTTTTCCTTCAAGGGTGAATGTTGCCTTCACCGCATTCTTGCATCCTTATCTGAAAATTCACCCCTCAAAAAATCCTGCCCTGTCACGCAGTCTGTATTTTTCATTCAATAAAGAAAGACAGCCTGATTAAAATTAAATTAAACACAAGTCGTTTTTCCCGCGAGACGTGATCAATAATATGAACGCATCCGGTCTTAGCTGAGGTCCCTGGAGCGACTGGTGGGAGAGAAGGGGCCACAAGATTGAAACGTAGGTGGACTCTAACAGGTAATAAAGCTGCCTGGACCATAAGGACAAACAGAAGACCGTTGGAATCAAAGCGAGCCACCGTCGGCGGTGGCGCTTGGATCGGAACCCTTCGACTTCGACGTCTCTACGTTCGCTGTTTCTTACGAGGAGGGATTTCTTCCTTTTTTTCTCTTTGGATCTATAGAGACGCATGAAGCGTCCTAAAATATAATGCAGAGTGGGCCTACCCCTTGAAATGACTTTTTTCGGCTTTCTGCTCGCGAAAAATGCGTGCAAGTTCGCTGAATAAAATCCTATGCCTTACCAAGCTGGGCCTAAACACAGTGAAAGGTAACTCCTGAACTACGTAGTCCCTTACCTGTTTCAGGTACGACATTGAAATCAGAGGAAGAGCGTAGTTTTGGAAACAAGACTATCAACAGCTATATCAATGAAAAGGTATCGTCGAGAGCTTTCTATTGATATGGTTGATAATAAGGGTATCGTAAAAAAAACAAAAAAAACACTATATTACTGTGTTTTACCTTCATCCCTAAAACAGGTATGGGGGTACTTAGTTAAAACAGGGGTTTGTTTTGGTATGAAGGGATCTCTCTTAACTGAACTCAAAGCAAACCTAGAGTTTCTTGATCTAAACCCGTCATGTTTTCCTAAGACATATCTTACCCTTTACCGTCAAATCTGCAATGGACGGTTAATACTTAATCAAAGCCGCCTGGGACTAACCTAAACTTTCCTGACATTCTCTGTCCCAAACCTCTACACACATCACCACGCCCAACCCATCCTGAAGTTGCGTAATATTTCATTTTCTAACCTGTTTTTCATCTGTGCTGTTTTAGGCAAACCTTTCTCCATTCCATCTTACGTGGTATCAACTAGCTGTGCCGGCTACCTACTCATGCGAGTCGCGTCTCTTTGTTCTCTATGTACCTCGACGGCGGCCATGTTGGTTGTCATCGCAATGCGGTAAATTCTTCAATGTAACAGGGCCGTTTAAAGTGCAATACAACATAGTTTGCTACAGAATAAAGCAGAAGGAACACGAAAACACTGACCAGCGCCAAACAAGCACAACCAGCACACAATTCGTGAACAAAGTGACCACCAACATGGCCGCCGTCAGGGAAGAGAGACAACAAGGAGATGCAACTCATGAGTAGGCAGCCCGCACTGCTCGTCGATATCAACTATAACCGTACTTCACAAAATTAAAATTGCTTTTTTTTTTGTTATTCAGACCTATAATACCATTTCTTCGACCTCAAAAAAGAATAAAACATCCCTTTCAAGTAACTATGTCTTCGTGAAAATCTAAACTCTTTTTTTCCTTCATCCAAGAAAACAAACTTATCTTGTCAGAAATCTCAAACGCTCTCTTATCCTAGCGTCCCACGTGCCAAATAAATAGGGCTGGAGGTCGACCAATCAGATCGTAGCATGACCATCGTCTCTAGCCCATAATTACCCTTTCCAGCAAATGAGACCGCAGTACCCGCAGGAGCCGATGACCCCCCCTTCATTCCCTCCTCAAAGGGGCGCCCGGAACACGCGACTAGCCACTTTGCCCAGTCCAGGGTCTGCCTCGTCTCAGCGCTGGCCGGCCACCTGTGACCCATTCGGAGCGTGGAGCGTTGGGACGTGACAAGAGGATGCGCTCGCCGGACCAAGCAAATGCACCGAAAGGAGGAGCAGGGGTGGGGGAATAGGATTCGTGGTACAGCGTAAGCGCACGCACTGTAAAGTCTAATTGTCGCATTTTGCGTTTTTATAACTTTTCTCGTCTAACGGAGTGCAACACATGGCACTTGACCTAGCATGATTAATCTTTTATGTGTAATATTTCATTTGGAATATTACACATTACAGGGGAACATTGCGCATCATACACATTCGAGGGGCATGTGTATACCCCTCGAATAAAAGCATGTAGCGAAATCGCTACACGATAGTTACTCTGTGATTCGATCGGGCCGAATAAAAAAACCCATCGCTTCGGTGAATAGCTGCATTGAGCGCTCTTAATGTTAATGGCCGCCTTTGCTCTACGTTTCAATAAAGCAACTAAGCTTTCTGCCCCAATGACTTTTAATTCCTCTTATTTCCATGGGAGGTTTCAAATGAATGTGGCCCTGTTTGAACACCGCTGTTTGTTTGTTGAACACCAGGATAGCTCTTCAATGATTAATTGAAAATGTGATTATTTTTGCTGGAAATAAGTGGCGCAACATATTTGTTTGTATAACCGGTTAAGTTTCGAGCCCAAATCAGAGTTGCGGAATAGAAACTTTACAGGTTTTAGTGGGCAAAAACGTAATTTGTAGTTTTGTCAGGTTATGGGCCCGTATCGACGGATTTACCCTTTTACAAAACCTTTGAAAACTGCGTTTAGAATTCTAACGCTGCACGTATTTAGGAACTTCCTTATGGATACTTTCTTGACTATTATCGTAATGAGCCTATTACCTTTTTTGTTGCAGGTGAGTAATAATGTTCAGCGGGAAATTCAACTGGGGTGAGTCACCGACGACAGTGATTTTTTGGCGGAGCGTACTTTTTGAAAGCCCCTGTATATCAGCTTGCCTGCATTTTGTCGGTGTTGGGTGGCGTGGCGAGCCTTCCTCTGGAGTCAAGTGTCGGCCTGTGTCATGTTCTCAGCCGAGCCCGCTAGGGGGCGCTACTATGGCGCTAGGGGCGCCATAGGGGCGAGAGTCTCATGTTTGTGGCCAACCATAAATCTCGATGCGAACGCGAACAGGTTGTTGACAGGACGCCCTTCGCTGAGCTCTTGAGCTCACGAGTCATCGGGTAATCAACTGTGTCATAAAATATACCCTTCTCGCTAACTAACCTTCATGTCCAAACCTAACCAAATCTTATATTACCTAACTTAACCTCACCTGAACTTTAACTGTACACAGTTAAGCCGATGCATTAATAAATGCTTTCGTTTTCGTGATTTTACTTCTCGGTTATGTCGATATGATATGACGCCCTCGTTAATGATACTTATCTTTCAGAATTATTAAGACAAGAAAAATGACTTAATAACATCAGAGTCACTGAATCACATATTTCCGTAACATTTCTGTTCCACGAAAGGTTTATGCCTTCAAACCTGGGTGGTAGGAATCTGAAGACAGATTCCTGGGTTTATACTATTTTTTTTTAGTTGGTCATGGCGAAATTCTTGTTTGTGTAAAGAGATTTGAGTTGTTTATGAATGTCGGGATTACGAATATTTTTGCCGGTCCTTAGCGATTCGTGTAACAGGTTAAACGGTTATTGTTGTTCAATTGGAGTTGGTTGAATTAGGTACGGTTGGGTTAAGGCTGCAGGTATTTAAATTAAGTTTAAATAAATCCAGTTTAGGTTCTGTCAGGTTCGGTTTGCTCGGGTTGAGTCAAGTGATGTCGGGTTACGGATGTGTTCACTTTAAATCAGGTTCGGCTGAGTTTTCAGATCAGTTTAGGATAGATTGACAAGTGAGTTAAGGTTCGTTTAGTCGCTGTCATGTTTAGTGCAGTTATTAGGTTAATTAAAATTAGGCCACTTTTTAGGTCAACTCGCACGGTGATATTTCTTCAAACTCTGGGTACCAATGAAACGTCTGCAACAATGAGACCAACGACGGCTCCAGCTTTGTTTGATATCGCTATAGTATACTTGTAACGATCGTAAGGCATCACGGGAAAATAAGGAAACTTAAATTCCCAGCTTCGATTGGTCATCTGCCGGTGGCCGATCTGGAAATAAACAATACTGAAATGCACAAAATCGCCGCCCTGCTGATTTTGAACGTTCCATTTTCGACCTCATTCGTGCTCTACTTTCGCGATAGCAGAGCGAATCACAGAGCACCTAAAAAGTACAAACAAACTCCTGTTTTAGGTGGATTTCATATCTGTTTTAGGTATGAAGGTAAAACAGCACTGATAAAAAAAATGGTCAGTTCTATTCGCACGCCTGTGTTCATACAAGGGAGACTTGAACGCACGGAAACCAAACTAATGCATCTTAAATGGGAGGTAGCTTGGAAGCACGAAAACCAACCTAATTCATTTTAAATGGGGAAGCGTGTGAATAGCCACTTCGTAAAAATAATGTCTGTTGTGGGAACACCGACACCCAATTTTGGAGTGGAGGTCGCGCTTTCATTAAATCTCATAACAGGAATTATTTTCATCAGTGAGGGAAAGAGCGCGATTTGGTCATTTTTGAAGATACTCCTCTCAATAACCACATCAATTGCAAGCTCTCATTATATCCCCAAGCTTTTTGCCGTTTCTTCCTCAGTGGCACGGCTGCTGCCATCAGAGAGTCAGCTGCATTAAGCTTATTAGGTGCCCTGTGTCACACTCCGCTCTCCTTGACGTGTAAATGCGAAACACAATGCGCTAACGCAACTTTTAAAAATGTTCAGTGAGCTCTCATCAGAATTGCGTATCAACCAAGGCGATCTACCGTTCAATTCCCGGCTAAAAATAACCGCAATTGAAATTCAACTAATCGCCAAACTGTCCTCTTCTGTACATTTGACAACACCTGACGGTTTTTTAATCGCGTTTTTACCGGTGGCAATGGACATTTCCTCTCGTTTGGCAACCAGATAAAATCAACTATATCCTTTGCCTGCTTCATGGCCGCAGTGCAGCCCCGACTGAAATGCATCAGGAATGCATTTCTCTTCCACTGGTTGTTACGCCAGACAGCTACGTCAACGATCAACTGTAAAATGTAAGCTTATTAACCACGACTTGTAAAAATAAAGTGAACTAGGTCATTGGGTCGCGGCCTAGATTAGGTTAAGTTCAGATCGACACTTACTGGGTTGTCGTCGGCTATTTCCATGTTTGAGTACACGTATCCTCTAAGATATTGGGACTCTCTTTGTCTTGGATGAGTGGCGAAAAGTTTCACTTGAAATTTTCCGGCTGAGTGGAAGTCGTTCGTTTCGTTCGTTACCATGTTGACAATTACTCTGTATGGGCCCTAAATAAATGGAAAAGATATTTGTATTAATTATTTTTTCATAAATAATTTATATTTTTTATGACTACTAAATCTCTAGTTTTGGCACGAACTAACGATCTTAAACGATCATGATCACAAGGTTAAATGCACATTTAATAGTTGTGCAACTTTCTTTTGTAACCAAACCAGCATCTGATCAAATCCAACCTTAATTGACCGATTGATCTTAGGTCTAACGTAACTACACTTAACCTAATTGCTGATTTGCTAATCGATCAGTTTATGTGAGCGCACGGGGAAAATATTGTTTAGTCATTGCAACAAAATAAGGGACAGCAATTAATCTTTTTTTTTTAATTAAAATTTTTGATGCAGAAATCAAACGTTCTATGTTGACACAACTAGCTAAACATTCTGTGGCTGTATCAATAATTTTTGTCCTACCGTTTTTGACAAATGATTTTGTTGGTTTAGCAAATCTTTATTTTATAAGTGCAAACAAAAGGACCATCCCTAGGATTTTCTCGAAAGTTGTGGATCACACCCTAGTTTGCCAACTATCTGGAAGGCGTGATGACTTTGTAACCTACTGAAAAATAGGTGCAAAATTTAAAATTTGAATGAAAACTTACTGCGAAATTTGGAATTGTTTTTCCCACCGTTTGGTTCGGAACCAGCAGGACTATTCCGTAAAGGACAAAATTAACAACCGTCTCTCTCAACATTCTTTTTCATCTGCCGATAGAACTATGATCTTGAATAGTCAAAATAGTGAATTGCGGACAATCGCTGAATGTCATCATTTAAGCACGAATGGGTGATGAACGGTTTAGATTCTTACCTTTATTTTTGGTCTGACGGGAACAGCTGTCATCATGAATATGTCGACGCAGAGTTATTATGTCATTCTAAATCCAGGAGAGGCAGCATTATCTGGCACTAGCGGAGGAAAATGCACTAAACCTAACCTAAATCGCTCTGTAAAAAATAGAGCATTTTTATCTCTCAAGGTTCCCTTGTCAGCGTAGAGGAGAGACAGTCAAACTTCTTTCAGTATAAAGACGATTTCCTAATACAGCTTTATTTTAACAATAGAAAGTGCAGCGCCTTTTCCTTCAATATCATCCATTAATGCCAAATTTCTTTTAAAAATAGACTTATTAATTTTGACCGAGGATTAGCTGTTATTGGGACAAATCAGATAAATTGATCGGACAGGAAGTCAAGTGAATTAGTCGGTTAAGAACGTTAGCGATTCAGAGCTGATAGTTTTGAATAGTTGCTCGCTAACTTTGGTGCAGTAATCTAGGTGGAAGATCTGGGAGGTAACTTAATAGGGCATGATGCGGTATAGCAACGACCAAAACTTTGTTGGACCAGGTCAATGAGCGCTCATAGTGGCTGCTTATTGGCTCGTAAAATAGTTTGTAAGAACTGTAGTGAGATTAGCAGTTGATATGGTTTTGATAACAGTTTTAGTTGTAACTTCATTTGTATATGTTTTGTCGCGCTTCGTACCTATGAAGACTATAATCCAACGATCGTTATAGTCCCGTTTATAATTTTCTTGTTATCATGAGAATGCTTTAGTCATCGTATACAGATAAAAATTGTCGTCTAAATTTTTTTAGTTAACAGTTCTTTTTTTTTTCATTTTTAGAAGGGAAAATTACGTGTTGGGACTTCCTTTATCACAGTTAAGTTATCAAAACGATTTGTCTTGCTAATTTGCGACCACATACAAAGCTTGTTACTATATGTCTTACATCATGAAAACTCAGACGGTTGTATCGGGTGGCCTTTTCAATAAAGGAGTTGTAGGCAACCACCGTGTTTCCTTGCAGCGCAGTAAAGAGGGTTGCCTATCCAACGATTCCGCTACAGATGTAGACAACTCCTATTGTAGGATGTTGTTTGTACTTTTAATGGCGGCATTTTCCCTCAAAAACAAGTATACCAACCTAGGAAAAATAATCAAAGACGACTTAAATCCGCTGAATAAAAGAAAGGCACTTAGCGGTCCGAAGAAACGCCGGTATTATTCCGAAACAATGGGTTGCTCAAGTTGGTAGCCGTGGCAGGGATTAAGGTGCGGAAAGTTGGTTGTTCTGGTGAAAGAGCAAAGAGGCAAGGGAAAGTCTCGGGGGATGGAGCCACGCAAGAGCGAGGAGAGCAGAGCGGAGAGAGCGAGAAGAGCAAATGACAGCCGAACCAGGAATCTTTATTGCGGATGTCCGGACGAGCTCCGTCCGAGCCTCACTGGTCAGTCCGTGGACTCCGGACAAGTCCAGACAATTCGGGGGGGGGGCAGTTTCCGAAGGTAAAGCTCTCAATCTAACTGACCTAGCAATCCTAGAGGTCTGATTAAAACTTGAATTTCGTTTTTTTTTTCTTTCCTTCTTTCTTTTTAAGAAGCTCGACAAATTTTGGGTGGTCAAGAACTAAGCTACCCTATAAGTTCGGACAAAGATTAAAAATATTAATTTTATTTACAGGGATGTCACAGGTCAGGAAAGTCAGGAAAAAGTCAGTTAAAAAAAAGGTTGGTCTGGAAAGTCAGGAAAAGCTAGGGAAAATGGCTTCAAATTCAGTAAAAATTCCTATTGTGACATAAATATTTTTAAGACTGTCCTTTGGTTGTGTGACACGTGTCGACAGACACACACTGGGATTCTCAAACGCTTTTCGGAGCTCGGCGGGTGGGCCGCAGAAAAATTGATCGAATTTGATCAGGAAAAGGCCAGGAAATTCCAAGAGTAAGTTCTTGTAAAAACACTGATTTAGATATGTTTAACGATACTTCGATATAAACCGACTTCTGCTCTATGAAATGTTTATTTGAGGCCACGACTTACACTGTTTTGAAAAGTTACATTTTTCACGTCGTGTTTTATTTATTTATCTTTTATTTTGGTACTAGTGACTACCTACAGTTAGCTATACTTTGCTTTTTGAAATTACACATCTAGTATTCTTGTAGAAAGTAACTCAGCAGAATATATTTTGTTGAGATGAAAATCTTAATTGCGATTTTAATTAATAAATGTACATTATTATATGGATGTGGGTGGTGGTAACGGAGCGCTTTTCTCCGCGTTCTCATTTTCTAGTTAGCTATATTAAAGTCAGATCACCTCCGAGTTGAGGCATAATAAAAAGTGTTGATAGAGCATTGTTGGTACGTCAATATCCAAGATGGCAGCGAAATGAACTTCGTTTGCAGGTATTGCCTGCTCTGCTAGGAGTTACCAACCTCGAGATTTAGAGCTTCTCTGTGTACGAAATACTGAAATTAATTAATCTTTTCCGTTAAAAAAAAACAAAAAAAACTAGAAATTGCGAAATGGGATAGCGCTGCAGATTATTAGCGTCGTCGCCGCGTAATCGTAGTATATGAAGAGAAACTAGCAGACGTGCTCAACATTAATATTCCTTCGACTCTTATGTTCAACTTTATCTAACCTAACCTTACCACTAAATTAATCTGTAAAAAACAATAAATTTACCGTTTCGAGTTTTGAATATTTCAAAGTTGTTTCGGAACACCGTGTTGTCAAGTCAGAAAAAAAGGTTCTATTCGAACGCCTATGTGAATGCAAGGGAGACTAGAACGCACGGAAACTAACCTAATACATTTTAAATAAATGAGGCAGCGTGTGAATAGTCACTTTAAAAAAAATCCATGGTCTTTAAAATGTGATGACTTCAAATTGTGTATGTAACTTCACATCCAATATTACAATTAAATTTTGCCTATTTGAGCAAACGTTTTTATAACTCTGATTTCAAGGCGTCGTGGACTCTGGCTATTTTTGGCTTCGGTTCCTATCTGCGCTATGGAAAAAAAAACTTGTTTTCTTTTTCTTTTTTTAAAACGTATTTCTGTTAAGTACCTTTGCTCGTAGGTAAAAGCCTCGCAAATTCTTACCATTTTTCTAATGACGCCCAGCATTCCCGCCGCTCCTCATCTCCGATTCCTCTAATGACAATATCCAAACTGAATTTAAAAGAGGCAAGGATAATTGGATTGTCCATATTTGCAGCACCTGTTGAAAAATCTCAGTCAGCGTCCAAAGAATTTTCTCCCGGGAGACAGATATTAATTGAGGCAGGCTAGAATATTGCTTTCCCCTTTTTTGACCTCCCTCCCCCCCTCTTCAACTCACGTGGCTGAGGCCCTTTAATCCTTTCGTCAACCCCCCCCCCACCTCGGACCCCGCGGGAGGGTGACCCGGCCCGAGCCGCCGAATCGGGTCTGGCCGGGCTCTGTGGATTTAGGACGGACTTTTACCACAGAAACTAATAACCTTTCGGAGGGAACCTCCGCCTTTTATTTCATATGGAAGTTTTACTGGAGTAGAAAGGAAGTTTTTAATATGTGGGATTTCGGCCACTTTGGGATAAGAGCAATTATCATCTGCCAACCAGGAAGTAACTCGGAAAGTAGGTCTCACAAGGGTAAAATTCCCCTGGTTTTTATTTTTATTATTAGGTGTACTGTTTTTGAGTAATTTTAGTAGAATAGTCAAAGTAGTTGTCTGACAACGAACAAAAGATTTTGTATGTAACATCAATGTAAAATTACTGAGCAATTTGAACATTTCGAATGTATTCTGGAGTGTTGTCTTATGTGTGATTGGAAATACTGTATATATTTTAAAAAAAAAGATTTGGCATGATAGCGAGTAAACATCTGTGTGCATCTATGTAGATATTGAATTCATTATTCTTACCCAAGCAATTGTATATAGAATTGAGAGCTCTATAATTTAAATCAATAATTCTGAGGTAAAATTTTATTTGTTCTGCAATAATAATTTTCCTCGCAGGCTATTGTTATTAAAGTATTTTTTAATTCAATTTCATTTCTCTTGTTTGCGTGAGTACGCATTATCGATTTAAATAAAAGACATCACTTTTATCACAAATTAAATTTCATTTCACCTTCATGGCGATTTGATAAATTAAAACTTTTTCCGTTCAACCTTTACGTTTTCAGTTTTAGGGGCTCACTTTTTGGGCCGTGTGATCTACCCGTATATTCAACTTTTCATTAATGAAAAGTTGAATAAACGCGCAGTGTTGCCAGATTTCGCAATTTCGTAAAATTTAATCGCGTCTAACTTTTTAACCATTAAAGATAACCTTGCATGTCGGATATGTTTCGGATCGCTCTCGAGGTGAACGTTCCAAAAATAGGATTAAACATCACGTTATCTTTAACGGTTAAAAAGGTAGATGTTTTCGAATTTGACGGAGTCGCGAAATCTGACAACACTGTAAACGCGTAGGTTATAGGCTAAGCGCCTGGCGAATCTATCCTCTCGGAAATGCCTTGCCCCTCGTTTCGCTTCGACCGTTACTTCAACTAGTAGGTTAGGTTAGATAGTGGAAAACAAGCGGTGGAAAACTCAACTTTCCAAAGTATAGTGGATTTCGTTCCGCTGTCGTTTTTTCTTGCAACGTTTGGAATGTTGGTCGTTTTAGTGAGGTACTTACTCTGTTTAGTTGACTTCATAAAGTTTAGCGGGCGGGCGACGTCTCCCATAAAGTGCAAATGAGCTCCAGTACTTAACCCTTTTCAATGTTCATTTACTTTCCGTGCGCAGTTTTCAGCTGAAACCCGTCGGACGCAGGCGATGATATCAACCGCGCTGAAATCCTCTCTTTTAATACACGAAATTAGTGTCGGCGCCCTCGCTTTTTAGGCCTTGGAAATACTTACAATTTCCGTCCTATTTCTACTAAATTACTGAATCAGCATTTTTTTGGCTTTAAATTTTAGGAAAGGTTACTTTGTAATTTAGTAATTTATCACTTTTTAGGCAAAGCTGATGTCTCAATTTAAGTAATTTTAAAAATTAGGAGTCTATAACTCACAAGTAAGTTTTTGATTTATGCAAAGTTAAGGTCGCACTTACAATTAATGAATGGTAATCTAGAGCCCAAGAAGACTGAAATATCGTTCTATTACGAGGACCCTATGAAGTCTTCACTTTAACAAAGTTGAGGTTGCAGTTAACCTAATTTTAGTTATATTGAGATATTGATGAAGTCTTCATTTGCAGTTTACCTAATGTAGTTTTATGGTAATCCAGGACTGCATAAAGTCTGATTTGGGCCTAGTGAAGGTTGCAGTGGTTTGCCAAATTTTACCGAACAGTTATTAAAAAATTATTGAGTTTTTGATTTAGCTGATATAAAGTTCGCAATTTTTAAATACTCAAATAGAGCGGATATATTGGAGTCTATTATTTGCAGTGGGGTAAAAACGGCTTATCGGGTTTGAGATGGGTTGAACACTATACTCACTAGCCGAATCAAGTTGCCTGGAGCCGTTATATTTATCGAAATCTATATAAATCCATTGCCAAGAAATATTTGAACTTTTAAACATCTTTCTTCTTATTTCTACAATTTCAGATGTATCCTAAGGTCATAAGCGACAAAAAATACATAATTTTCCACAGAGGATCTTAACAGGTCTAAGATGTCCCAATTTCATAAGTTCAGCTTTCCCGGGCGTAAATATATCTGAGCGACGCCTGTATTTTTAGAAGGGGCGACCCATAAATTCGCTGAGATGTGACTAATATTTTGCATCTTGGTAGCTATTTAGAGGGCCCGGCCATAAACCGCGTCGAAGGTCACTGAGCCTGTGGGACACAATGCTGCTCTCCTTTCGGCGCAAAGAGCCAGCGGCACTCTTTCCTCCCGGGGCTCTCTAAACGAAACGCTGAATAATTTAGTGACGCTCCCTGCTGTGACGATACACACGTTATCTTCGCATTTTAACGCGTTCCCGTCGCTCTCCTGGCGCCCTTGAGGCGCCGCCGCTCACTCGCCCTAAATTCGCACTTTTACAGCCTGTAAACTTGTATGCTGAATCTATGAACTTGTTTTTCTTTTTTGGAAAAGTAAAGCGATGTTAGTGGGAGTCGTAAAATTTTCGGTTTTAGTGAAACGTTGCGTTGAATTGCAGAATGCGCCTGTTAAGGGCGAGCGTGGTTAAGGCGGTTCCAGCGCGCTACCCTTAACCCATAACAATCCAAAGTATTTGGAGTGAAATTTAGCTTGAGAGAAATTGAAGGATTTTTTCCTTAAAAATACGCATTTTTAAACTTTGGAATATGACTAAATAGTTAAATTACAGGTTTTCGGAGGGGTGTTTTTTTACTTTCCCGATAGGGAAAGTATTGTCACGGAGCAAAAAATCGATTTCGAGATTTTGACGGATCTTCACGTTTTGAGGTCCCAGGAGTCCGAAAAAGTGGATTTTAAAAAATGTCCGTCTGTCTGTATGTCTGTCTGTCTGTCTGTCTGTCCTCTGTGGAGGTCATAGTGAGGACACTATTGTCACGATC
>Ga0058701_10003310_pt1 | contig 12708 bp, 4 predicted proteins | sample AgamicOrMae_FD_97039 | JGI IMG/M metagenome (GOLD analysis project Ga0058701, IMG submission 97039) | Agave microbial communities from Guanajuato, Mexico - Or.Ma.e | ecosystem: Host-associated > Plants > Phyllosphere > Phylloplane/Leaf | place: Guanajuato, Mexico | collected 2012-06-04
AACTTTTTCACCCTCCTGGTCTGTCTAAATTCGACATATTGAGCAAAAGACATTGCTTCTAATTATTTTTACTTTCCCTTCATCAGATCCAACCGTCAAAACATAAAAACCCAACAAAAAATTTCGGGCTAAAAAATTGAAAAAAACGTAGGGGTACCCCCTTGCCTTTTTTTAAATTTTCAGTCATTTTTTTTTTGGCGAGATTTTAACATTTGATGGTTGGAATTAAGTAAGAGGAAGTAAAAATTGTTTTTAGCATCGGCTGTTGCCCGCTTCGCCGCTTCATTCACATAAATCATCACTCCTAAATCGGAACTTGAAATCTCTACCTCAGAATCGTCCGGGCTTAGTTCGTGATCTCAACATTTTTCAATATATACTTAATGTCAATTGCTTAATGCAAATATAGTCCTAATAACCAATTGGGAGGAATACTTTCGCGATTCTTCTCTTTCCACGATGTTCTGTTGGTTGAGTCCCAGAAAAGCCAGTCAACCATTTTTCGTCGCGCCTTTGAAACAAACTTGACCATAATCTGGTTGCGCCGAGTTATTAATATTTTTTTAATACACACAAGCTTGAATTGTTTGTAAAAGGTCACTTTTGGGTCAGGATTAAAAAAATTGTCGTCACATTTCTCGAGTTATTCGCAGTTTCATTGGACTTATCTTGGAATGTGGTAACACCTCTATCTACTCCATATTCATATGTCCGTGGTTCCTCAAACCGTCTTCGGCTTATGATATCTAAGTTACAAGGGGGAAACAGTTATCCGGAATGTCAAGTACCTGGAAAACCTTCTGAAATCAGGGAAATGATTTTGCCTAGGTTAGTCGGGAATCGGGAAGTCATCGAATTTCGGTTTCACCCCTAAAATAGTTTAACGTTTTGTTACCAACAAAGTTTTTTTTATGTATGGGTAAATTTAAACAGGGTACGTGGCAAGCCAAGACTAAGTTAAGCTTGTTATTTTGCAAACCCCAGTGAACTTGAGATGACGTAATTTCATCCTCGTGCGTTGTCAGAAAGCGCTTCCAAACTTAAAATCATGCCTTTTTTGTGATGCCAAAAAAATATAGTCGCTTTTCCAAGAGCTGGGAAAATGCGGTAATTTCCTGTTGGCCAGCGCACAACAAGCCTGCTACAAGGTATTCTTCGGTGAAAAAGTTCTCGAAGTCACATGAGGCACATGGAGATAGTCTTATTATATGGCTAAAGCAAGACAGCGTGCTATACCTCATTTACGGAAAATCCTCGTAGATTTACGTATGGCAGAGATTAAAATTATCCTTCGTGGAGTAATTCATGTTTTGCTGGGGAAGGACTTTTCATCTCGACAGAACGCTGAGAATTGGATTTCTTCTTCTCTCAGGAAGGCTGTGGTCATATCTGTTGCTTGCATCTCTCGGGTGTCATTTTGCGGACCTCTTCTCTTGATTGCGTTGATCCTCTTACTTGCCTATCTCCGTTCTCAAAAGTTATAAAAGAACCCGATCCAAATCTGTTGGGTATAATAAAAGCGGTGCTAAAAAATTGAGATAATAATCCGAAAACGTCAGGGTAAAATATAGCGTAGCGGGGAAATGGTTTGTAAAAATTGATAAAAAACCGTGAGTGTTGAAAGACGGACAAGTTTCCCTATTCATCCGCACTGTACATTTTTTGGGTTGCATTTTCTACTAGTTGTGTTTAAGCCTGGTTCAATCTCTCATTCCCCTGTGAGGGCTGACGACGCAGTTACCGTCTGGAAAGCATTGAATGCCAGAGTTTGTTTCTAGGGTAGAGTAACACGGTTTAAGGTAACTCGTTGACTTAACCATCGTAGAATTCCAACGCTAACCTATTAAACCTGCTAAATGTGAGTGGTTAGTACTTGGTATAATATTGCAACATTTGTTTTTCCCCTCCACTATAAAGTTCCTTTACGGTATATCAGATTCTCAGGTCGCTCAGGCGAACTTGGAATCACACAACTTTTTCTTTTCGCTGTGTCTTAGGATATGTCTTGCTAAATTCCAAGCAGCATTATTTTTTTCCTTTATTTCGTATGAGGAGGTTGATTTTGAGGTTGTGATTAAAGTTGTGGGATTATGTAACGCCGATTTTTTTTGTGTAACTGTGTAGAAAAAAATACTCTGATTTCCTTTCCTGTCCCTTTTCTCTCTGTCCAACTTCCTCCCCGCTTCTCGTGCTCCTTGTCATACTTTCCCTTTTCTCGTTTCTTGCTCCTTTCTTCCTTGCCGCTTGTGCCCACGTGATTCCTAATCTCTTCCTTCTGTAGTACACGACTGTGTCTCTCCGGGGTTCGGCGTCTTGTGTTCCACTCTGGTTTAACTTTTGACCCCATCATTAGGGTAAACGACACGCCGCGAAAGTTAAGTTGCCAAGGTTAGGTTAGGTTCATGCGCCATGTACCTCGCTTCGCCACCGCGCGGATGTCGCCAAGCCTGACGCAGCTTGCACTGCCAGCGGAAGCTTCTGCCGCCCAGGTGTAAGCGTCATCAGGCTTGGCGACCAGACCAACCCAGGTCAAGTTAGGCAAGGCAACGTACCTCATGCCTCGCTCCGCAGTGGATCCGCTCGGCTAGGCAACGCAAGGTTGAGCGCCAGAGGTGTGAAAGTGCACCTATTGGGAATCGAGTTGGTAGGCGGTACCTCCTTCCTTCCTCGTCTGGAATTCGGTGAAAGTTATCCTTCTTCCTTGTTTGATAATCTTTTTGTGTGTGACGGCGTGTCGCGGCTTCGGCTTGCCCCAACAGTGGACTCTGCTGAGCGTAAGCTGGGACGATACCGCCTGCTCGCCAATGGCGACTACCGCCCCCTGCAGCCGCAAGGACACCTCTTCGAATCGTGATTTGGCCCCACCCCGGCCCTTGGCCCTCGGCCCCCACCCCACAGGGCTCTGCCCACCAATCGACGTTGTTCCATTAGACGACTGTGTATCAGGACGTTGGCAAAAGTGGATGAACTAAGGAGAATCTCGACGTGGCGATCCAGGGTAACTGAAGTGACGCAATGAAGGCGCGACCGGCGCGCCGCCGGGCTGGACAATGTAGAACGCAACCCGATCGGTGATGAGCTATCAACACTCGTTCGAGGTGAACCAACTCCTTACTGTCGGTATTATTTTTGGTGTGTCGCTTGGATTGCATCGGCTTGGCGGGCCCGCGAACTTGCAAACCATTCCCTTGCAGACGTACTATTTGGTGAGTGAGCGCTTTCCCTCCTCCGACGACGCGAAGAGTCGCTCCACATGGCCGCTTTTCCAGCCATTTTAACCACTTTTAACTGACGCAATCAACTTGGATAGATTTCAGCCTGCTCGTCATGTCGATCAATGCGCACTGACGCAGTTAAGCCCCTCGACTGACCGACCATCGAGTTCGTTTTTAACCTTAAGCTTTCATTCGGACTGTTATTTTCAATCGGAAAGCGTACCGCTGTCTTGGGCTTAACTGCGTAGCGGCATGCCTACATTGTTTTGATTTTCTTGTTTTTCGCTGGACAGTAGACATCAGATTGTTATTCTGTACCCCTCCCAGTGTTATCTCTAGCTATCAGTGTAGCTAACTTTGATGTCTCGGGCGACAACTTGAACCGCAGAGTTAAAAAGAAGTCTGGCCATCGTTTATTTTTTCTACACTCCGGATTATTCTCTGCATACAGCAACCTAATCAAATTTTGACAATGCCGAACCGATCGGCTTTCCTGGTTAAAACCTCGTAAACGCGAATCAACTTATAATCTTTGTTTTTAGCATCTTGATTAATCAACTTTTGACTTGTACGCGATCTGCCTTGCAATGGTTTAATTGATGACCGTCTGTTCCCTAGTAATTGTGATAGCATCCGTGAAAGACAAATGCAAAGCCTTTCGCTTCGGATGGGGAAGCTATTTATCAGGTTTCACTTTGAAAAATGAATTGTGGGCCAGTCTCGGTGTTCTCCACTGTCGCAAATTTGTTTTATTTATTTTCACATATTTTGTGAGCGATTTTCCGTTTCCTAACTCGAGAATTGTGAGCAAATGTTTGTTTCGGTAGTCACTGATGTGCGGTATTGTATTATTTAAGGTCTGCACGACAAGTGCGTTGTATATAAAGAAGAATTTTATGTTTAATAATCTGTACGTTCTGTCGGGACAGCGTACTGATCCAAATTCTTAATGAAATTCAACAAGTGTGATGTTCGTTCGCTACTCTCTCACTTGTAGCTTTCCTAACAAATCGTGCGTGCTCCAGGAAACTGACGTATCTCATAGTATCTTATCAGAAGTAAGGTATCTTAAATTTTCCAAGCATACTCTCCACAGATGATAGACTTTGAGATAATTTGACAGCTTAGGCCTTGTGATTTTGGCGAATCGTTCTTGCATTCTAAATTTAATTTTCTCCTTCACAAATTATTTCAAATTTATTTTATTTTCGTCTCAAAACGCGAAGGTTTGAGATACTTCGGTTTGCTTTGGAACCGACGATATATCGTCCATTAAAGGTCAATAAGTTTGCATTAGCTCAGAGAACCGAGATTTTAATCCTGTTTGCAAGTAACTACCTTGCTTGACACTGATTACCCGGTGGTTCAGTTGACCTTTGCCTATCTATAAATTTACAGGTACTTCTATTTTTAAAAAGCGATTTTAACTGGTGCCATTTTTCCACCGTTGTTTGTGTTTTTTCTTTTTACTTTCCCGATAGTTTCCTCCTCTGTCGACCATGAATAGCTTGAATATTTAGGCTAACTTAGAGTGTTTGCAAACGAAATTAACATCTTAATAATGCTGGCTTATGATTTTTAGTGGATCATTGTGGTTAGTCGAACAATATCAACATCGGATTTTCTTTTTCACTGAAAAGATTGTGTTGCGTTGGACAAATGTGCTCCGCAGTTTTGACTACCAAGCACCACCTACAGGCTGCGTTCCGAAACAATCCTTTGTTGTGTTTTGTCCTTGTCTTACGCACTGACCTCTTATGAGGGGTAAAGAGACAGAGCACCTTCAGGGGGCTGATTTTGGACACAGCCCTGCCTCAGGGTTGAGGTTCGGTTTCACGTCCTTATTGTTCAACGTCAAAGCAGAACCGAAATTCTAAAGAAGGTCCTATGAGCGAAATTCAAGGATTAGGTGGAAGACCCCTCCCCCCCAACGGTTGAAATTCTAGCGACATTCTAACAAGTTGGAGCCGATTTTTCTAGCGTATTAAAATTTGATTTAGACATATTCCCAAACTAATTTTTAAAGTGAACTTTTCTGGAGTAGATATTTTTTTGGTCGAACACGGGGTAATCTCCGTTTGAGATTTGGTACCTGTCTTGAAAAAGTTCCGACTGAATTTTTTCTCATCAAAACGGTCGTTTATGAAGCTTTTCTTCATGTTTGAATCGGCGTCCAGAGATCGTCGACTTGAAATAGTTGAGTGAAGATAACTCCAGAGCTTATGGGTCGAATTTAGTGATTCGAATTATGAATGAGCCATTTGGGAAAATGCATTCAGTCCATAAAGATGGTTAATCACGTTCCTTACTTGAAGTGCGCGAAACTTTGACGTTTGAATGCAGGTTTGTTGAAGCTTTGTTGAACTCGAGAGTGGAGTGGCAGTCAAGAAGCGTTTCCACTCGTGACATCGAAGTAATCGATTTTCAGTTCGATCCCGTGCCCCGTCCAAAGTGAATCCCCGTCGCTCTTGAGTGAAACTTCCGTTCGGGGCTTTGGAATGATGAGCTAACCTTGGATGAATTTCGGTCAATTCTTGTTTTGCGGCATCGCAGCCTTGAGATAGTTCGTAACTCGGATCCAATTATTTATTCGGTTGATCGCAATCGCAAGTGATGTTGGTAGTTAATTTTTGAGGTTATGTATTGCGTCCCAGTTGTGTTTGGCCCAAACTCGTTTGGGAGGCTTGAGTTGTTTGCTGGTAATTTGACAAAGCATTGATCTCTCATTAATTTGTATTTAAGTGTAAATTTGGAGATTGCAGTTGAACCAGGGTTGGGATGACTAGTCTGAGAGAAGCCAGGGTTGAAACCCGGGGTCCCAACCCTGTGTCGACTGCATCGAAACGATGGTCCCCTTAAAAGTAGCCTGCCGTCAGGAGGCTTGTTTAGCGGGCCTCTTTTCACCTTTTTCGGTCGGGACTTTATCACAGTTAAGTCCCCACCGGCGTTCGTGGATTGTCTGAAGTTATGGGGCAGCCATTCCAGTATTGCCATCTCTATGAAAAAATTTTGGGCTGCCGCTGTAGCAGCGTTCCTGGTGGAGATGAAATTATGAACATGGAGGTAGAGAGGAGTGCGAATGAATTTGGGAGAATGAGAGAATGTTAAAGAGAGACCAAGTACAAAAATTCTCTTCCTTGTGTATCAATTTGTTCATGAATCTTCTTGTTTTAAGCTTTGTTATATTTTGATATTTTCTTTCTCTTTTCCTTATGTTTGTACTTTTTTAAACTTAGATTAACCAGAATCTGTGAGGTTGAACAAAGTACATAATTCACCTTAGGTACAAAATAATTGATATGGTACTCGTAGTTATGACCTGACGTAAATTGAAAACAAATAGCGTTGACATTACTTCTTGTCGAATAGGAGAAAAGTGCCGAACTCGTCGTTACTTTGCATCAACCAATTACGGACCACTCAGTGATTTTGACGTGAAATGATTTCAACGGGTGCTGCAGCAAGGGTCCATTTGACGTGCTTTCTTTTCGTTTTCGGCCAAGTTTCAAATGAAAAAGAATAAAGAAAGAGAATGCCTTCGAGGTGGTGTGGTGTCTTGAGCTGGGTGTAAACCCACCGACAAGAGCGGTTATATTTTGCCGAAATAAGACGAAAGATTTAATTGTTTCCGCAAGCGCGCTCCGCTCTGGCGAGGCCTGCTTTTGGAAATCTTCTCTTTGTATTGGAATTCGGAATACGCAGGCCCAAGTACTGTATACCTTGTTCTTTCAGTGCCCAATGAATTCGTATTTGTCAGTCTTTCTTCTTTTTTTTCTTTTTTTTTGTGGTATGTTGAGCCTGTCATTGTGAAGCGGTGAGATTGTATTTATCCCTACAAATTGAACTTTTTGTATGTGAATTTGAAAGTAATCATTCAAGAAATAGTAACATTGTATATTATAGGCAAAATATAATTGTGTTGCATTATTTTTTAAACTGAAAAATGCATTAAATGCAGTTTTGAATCTTATTCAGGTTTTTCTCTTAACCTAACTGAATTCTCAGAGTTCGCTGGAGATCCCCTAAAACTTTCAGCAACGAAGAACGGAAAATTTCACTCTGAACTTTTTTAAAGAAAATAGGTTGAAGTCCAGTCAAATGTCTTTTTTCGGCTGGAATGGAGGAAGTGAACCATAGAGACTATTATCACTATTTTGAACTTTTTCGTACGAAAACAATTTTTTTCCTTGCTTCTCCTGCACTTCTACTATAATCTAAAATCTTTTCCGCAAACCGTTTCAAAAGCAGATAGTATCGTTCTTTGAAATGCGTCCAGTTTCAGAAACGGCTCTAAAGTACCGAATCGCCCAACCAACACCTGTTTCGCTAACACGAATTTCGAGACATAGAACTAAATGAAAACCACGTCTGGTGTTAGCTGAAATTGGGGAATTGGGCGAATGAATGCTCTGCGTTACAACTCAAAATACATTGATCTGAATTCAAGAAACGGATATGTCTCGTCGGATGCATGACCTCCTCGTCGTCATAGTAGGTTGGTAACTGGAAAATTTAATCGTTTCGTTTTGTGTTGTTGTTTTTTTTCCTGTCGAATGCTTTTTAACGATTTATTCGTGTTGTTTTTGTGAGAATAAAGCACTGTATGAAGCGGCATGCTAAACTTAATTTCTAGCACCTCTTTTGTTTTCCCAACCTGTTTTTGGTGGTTTTGAAGGGAGAGGGTCGGCATGTACCGGTACAATCACCTATCTTCTATCTTAAGATGATCCGCACGATTTTATTGCATGTTAATTGAGCGTACATACTCGTTTTCCTAGAAAGCTAAACCGAATTTACTCTCCTAGAGCACCAGATATGCATCACTATGTTTTAGTTGCATGATTTCTTGATCACTATCTCGTAATGATGTTCTTTTGTTTTTGCTTGAAGCTCCGTAGTTTTTTTCTTCATTGATTACGCCTTATGAGTTACAGGAAGTAATATTTTTGAAAGTGTGTTTTGACTGGATCTGAGGGCTTGTTAATGTTCTTGCTTCGAGTTATTTTGACCACTCACAGCACGCACTCGTGTGTGTCATCAGATTTGAACGTCGATCACTAAAAACTAACAGACCTTAAATACGTTGGGTTAATATGGAATTTCAAAAAATCTATCAACCGCACTCCTACATCCAGGTCTCGATCCACAGAAGTAACTAATCGTAAACTGCATTTCGAGATTTAAACGCCAGCCATCTGCATCGCGTTTCCTACCTTTCAAATCGAGGGACTGTTCTCCTTTCCTTAGGGAGAGAGCCTAAAACTTAATTTTTCGCAGGATCAAGTATACTTCTAACAAATTATCTCGTAGTGAATTTTTTTGCGGAAGAGTTGGTTGAAAGCATATCGGTGGTTCTGAAATCGAGTAACCAGTTTCTTCGTTAAGAGGTATTTGTGAGGTGATCTCCACGCGTTAAATCTTTTTGTTATTTAAAAGGGAAACGTAAACTTTCGTTTGGAACGGGAAAGATTAATATGACCACCATCTGCATTCGAAGTTTAGGTTTAGCTGTTACTAACTTAGCGTACTGGTTTTTCAGGTGAATCAACCTACCTGTGAATCGCACGCTTGTGGCCTCTGCTTGCCGAGTGGTGCATTCTCGCAACATTTCTTTAAGTGAGCACATTCAGAGTGAGGGTCCACTGAGTTACAAGTCGCCGTTAAGAAGAAGCATTCCTTCTGTTCTTCGCCTACAGAGAAATTATTTTTAGTGTGTAGTGTACACGTGTGCTGAGTACCTACCTTAGTTGCTATCGTGTTAGCGTAGAGTTGAAACAGTATTTTAGATATGTGATAAATGTCATCTGCCCTCTTAGCCCGAGTAACGCGTTTGAAGCAGTGAAAGGTCGTGAAATGGGACAGGTGTGTAGGAACGGCTCAGCTGTTGCCCACGTTTAGAGTTTTTTTTTTGCAGTTTATATTTCGTCTTCGTTTGGAAGAAACTCAGCTCGTACCATAGGTTATCAATTCAGCTAGCCTAAATTAACTTAAGTCTAAATAACAGATGAGGGAGGCCTGTTGTGGCAATTGCAGCCGTTAACTGCTCTATAAAGACGACTGTTTTATGCCAAAGTATCTTAATTTAAGCACGGTTATTTTGGAGATACGTTAAATTAAGCTAGCAAGCCGGTAAACCTTGGCCAAGTTCAGATAATTTATTGAATATAAATCCATGAACGGAAATGTGAGCGTGGGGACATCGAAGTGGAGGAGTCAGAACCCTGTAATTGGTAAGTTTGTACCAACTGAAAGGGTGGGTTGCTGGCATTACATTAATGGTGGCCTCTCTATGCAGTTCACTATGGCTGGGCCCATGCCTCCCACCTGTCCCATTTCGCCCCACTTTGCAGTATCAAGGAGGATATTGTACTTTGCCAAATGACCGACAGAGTGGCCAAACGGAAAGGAGGGGAAAATATCGGAGAAGTCTAGAAGACAAGACTGAAGACGAATGGCCAAGCCAGAGTTCCTTTTAAGATTTAAATACTGTCCATGATAGGTTTCCTAGGTTAAGTTGAGGGTCGTATCATGCTGTAAAAAAAGTACAAAAGTAACTGGAGCTGCTCCTCTTTGCAGTTTAAGAATAAGCTAAAAATAACTGTTAGCCAATTCACATACCACAGATGCGCTAGTTCCTTTGATCAAATGTCAGGTTGAAGCATTGCTACATACCCAGGATTGCTTACGTGCGCCTTCTGAAAATTAACTCTTAATAATTTTTTTAATGCAATTTTTTATATGCCAAGACGTAAATGGATCTGTATTTCGTACTACTTTTTAGGAATGTCATAAAGACATCCATAAAGACGTAAAGGAGACGCAGTGATTTCTGCGAATCCGAATGTTTAATTAACTGCATTATTTTACTAGTATCGGTGTCATACTCTTCATCGCGAATCTTGTGATTGATTGAAAGAAAACTCATCTACGTTGAAAGATGACGGTCTAAAAATCCTCTGTAGTATGGGAATATCTTGACGGGAGTTACCAGTATTCTTTTTTTTTCCTCTTTCACTCCTCTTTTTTTTCTTTTTTTTTTTGGCAATTGCGTTGATAAGAGGGAAAGCTAAATCGTTAATTTTTGTCTTCTAATAAACCAAAAACATTAATGTATAAAATATTTCGCTAAAAGTTTAGATCCAAAAGGATCTGAATGAGAATGACTTGTGCTTATTTTCCGTCGCTAATCTTCGATCGCAACTTAAATTCTAAAAAGCTGACCTCTAATCACTGCTTCTTAGAATATCATCGAGATGGTTTTATATGTTTTCGCCAAATGTGAAATTGTTAGCTCGATTTTTTAAAAATAATGCACGCCAGCCTTGTTTTGTTCAAGTTTAACTGCGTCCCGTCTGCCCTGGTCTAGTAACAACCATATTACACGAAGGGTGCATGTAGAGTTTTTTTTTTCTTTTTCTGTTGAGTAAACAGTTGTAAGCTTCAACTGGCTGTATCGCAGGATGGTTCATGCCGTGATTTTGATCAATTGACGTACCACTTCCTTACCTTATTCAAGCACATTTGTTTTTATTTAAGTAATAAGTTTAGTATTACCGTAAGCGTAGCATCTTAAGCGCTGTCTTTTTATAAATTGTGAAACCAAATACAGCAAGGGTTGAAAAACACCGTGAGCTTTTAAAAATATTTATGATCAGGAGAAATTTCATGCAGAAGTTCGGAGCGAACGGTGCCCGCCTTATGCCTTTGTGATTAACACAGAGACCTTTTTTTTTGTTTATGAACATGCGTGAGTAATTAATTTTCAACTTATGTATAATTTATGTATGTGTAAAACGAATGCGGACGTAGTTCTTGGGGGTCAAGGAGGTAGGTTAATGTCTTGTGCTTTATTTAATTTCGATTTAGTTTGTCGCAGAGCTGTTTTAAGTTCAGGCCATGTCGCTACATATTTATTACTGTGCCTTTTGAGGTAAAATTCATTTCTTTTGTCATTTAAGAATTAATTTTTCTGCCGAAAGGTTGTTCCTTTGTAAAACCAAATTATTTGTTTTAATTTTGAAAGAAAGAAAAATCAACGACACAAGAGCAGGTGTTGTATAGACGTTTTCAGTTTCTGAGAATTTTATAAAAAAACGTACGTTATTCAGACCGCCTTAGGTCACGAAAACTATTTCATTTTTTATTAATATTGTTTTCATTTTTTGCGTTTGTTCTTCTTGTTAAGAGGCTTTCTCTCGTTGACTCCAGAAAATGGTTTTATCTCGAAACGCTAAAATCTCCGCTTGAATTTGCCTACCGGTGCAGTACCACCAATTATTTTGTTCAGTTTTAAGGGACTGAAATTAAGAGTTTTACAAGTAATTTTAGCCGTGCAACATTGCCGTTTTTTCTATTAATTTAAGTTCATAACGGATATTTTTTTGTGTTATGTTACTTTGCTCACAGTTTGAATGTTGAGGAAACGGTGTAGTTGTAGTTGTTGATACGTAATAGGATAAGGAGGCTGTGCGTTGTCTGCCGTGTGTATTCTGTTCAACGAGTTGAACTGTCCCAAAAACTGTTTACTAGCTCAACCCCTAATTTTTTAACACTTTTGTTATTATATCTTGGAGGAAGTGCCGCTAACTAAGGTGCAGCATTCTCCCAAGCTTGTGCTTCGTTTAGTCGCAATGAACAGTCGAAATATTCAGTGGCTGTCCCATTCATCGTTAAAAATGACTTTTGATCTCGACTGTACAGTGTGATTACATCAGCCATTCCCCCTTTGGGGTGGAGTTCACAAATTCCCTGCTCAAAATAAAGTCAACACTTACCTCGAAAAGTTCACCAGTGCAATCATTGAGTCTGAAATTTTCAATGAGGTTTGAATTTTCGTTTACAGGCGTATTACATTGTCCCTCACTTGTTACTTCTCTGTTTCTCCCAACGCCGCTGATGTTTGTATATAATAGTGTGAGTTACGCTGTCCCGTTCACTTGATTAGGCTAGGTTGCAGTTTTGCGATTAACTCGTAAAGCAGTGCAAATAAAATGTTTATGGGGTTGACCGAACTTTTTGACTGGTCGCCACTGTCACAGAATCTGCTCAAGCTTGCTAACTGTTGTACTGCACCTTTTGCCGTAGAAATTGCAATAATGAACCCAAGACTAAACCGTATTACTGTTTAGTTTTTAACCTTTGTGCGGAAATTAGGGGAACAGTTTTTGGGAGCGGCGGTGCAGTTTATCAGAGATCTCCTCCTGGGTGTTACCCAGTTTCTTTTGTACCTCTTGACTTGAATGTATTAGATAATTTAACGCCCTGGACGAAGTGTTGTAGTAATTTAGGAACTTGTTGTCCGCTCTCTTTGCATCGGATAGTACATTATTTTTAATACTCTTTGCAAATCCATTTTTAAATCTGTACTTAGTTTAAAAACCCGCATTGTTTTGTCTTTAACGAAAAGAAACTGTAGCTCTTCAGGGAAGGGCTCATCGAAAAATTAAAAGTATATATTGATTTTATTTTGTATTTTATTGAAACAAAAACCCTC
>Ga0058701_10003311_pt1 | contig 12707 bp, 5 predicted proteins | sample AgamicOrMae_FD_97039 | JGI IMG/M metagenome (GOLD analysis project Ga0058701, IMG submission 97039) | Agave microbial communities from Guanajuato, Mexico - Or.Ma.e | ecosystem: Host-associated > Plants > Phyllosphere > Phylloplane/Leaf | place: Guanajuato, Mexico | collected 2012-06-04
AACTCAATCGTTCATACATCGCATAATTACTTGCGTAAGCCACGATGTTGCCGCCCATCGCTGTAAGAACCGCCATATACAACCTTACGCTGGGCCGACTATACAGACACCTTTTATGCACCTCCCTCCTCCCCCTTTCCACCGCCTTTAATGCTGTTATTTTAGCTAAGCGGCGCCTTTGCAAGTTGCAAGGCGGTGCCTTGGCTGTCGCCATCACTGCCGCTGTGTACCGCTTTTGCACTTCGTAAGTCACAAAGTGCAAAAAGGACGTTGATTAGTTCAACGCATCTCTTGAAGCAAAGTCTTTTCCAAATCACCTCGTCCTTTAAAAAAAAAGGAGAGAAAAAAAATGTTCTATTTTGGGCGTTTGTTGTCATCATTTATTTAAAATTAAGTTTCATTTCTTTTTTAACAGCCAGGAAATATAAAAGCAATTGACTAGTGCAGTTGTGGTTTTCTTCAATTGACGCCATGAACTTATTGTAAACTAAAGTTAGCGCTAAGCGGAAAAAAATGAGGTTTAAGCTGTAAAAACCTTATGCTGAAAACAGCAAAAGTGATATAGAATAATTTTAAAAATATTTACGCACGTCGAAGAAAAAGTCGCTTTGCGTCGCGGCTGTTAGCGAAGGCAAACATTGGCCTACTAGACTCAACACGATTAAGTTAGCGTTAGCTACAGCCATAGCGAGGCAAACGCTCGCAATGCGGTTTGTATGCAATCGCATCTGATCTTCAAACGGACTGAGGATGTTCAAATATTCGCGCCAAACCTTTGTGATATGCCGAGCCGCGTTCAGCGAACGCTTCCAACATGTGTGGATATACGCATGTCGAAACACCTCCCCCCTCCAGTCAGTAACCATGACAACGAAGGCAATCTGCAGATTCTATTTTATTTCTTTCCTATAAATATTATTATTTATAATTTATTTAGTTTTTAATGGCGCTCGCCTCGGGGGCCTTGAACCCCAGCAGAGCAACCAGCATCGACTGCGCCGGCCCAGCTCTAATAACTATAATAATAAAAGCGAAGAGGTCTGAAATATAATAACCATAATCGTAACAATAATCGTAACGATGGAGTTGAAGTTGTGCTGTGAGCTGGGCTGCGTCGTATATAACTCTTGCATTATACTCGGCTCTGGCCGCCGCTTCAGTTATTGGCTTCTCTGTCTCTCTTCCACCCGCAGTTCCTCTCTCTCGCTCGCTCTAATGTCTTTTCCCATCTTCCTTCCTTCCTTCGTCGTGTCCTCTTTGTTAAGTGTACCTAGTAATTTCGCCGACATTTCTTCTTTGTTCAAGGAAACCGCTGCCGAGACTATACGAAAGGTTATCATCGCTAAATAGCGGCCGACTATCGGTTTTTCGTACATTTTTTGTTATTATTGTTGAACTGTGCTCTTTTACGGGCAATGACTCTGTAAAGTTCAATGGAGCATATCAACTCAGGCGTATCGACAATAGAATAGGCTCGACATAGGTGGACCCCCCCCCTTGCTGCGGAAGAAGTAGCCTAAGTAGCTGTTGTGTGCTGTGACTTATGCCTACCGTACCGCGTGCATTCCTTTACTGCTGAAAGCCTTGAGTGGTTAATATGGATCTAGCGCGACGGATAAGATCTCTAACTAGACTAAAACGGAAAAGGCACAAGGAATTGTGTAAACCACCTTGTGTATATCATGGAATTCGGCATTTGACCACTTCCCTTCCATTTGTCACCATTTTCCTAGCGATAGTAGCGTAGCACCGTAAACCTCTTTTGTTTTTGAGCTCGAAAGATAAATTTTCCTGGAAAAAGCACAACCAAAGAAAGAGTTGAAGCATTTCCCACGCAAATCACTGCAACGGCACACTGCCATTCCAATGACGGTATTGTTTTTTTATCATCTGCCTCCTTACTTTTGTATCGCTCTTTCTGTCAAAAGTGAATATTTAACCACTGCTTCCCAATTGAGGGGAAGCTCCACTTGTGGGCGAAGTTTATTTTTAGTAGTGACGTACAGCTGGAGCGCGCATTTTATACGGACCTTAAAATAGTTATGAGAAAATTGCTGTGTTTATTTCTTTAATTTCAAGTCACGATGGAGCGACGCTTGCGTTGGCGGTGCGCAGCTGTACCCCCCCCCCTCTCCCCGCTTCAACGACTCGACAATTTCCCTAATTCCATTTCAATTGGATTGTATTGATGTGCATAAAACCCGACCGCTTTACACAGAAAAATTGGAATTGTACAGTGGCCCCTAAAAGTTGATCGTTTCCGGTAAAGATGCTAATGTCAAGGAGGAGGAAGAATCAAACAGGGTTTGATATTTTTCTTGTCATAGAACTTCGCTGACTTTCCGTAATTGTAAATTTTATAATTGGCCAAATTCGAACTGTCTATAGAACTGCAAAAGTAAAGCCCACTGAGAAAACGAGAGCATAAAAAATTTTGATTACGATGCTGAAAGTTTGTTCTCCTTTTGTCGCTCTGTTGTAGTATTTAGTGTTTCAAAGCTGCTTACTTACCCACAAACCTGAACCAAAGAAATTCGACGAAAAATTGCACATATCCTAAAACGTAATTTTTAACTAACCAGTGAAAATTTATGTTAAGGAACTATTTATTCTCGCTCAGATGAATTTGAACCTCGCGTAGTGAAGGCCTTCTTTAATCGAGGTAAAGGTTTAAGCCCGAAAATTTGTTTTGGGTCATTTCTAAGAAAGCAAAATTGCTCGTAATGATCATTTTTAAAGTTTTCCCTCCGAAAATTGTTCATTTTGGGGGAAAAGCCAATTTTGACTTTTAAGAGCTACTATTTTTGCATTTTCTTTTTGCAGAAAATTGTCTAATTTTTCCGGGGAATTTTCAGTCACCTAACCTAAGTAGATGGATCAATATATTTCTTGATTCGAGGTAAATTTGTGTCCCTGGAAGAAACAAAGAAAATATGTTAGACTAATATCGGATGGCGGGGTCCAGGAAAAAATAAGGAGTTTCGAAATTAGCTGGTGTTCAGAGGACCGATTTCGGCATCCGGGGCACACTTGAACCCTCCACGTAGCACTAATAACATCGCACAAGAACTCATTTTAAATTTAATTAAAAGCAAGCGCAAGTTTATTTTGACAATATTAAAAGTGTGATGATTAAAAATTTTCGTTTTAGCCTTGCAAATGAGTGAGTCGCTTTATTAATGTTGTTTTGAACTGTGTGCTGCTCAGCGCGTTCAAACAATGCATTACTTCTCCCCTTAAAATAAAAACAAAACAGCCAGAGTTGATTATAGCAATAAACTAATAAAAGAGTCTGGGTCCACCTTCACTCCCCTTACCCCCACTCCGAGCCCTATCCCCTCCCCTTCTCGTACCCCCTCCGCTCTCACCCCCTCCCCTTCGCGTACTCCCCACCCCCCACCCACTCGACGATGCACTTGGTACAGTTTCTTGTTGGCTTGTTGTGGTAGCAGGCTGCGAAAGTGATCAGAATGACATCACCATTCTTCTGCTTCTTATTCCGGACATCTTTGTGTTCTTCTTCGTCTAAACAACCCGTCTTGTGTCCAGCCCAAACTGACCAATGAATCAGCGGTGTGAAGTACTTGAGAGGTCAATGTAGCTTATACTCAAGAGTCAAACTCGCCCGTCTGCATGCACGAAAGAAGTTTTTAATACATTGAAGCATGGATGCATGCTCGCTCAAGTATGGACGCAAGTAGACTGGTTAGCTGCTCTAGTAATCCACTAGAAGCTAAAATAGCTACAAAAATACTGCGGAGCGCAATTTTTTATTTTTAATATAGTACTTAGTGAAGCATTGACAGGATAGCTTGTAATATTCCTAGAAAAAAGATAGTTTCAAAAAATGCTGTAATAATTGTTTACCCTTTATTTTTTGAAATTATATTTGTAGTATGCTAAAAATCAGCTCGTAGGAAAGGCACCTACCCCTGACCCTTTTTAATGCGAGTGAGGTTTTTTTCCACTAGATAAATATTTCGTAAACCCAAAATCCTATTTCGTAAATATTTCGTTTCCGGCGGTTTTCGAGATCTACTTAGAAGCTAAAAACAGCCTTTTTAATATTGCCCAAACCTTTTTTTAAAAAAGGAAGCTGCTTTTGTAGTTATTTCTCAAATAAGTTTTGTATCAAAATTTCTCGATGATGGTTCGAACTTTGATATTTTCCCCTCTGTCTTGGATACCATTATTAACTCTCAATATTTATCCTGGGCTGATCGGTGGATGGCTGAGTGAAGCTCGTTCAAAATTGCAGGTTTGCTTAGGTAAGCCTGCTGCGGTAGAGACAAGCCGCTCTAAACCGCTTTAAATGCTTTCAAGAGGCTGTAAAACAACTGTTATACTTCCCACTGCAGGCCAGACTACCTTAATCTAGATTAGTTGTGAGCATCCACGACTTGTGGACCGTAAATAAGCTTGCCTGATTATAACTTATGGGGATTTCGTCACTCTAGGTTAGACTAACATCGTCTTTGGACTCAAACTGGACGTTTATTTTCAGAGGCAACATGAATACATTTCAAACGACATTAAATAGTATGTCATAGTGTCAATGAACGCAACCTTATTGCTATGGTTTAAGATGTGAATGTTGCATTTGTTTTATTTTCAGTGTTATTTTTTCCATACTTTCAATATTTTTTTGATCTCCTGAAATTTGTTCCAGGGAGGAACAGAAAACTTAGGTCCAGTAATATTATTAGGGCATCATATTGTTCGGGTTTAAAAGTCATTTTACCCCCCATTTTTTAGCTGTGGTAGAAGTATCTCTGAAAAAAATGAAATCGTTTAAAAATAAATTAAAAATCGTCAGATATGATTTAGACTCCTGGAGCCTCAAAACTGATTTCTATTGTTTCAAAACAGCGGGTTTCACTGAAAAACAGTGGACTTGAAACGAGTGAAATTCCGCTGTTTCTCGTTCCCCGTCAGACTTGAAGGCATCATTTTTAAGCGTCTTACAAATGCCCGTTAAGACATTTCGTGAAGTGTCTGAAGAATTAAAAGAAGCATATATCTTGACATTGTCCGGTAGAAGTCGAATAAGTATTTTACTCACAGTGAAAAATTATCAGCGTGTAACTTTTACTTTGCTCCACTATTTTAAAGGGCCTTGTTGACTCAGACACGGCTAATCAAGTGTTGACAATGCAAGGTTAGTTTCCGCTTCGTTAAATGTAGAGTCTCTTGAAGTGAGGGACACTTTCACAGCGAAAGGAGCACCAAATAATACCACAGCCATGGGGAGTATTTAAGGATTTTGTTGTACACATGCAGTTCAGCAGCCGTGATTAATGAAGTGCATTACACGTCGTCAGTGACTAATATTTATGTCTTGTATTCGGCTATAATTGCCCGTGCTTCGGATTCTAAGCTCAACGCCCGATCATTTGATCGGATATTTTAAGAGACAAAGGGACTGAGGTTAGCTTCGACTTCGATCAAGCTAATCACTTCTGATCAACAGCGACAAACAATTCTAAAAGCACTGCCTCATTTTCTCTAGTCCTCAATAGCTAACAGCCAAGGGAAGCTGTATAGACTGAGCTTTAATATTTCAGACGTCTAACTTGAAACTCCGAACAACCTGGAGGTAGATTATTTCTCGACCAGATTGATTCCTGCAGTGCATCCTTGATTCCTGTGACACCACGCGTAATTGAAATAACAGTGAATGTTTTCGGTGGGCGTTGGGGACTAGTTGTAGCGGATATCACAGCCGGGGTCTAAATTCGGTCGGGCCTTACTGTTAGGGGCCGTCTGGACATTCGGACTGTTGACATACCCCTCCCCCGGAGCATTAGCCTGAGCTGAGATCGGCGCGACTCGGCACGGCTCGGCACGGCTCGGCGCAGTTACGAAGCGAGCGTACCAACTCTGCTGTGTGGCCTGTTAATAATAAAATGTAATGACTTATAATAGGCAGGACATTAAATATAAAGCATCTAGAGGCAGCTGGGCGCAGCACAGCGCAGCGCAGAGCATATTGTGAGGCCGGCTGGAAGCGATCTCGCTCTCGCCAATGGAAATAATTCTTTCTTTCTTTTTCTTCGAATTAGTCTCTTTCACTAGATGAGAAGTAGGGGTCTATGGTGGACTTTGAACTCACACAGCAGCCTGCCTCAGGCCACCGCCTTCGTCGGACCTTGGTTAGGTTTAATATAAACGCCCCACGACGTCCCATCATCTTAGTGCGTGTTGCACTGTTTGTTTTGTTAAACGGAATGTATACGTTCCGTCAGAGTTGAGGTGAACCGATTTTGCATATCCATAATATGTGCGGTAATTACATTTTTTGTTTTTGTTTTGCTGTTATTATTATTATTTCTTTTTTTTTAGCTTGACCGATTAGTGCCCAGGGGAAACTTGAAAAGTTTGCTTTTAAAAGAATAACACAATTTTGTGGCTGAACATTTTGTCAAATGGTGAAAAAGACGCTGCTAGATTCTTCGTTCTTCATTAGTGCTGAGTTTTTTCTTTTTCTTTTCCTTTTTTTTGATGCATTAATCCCTAACCGCCTAGCGATGCCGTTCGCAAACAGAAAAAAATATTTTAAAGTGTATTTTCAGTTCAGTATTGTCACAATTTAAAAAATATCATCCCTCTAGAAACCTGAGATTTAATAATTTTGTCATTTTTCAAAGCTTCAAATTGCATATTTTAATGGGAAAATCCTTCCAATTTCTCTTAAGCTAAATTTCACTCAATAAGGGCTGTTATGGGTTAAGGAAATATTTTTGTCGCTCAGCAAATATCCGCAAAGGTTTGACGATAGCCTATATAGATCAAAATATTTTCGATGGTATTAAGTATCGATGATGTATATCGGCTTAGGCTTACAAAGTTAAGGTGCAATTGTATGCGAATTTAATATATAGGGTGTTTTATTTTTTATCAATACGAGTGGAAAACCGTGCATGGGCACTGGCCCCACACAGGGAAAGCTGTGTAGTCACGACCCCATCCAAAAGGGTCAATTTTACGTTCAAGGGATCACGACTTTTGATCGCGACTGTATACTGATCATCTTGTTCGGCTGCGCAGGATGTTACGAGTAGTGTTGAGCATTCTGGTGCTCAGCAATCGTCTTGCCTTTTCTAACAGGGGTCGAAATCTGGATATCTATTGCACATCGAACCGGCTCCGTATGTATTTGAATTAAGTGACTTGTACGCAAGTACAGATTTTGCACAGTTGCGGTCTCCTCATCGATAAACTGTGCCTATTATACGATATCTTTTCATTTAATTTTTTTTAATTTATTTTTTATTTTATTTTTTGTGCTGCTGTTTCTTAGCGTCTATATGCTGCCCTTGACTTCTAAAAGGAAATTTCCTACTATTGTTTTAGATATATTTTCAAGGCCTTATGTGTCTGATTTAATTGAAAATTGACCAAATTTTCACGTGATGTTATGACTTTATCCAATAGATTTACATGACAACTTCTCAGTTAATGTTTGCAAACGGCCTGTAAGTCGGTTATGCTATTCTGAACGTAGTATCCAGTGAGCTGTGGGGTACCTACCAAAGACTTCCTTGGTGTAGGATCTAATACACTGTTCTTCGGTACACTAGTTTTGTTCTTTTATCAGTGTTGATTTCCAATTTCCTGGAGGAGATGCTCGGTATAAATTATTTGTCCCCCATGAAGGTAGTTTGTGTGAAAGTTTTTTGTCTGGCCACTCGAGGACTTCAGAGATTGAATAACTTGGGAACACGTGTTTTGCCCCGAGTTACGGCTACGCTAATCACTTTGTTGGAACAGAAAAAAAATGCAATGCTGACTTTATCGTAATTAGCATTGTTACCTGCAAAAACAATTGTGCAGTTGATTACCTCCTACTTCCCTTTAGGTACTAATAAAAATTGTATACACACTTAGTCCCCATTGTTTTTATGGAACTGGCATTACACTCTAAATTTGAATCAGTAGTGTCTCGGATTTTCAGTGAAAATTATCTGAATTTCAGAGACTCACACTAATTCAGATTTACAATGTGAGTGGGCAGGATTGGAGAGGATCAGAACTTCATAGAAGCAAAATTCGGAACGTGCAGCATTTAAACGGAACATTTTTAAACTTAGACATGATTTACAGTCCTGGAAAATGGCTTTCCTTAAGAATACTCCTAATAATTTGTAATCTCCATGAGTAGTAGGAGCAGTGATTGAGTATTTCATATTCTGGAGAGTAGATTTGTGATGCTGTTATTATGTTTTTTGTTTTTTTCTCTTCTTCTTTTTTCCCCTTCCTTTATTTTTCCTCCCTCTTTGACGTGATAACTGCAGTCCTGCAACATACAATCTTCCTATAAATGAAGTTCAGGGCCAAAATTCCAACCCTCTGTATGTGAGCTTTATGATCGGTGATTTAAGCTCGTTACTGTACACAACCACGAACAACGTGAATGTACGTTTCAGCGGAAATCTCTGTCATAAAGAAAGGTTGTGTTTTGATTTAAAGTAGTTAAATCCGTTTAACGAATTGGCCAGAAAGTTTTATTTGAATTTGGGAAATGTCATAAGTGGAGGGAAGCGATTTACGTGGCTCATATCGCGCTGACGCAATGTTCGTTGCGTTCGCTGTTATTAATGCTTGCAAATTTCCGGACTGAGGCGGACTTTAAAGACCACCTTGTAAGCCTTCTTCCTCTACTCACATCAATGCTCCATATTACTTTTCCAAGAATAAATTAAAATCTCTCAAGCAAAAAGCTTTGAAAGCTGCCCCTGCGCTGATATCATAGCCCCCACACGAATAGCATTTTATTCTAAATTTTTTAAACAAAATCTGGGGCGATTTGAAATTGACATTCTCGCTGGCAGGCGGCTATGCTATGCGCGTCTGAAATAATTGCTACTCCGCAACAGAAGCTAAACTAGCTCAATCGAACATATAACTTACAATTTATTTAAGTTTCGTAACTTCTTTTAATCTAATTTGGGCTAAAATAACTTACCCTTATTTGACTTAAGCTAACCTAACACTACCAATAACCTTAGCTGACCGGAGTGAAGCTAATTTAAGCTAACTAAGCTCAAGCTAAACCAACTAAACTTAACCTCACTTATCCTGTCAATCGCGACGTCTGTGCTATTTCCCAATAAGTGGCCTGAAATAGTCGTAATCTTAATGGATGTTTAGTCGATACGTTTAGGTGAGCTTTATTTAGTTTACTTTGAACACATTTTTCCTGGAGATTTTCTGTGTTAGAGGCTGACCTGTATATATAGAAGTTGGGCAAAGCAATCATAAATTTGTAAATAACAAAAGTGCAGATGGAATAGGACGACCAGGTTTTCGCTTACAATATTTATTAGCGAAAAAAATGAATAATTGAGTGAGGTGCTTATAGAAACCAAACTTTATCTCTGGCGTGCTTCTAATCGCACTTAGCGTTACCGAATACTTTTGTATGAAAAATTTATAGTCACAAAATCGATTGTAGGAAATGTCTTAAAAACAGTGTTTTGGCGAAAAGAAGTTTTATTTTTGATGAGAGTTGTCCGTCAGCTGCGGAATTTTCTTGTCAACTTAATCAAAATTTCTATTAATTTATTAAAATCCTAATCGATATATTTTTTCGAATAAGCTAGGAGAACGAGTATAAATTTTTCATTTGGCGGTGCCGTGTTGTGGCTTCGTTTGGAATTATGGGACTCTGGCTTGCTCATTTTTTGATGAAATGATCCGAATTTTCGCTCTTTCCTTTTTATTTACTTTTTCATGGTTGTATACCGACACTGTAAATAATATAAGCAGGAGAGAATGGGGCTCTGGAAATAGTCGTATTCTAGTCGACGTTGACGTATTTTGTTATTATTGTTTTTAAGGCCCTTCAACCACATAAGTTCATTTCGGGGCGAACTTGCTTTATGGGAGACTAACTATTAGCGATCCGAAATTCCAAAAAAAATTCTGATTGAGACTTGTCGTTAGTTTTATTTTGAGTACTGGTTTACAAGTTGGTACCTTTGAAATGGTTTCAGATTGCGGTGTTTAAGTCGGGCATTGTTTGCTAACGGTGCAGGTGTTATTTAACGTCTGGTATCAAATTATCAAGATAAACAAAAGCCTCTCATATCTTGGGGGGGGGGGTAGAACTCCTCCCCGACTGGAATATTGTGTTTGTTCTGTGGCGATTTCCGTCTAGGAAAAAAAGGTAGCAAAATTGTAACTTGTTTTGAGGGCTCGTTCAACTTTATGTCGGTAGCTAGCCAAATCTATACCTGCAACCACGCCAGGAAGTCCAGACTGTTCATGATTTTGAACACTATATCATTTTTTTCTTTTTTTCTAAAATTAAAAAAAAAGAGAGAAAACCTCAGAGAGCCCGTCGATGAAGAAACAATGATGGAAAAAAAAAGCAATCTCCAAAACTTAACAAACCTCACTCAACCTAAGCCGTCTGCCTAACCTAAACCCAATTATGCCAATCTTCCTACCCTATACAATGAAGAAAATCTAATCAATAAAAGAGGATTTCTGTGCCGGATACCGTTCTCTCCGCCATCGTCACAATCCCCTAAAATCTATTCTTATTGAAAAAAGTCGACATGAATAAATTGTTGACCGAAAGCACTCTTAGTTATATTCATCTGTCTTTATTTTTTTTAAGTCTTTATTTACATTTAAATGTCGCATAATACCTTCAAATAGCGCTCTATATGAAATCTTCTGTTCAGCCGGACGTACCGCGTAGCGTTGCAAAACGAGCTCGATAAGTTGTCTACATATTTAGTCTACTTACGAACCTATCAAGGTTCTAGCATAGTGTCCTAATTTCAGCCACTTAAACAATTTGATACACTTTATTTACGTCGTTTATTCCATTCACGTCTTAAGCTGCTTCAAGAAACTGCTCGAAAATTCTTTCTGACATAACTGTCACAATTATGAGATGCCATTAAAAAAAGAAGAACATTAGGAAACTCACTCACTCTAGACTGAGCAATGAATGATGTGACGACTTTCTTCCATTTTTGTGATGATTTTTTCCTTTTAGGATCTATCTTGCGGCGTTGTTTGCGTTGGAAAAATTGAAGAATCTGAGAACATTCCCATTTTTCTGAAGCGTAAAATAACCCTTATGCCAATTTTTTTAAAGAAGGAATTGAAATAAATCAAGAAACAAAAATAAAAAAGGAAAAATGAAAAAAAATGCAGAAATGCTTATTTATAGTGAATGAACCGTGATAAATATTATCACTCACTGGGAGCTTGATACCGCGAGTCAAACCTTGCTTGTGTTCATTAGTCTATCTAGGCAGCCAAATTTTTGATTTGATGGTTGAGCAATGCTCGTCGTGGCTTTTAGACGTTTTATTTTTATTTATTTTTTATTTTATTTTTTATGAACTGGTAAATTTTGACTTGTGGGAATCGAACGGAATAAACTATTGCACGGGCTACGAAAATGAGGAGACAGTGTTTTGGAGTAGCTCGTGAGCCAGTGCGGAAATTTGTGGTGAGAGGCGCCATCTATCGGCAAAGTTGGCAACTAACGCGCAGCCGCTGGAGCCGAGGTCGAGCCGGGGCGGAACAGAAACATGGATGAAAACTACTGCCAACAGTGTAGAAACAGTGCCGCATCCGGAGATGTTTGCATCTCTGTTTCGCTCATTGAGCTCTCACGGAAGGAAAGGAGACAGAAGGTTTTTCATCTCATCCCTCAAAATATTAAAAAAAAAAGTAATTTTACGTTGCAAAGTAGCCTTCTAAGTAACTGTTGCCTTTTCAACATAATTTCTATACTTGCGCTAACGCTAGGTTTTAGAGGCATAAGCGCCAAAAGTCGCGTCGTTGTTGGGTTTCTGGGACAGACCGTAAGTCCCTCAGCTCCTGAACAATAATTCACATAGAGTTCGGAGAATTTTGCATTCGACTGTACAGCGAACGAATGAACTCGCTTTTTGGGCTCAAATGTATACCCTTACGACTAGTTCGCACAAATTTTTGTATCTCACATAATATCTCTTTTAATTATAACACACTTCTCCCGGACCCCATAAAAACATGGCAGGCAATCCTAATCTCATAGAACTGAAGCAATTTATTTTAAAAAACGACCGACAACATCGCGCAGCACTTCGAGTTGCGGGACGCAAAATTTAATGAAATCTGGGTAATGACGTACATACTGCCCTCCCCCCCCCACCGCCTGCCATACTGGTTCGAGGGAGGGGCTCCTTTTAATAAGCAGATACAATAAATTGTTAAAATAGCCTCCGCCGGAATTACCTTGAATTTCGAACGTCTAAGCGCACAGACAACACTGTTAATAGACGGACCCATTTATTTGCGTGTTTTCTACCTCGTGTGTTTTACCAAGCTAAACGGAGAGCGATATCGGAGCAGGGCACAAGGTACCTAACCTGGCTATTAGCAATTCCAAGAATCGTTCCAGCTGTTAGTGATTTTCTTTTCTTCTCTTCGCACACGTTGTCTTAGGGTCTAGTCAGTAAAAACAAAACCCCCTTTTTTAGGGAAGCCATATACCTCTTTTGGGTATGAAACCAAAACGGAGTGGTTCGTATTTTGGTTATTTTTAAAGATAGGCTTATGTTCAGCCATATCATTCAAAAGGTCTCGGCGAGAGCTTTCCATTGATGTGGCTGAACATAGGTCTATCTTGAAAAATTACCAAAATACGCTTTACCCCGTTTCAGTTTCATATACTCAAAACAGGTATACCATTCTCC
>Ga0058701_10003312_pt1 | contig 12706 bp, 8 predicted proteins | sample AgamicOrMae_FD_97039 | JGI IMG/M metagenome (GOLD analysis project Ga0058701, IMG submission 97039) | Agave microbial communities from Guanajuato, Mexico - Or.Ma.e | ecosystem: Host-associated > Plants > Phyllosphere > Phylloplane/Leaf | place: Guanajuato, Mexico | collected 2012-06-04
AGTTAGCTTGCTGTCGCGGCGGTGTCGCAGCGGTGTTGCGGCGGTGTCGCAGCGGTGTCGCTGCAGTGTCGCTGCAGTGTCGCGGCGGTGTCGCTGCAGTGTCGCTGCAGTGTCGCTGCAGTGTCGCTGCAGTGCGCCAGCTCTGTCATAGACCTATCTACTCACTAGCGGAGCATTGTTACCTCAGCGCCCTCTACACACTGAATGGTTGCAGGGGAAAGAAGAAAGTCAACAAGATCTCCGCTGTAGAGGAGACGAAAAAAACATCTTAATGAAGGTTCTTTTCATATCCGTCGGACAAAGACATATCGGTCTGGTGAACCCGAACACCTTTTTTTAGCTAATAAAGTAAAAATGAGTACGTGCGGGATTTTTGTAAGTTTTCAAGAAATCAGTATCAACGACAAGCTCCCTCGACAAGCGATATTATTTGCTTTGGGATTTCAAGAATCGGTATTGATACCGACGGAGGGGTTAATTTGATGAAGACGACGTTAGCGTTACGTAAGGCGGGTGATTACCGATACATAGGATTAGCGCTTGATTCTTCGCGATCAACTCGGCATTCTACGTGATCATGCTTGAATGGTATTTCTGCTCAGGCTGTGGCCCAAAATCGATTTGACTCAACACCACTCTGAACTACTGCTGATCTCGGCGTAAAATATTAATTTCTTTGCCGAATAATATTTGACCGTAACAAATGTAAATTGATGTGCGTATCCAGTATAGCAGAAACACGCGTTAGACCCATTTTAGCTCCGCACACAGTCAATTTGAGAAGAAAAATGTTCCTCTCTGTATGTTCCATCCAACCATTCATTGCATTATAAAGATTAACGACACAACCGTGTAGATTATTTATTCATTAACGTTTTTCGTCCGCGTACATGCACCTGGTATACTCATCTCTGAAGTACACACGTCGTATGTAACTGATCCATATTACGTCAGAAGGATTTCAGCTATCTTAAACTTATAGACCAACTCTCGGAAATATTTCTATTTCATTTAGATAATTTTGAAAGCGGTCTCTCAAACAGAAATGGGTAAATATAGAGACTTTCAAAATGTTGTGCAGTGAGATTTCATGCATAAGTGACTGCTGTATTCAGGAGTCCACTGGGTAATCCCATCCAATATGCCGAATGAGTGTTAGGCGCGAAGTCGTATTAAACAGCGGCATGCTCGCCAACGTGTCAGGACTAGGTGCTAATAAAGAGGGTCGACTCCCTCCCCTACGCTACGCAAAGTTTAGAAATAGTTTGGCTCGCTGCCCTTTGCCCGAGCCAGCGTGCGTTCTGACCATCCAAAGTTAAGCGCATCAAAGTCCCCAACACAAACTCGACCTGTTTGCCCTCATCAAGCCTTTACATTCAGAAACGCCATTTCAAAATGCCGGAGATCATCACACTGGATCGCTAAGTGTCTCTGAAAGTAGGTAGCGGTTTTCTAAAAACAAAAAGGAACTTCAGTAGGAAGCCTTTGCCGAATAAAAGAAATACGACTGCGGATTTCCGGCATTAAAATTATTACTCAGGATGAAATGATTTTCTCGATATGAAAGGTGATATTCTCCTTCCAAAACTCTAAGTCGAGGCGATTTCAACGCTTCCCACCTGAAAACTCTTATAGTTTGAGACGAATATTTTTGAAGCCGTTTTTCCAAGAACAGTGCATACTCCATTTGAGGGTAGCCATTTTTTTCTAAGTGCTCCTAGGTGCGCAGGTCGAAAAAGGGTCAGCACCAATGAGGAACATGACCTTAGAGGCGAAAAGACTTTGAAAGGAGATAAAGACTTGAAAAGGAGGATAATACTTCAAATAAGACAGGACCTATGTTGTGAGACAGGGCTTAAAAACGAGACAAGAGCTAAAAGTGGGACAAGACCAAAAAAGATGACAGGACCTGAAAAAAATGATATGACCAGAAAAGGGGACAGAAACTAAAAAGGGAGATGCGACCTGAAAAGGGGACAGAACCTAAAAAGGGACAGGATCACAAAGGGGTAAAGGACCTAAAACGGGGAAAGGAACCTGGGGAAGGAAGGCACCAAATGGGGACAAGAGCCCAGACATTCGGGCGGCAAAATTTTCAAGGAATCTGACATCGACGGCGCAACTTTTTTTTCCGACTTTTGATGCCACCGCCACACGTCTCGACCTGCGAGACGCGGAAAGAACGTAAGGAAATCTGTCAGCGACGCGCTTCCAAGATGCCCCTTGCCACACTACAGAAAAGAAAAATCAGCATTTCGGCCGTACATTCACGTGAAACTCTTCCACGTGCGATGAACTCTTATCTTGCAAAACACGCCAGCATCAACTTTTGCATTTGAGGCATAACGAATAACAATTCTTCTTCCACTCTTCCCACTGGACCTATTATTGATTGGTTAGTCATCTTCCAACAACCATAGATCAGGTTTGCCAGGCACGTTGCCGCGCCACTGTGTCGCATCAGGACGTCAACTTGTCCCAGCCGAAAATCCTACAACGTCAGGGCCTATGCAGAACGACATGACATGAAAGGAGCAGAACCTAAAGAGGAACAAACCCTGAAAGAGCCATGAAGTGGGTCGAGGAACATGATCTAGAAGACATAATACATGAATGGGATGACTTAAGGAGGGTCGGTATTGATCGAAGGAATGGATGAGCCCACATAGATACCAACGAGAACGATCAAGACAGATACACTGCTGCTGGGGTTGACTTACGGTATTGTCGAGGCAAAAACGCTCCGAGAGTATCACCCATGACCAGTGACATACCTGAAAAAAAAAACATTGTCAATCATCGCGATACATTTGTAAGTTTCTGCTTATCATGCCGCAATGCAAAAGTAAAGGAATCTTTACAAAGCTAAGTGAAAGAAGCTTGAGATATGTCGAAAAGGATTACTTTGTAAGAGCGCACATACAAGCAGATATATTTCAACGTTTAAGATACACAATATCTCCGCAAACATTACATAAGCTAAAAAGACCTTTAAAACGATAAAGATATTATACAAGGTTCAACTTGACATTTATTTACACTAAACTCAAAATGTCGAGGTCCCATTGTCTGGGGTGCCATTCTTAGAAAGACTTAACGGATTGTTAGTCCACCGTTTCTCAATAAACACCCTAGAAACAGTTAAAGGACTATGTTTGTCTTTAGGTTCAAATTAACCCTCTACCGCCCAGCGATGCCGTTCGGAAACAGGAAAATTGTATTTTAGAGGGTATTTTCAGTTCAGTATTGCCACAATTTAATTAAAAAAAATCACCCCACTGACTGGAAACCTTAAATTTAATAATTTAGGCATTTTCCAAACCTAAAAAAAGCGTATTTTAGTGGGAAAAGTCCTTTCAATATCTCTTAAGCTAAATTTCACTCCAAATACTTGTATGGGTTAAAGAAATGTCCATATAATACTACAAAACTCATTACAAGCGGACTTACGGCGATAAAGTACTCTGAGGAAAGAACGAGTGAAAAATATAGCATCGTGATTAATGTCACCCTTTGAGAGACCATTTTGCACCTGACACAAGTTTCGATTTGTAACCTTCAATCGCTAATCCTTTTTTTATATACTTTTTGCAGTGTCACTACCAGATACTAAAAACCAACAACAGTCTCCCCAAAAGCCGTTGCGGTCCACCGCAGAGACTCCTTTCCTTGAGGGGGGGGGGGTCCCCTCCCCAAAACTGGGGGTCCCCTCCCCAAAACTGGCAGTGACAGTGCCTCCTTCCCCCCATTGGTTAGCCCACTAAAATGGGAACGTCGGAAGATGATTTCGCCGTAGAAAAGCAAATACCACAAGCAAAAGTGACGGACTGGACTGGTCAGTGCTATTTGCAGAGCCTGCGGTCCAGGCTTTCGCCGCCCCGCTTCTCTTAGTGGGATTGAAGCGTCGGCCGGTTAACAATGCATGTCGTCTCGTCTGACTGCGGTGCACTCCAATTTACGAATATTAACTAAGCCTAAGAGACTCATTCAAACTTGACGTTAAGATAAGTATGTCATTTCAAATTAGTTTAAAAAAGTTTAAAGTACACTTTTAACAACTATATTTCAGTTCCGAGGGGCCAATAACTCTTTTGGGGCTTTTACACAGGATTTCAAGATTTCAGAGATTTCTGGTCGAATGTCAGTGATATAAAGGATTTTAGAACTTCAGGGGTTCTGGTATATTAAGAATTTTGAGCAGGGCTGTTCCAAGGGTTTTAGGCCGGATTTCAGGTCATTTATAGATGTAGGGTTTCATCGATTTTAGCAATTCCAAGTCAGGGTTCATAGATTTCGGGGATTTTACGCTGGACTTAGGATATTTCAGATTGGATTTCGCGAGGATTACAAAAACTCCAGACAGTACAGGGATTTCAGGGTGTACAGGTATTTCAGGGAGTGAGGGAGTACCACAGGGATTTCAGGCTGAATTTCAGAGATTTAAGGTCGGATTTCAAGACGATTTTTACACCAGATTTCAGAAGTAGTTTGCCCTTCGTTCATTATTTTTCATTGAACTGCACAGTTTAGATTGCGCGACTTATTCGTTTCATTTCGTCTGTAAATTGATTCATGTAGGAAACATCGTTATAAACTTCGACGAAGGTAAAAAACGACTACTTTCGATGCTCGAGCTGCATGATATGCTTTTTTATTTCATAGCGATACCAGCTAAAAGAAGGAACTGCAAATTCAGCGCGTAATGGCCATATTCCGTACGGAGCGACCCTTTTAATAATAAAAAACCTGTCTGGTGGGATAGGTGGGCACAAGTTGTGTAATATTCGTGGATTGCTGTCAGTTTCAATTGAGTCAGCGGTACTATCTCCATTTGCACGGCCACAAACTGTCAGTTTGCAGTTTTTAGAGCACGAATTTCTCCGATAAGTTTATCGAGCGAGTTGATAAAAGTTTGTCCTTGTAATCCCAGAGCGTATGGTTCTGGGTTTTACAATATTGAAGAAATTCATGCCAAACGGATAAAAACTCTGAGATAGTATTTTTTTGAAAAAAAGTAAAAAGGCTAGCACGTGGTAAAAACGTTTCTTGCTAACATAAATTTAAACGTATGTGCTTAGCACGAGTTACTAAAATCTATCGTGTACGCAAGGAATGATTCCTACCGTATATTATATAGAAAGAACTGTCCAAACTGCAAGTAGATTGAAGTAAAGCCAACAAAAAAAATTTGAAAAAATTCAGGACCCTTGCATATGAGATCAGATGATGCTTTGTTCGCCGAACATACCGGAGTTTATGTCGCTCATTATGTTATGCGACTTAAATAAGGAGATAGACGTTGGGTAAGAATAAAACGTCCATGTCACTACGAGAAGACGTAAAGTTGGTGCTGTTCAAAAATATGCACTGTGAAAAGAAAATCCTAAATTCAGGTGCAACAAAAGTCAAATCACTCCTTTGAAAACATGTCAGTCCAAATATTCACTAAATGTCAGTAATGTCGTTCTTAAAAGCAGCACCTTATAGACATTAAAAACGATGTCTCAAATTCACTGCATAGTTGGACTGAATTATTTCCAGAGCAGTGATTTGAGTTTTGTTGCATCTGAATTTAAGATTCTCTTTTTTTTCGGTGTAGCGAAGGCGCACTGGCCGCTCGTGCGTGCTCACGAAGTGCTCTGCGAGCGCAAAACAAAGTATTTCTAACCTCAATTCACCATTGCTTACTACTGGACGGCTGAAGAAAACAAGTGTGCTGTTGATACATAGAGTAAGCGGTAACTCAACGACACCCCACAAACAAGACGAAGACAAACAGTCGCACTGAATTGAAATTTACTAACTTAACAACTAAGGAAAACGGAAATCTAAAACTCTGCAACGGGTACCAGAGGACGTTGAACGGACAAACACACTATTCAAATAGACAGCGATGATAAAAGGGTTTAGCCCCTCATATCAGGTGGACATCCCTCGAGACACGTTTCAAAAAAGAGGGAAAAGGGTCTCCATCTTTAGTCGAATCTTTAATATAAAAACTCAACGTAAAATGTAACAAACATGTCAACAGGGTTGGAATTTGTAGGGAGGATAAAAGTTGGGATAAAGGAACTAAAGCGGATCAGAAGGGGCACCTTTGGCTTGAGGCTGAGTATATGGTGCAGCTTGAACTGAGAAGGGGTGGCAAACACAAAACGCATGCTCCCGCCTGTCAGCGTAACCTGTCTCCTGTAGTCCCAACGCAAGAATGACGAAAACTTTGATTATACCTCGGCTACTCCTCCCGCCTACTTAGTACTTTTCCTGACCTGTTCGTTAAACCGAACATGCACAAAACCAGGGGGTGTCGGCGTAAATGGGACTCCCAGCGCTCTTATTTCTTCGGTCACGTGACCTTTATTTCGGGAACCCACCGCTAGTTTTGCTAGTGTCGCCATTGTCAACATGTTAGCGTGAAATGAGTAAATAACAGTTGTCCATACTTTTACAAGTATGTTTGTCGAAATCACAATAAAAGTGAGTTAATATTACTTCAATGTCCTTACCTCTGCAAAGTTCTTCTTATTATTATTTATGGCTCAAGCTAGTTATTACGTGTACTTCAGAATGCAGAAGTTGGTACACTGTCCAAGCAGACGATTTTTCGGGAAACCAGGTGGGGACCCGCCGTTAGTGGCGCTGGTGTCGCTTTTCAGTTAATGGCGAACCCAAATACACGGGCGCCGACACCCCCCTGTTCTAAACCGCCTTCCTCCCCATTTACCCCTTGCACCAGGCCAAGCATGTAAAAAATAGCATCGGCAGCTTGCGCGGTTTGTCCATATAGCAGGCACTCACTAATTTAAGCAAACAATAGCTTTTAGTTTTTCTCGTTATAAGCTATTGCTAACGTTAGCTGCGGTTGCTGAAAGCTAGCAAACTCAAATACCGGACATGGTTCAGGAGAGCTAACATTTCCAATGGGTATCAAAACGTTAGCAACGGTTTCCGAAATCAATAATAGCTAAAACTACCATGTTACCTGACATTACTATTTTTGTTAGAAAATAAACATGCAGCCGAACTAAAACATACTTATGAGAAGCGTGTAAAGCCACCGAACAAGTAACCGTTAAAAACTGACATTTTTGTTCACATTTACTTTATCGGCATTTTCTTTAGATTTCTATCATAATTATCATCATTTTAGATCATTATCATAACTATCAAAGTCTACATATAACTGTGAGACTACCTTAATCATAAGTAGTTCCCTTCATGGCTATGACGTTTTCCATAACATTATTAGTTAACATTAGTTCATGACCATTTAAGAGTAATAGTAACCATAGCTATAAGAATGATATCACAACAAACGCAAGACAAGGCACATTTGCGGGAAATGATCCCCGGGATATTTCGTCCAAAATCTTAAGTTTTCTCGAAAGGAGTCTGCTTCTGTTACACGTGTCGCCATTCTCCTTTTTTTACACCGTCAGGGCTTATTGGGCAGGATTATCAGATCGGGTGGTGCGTGAAAGGAAAGCCGCACAGATCGACGTGGCGCCAGGCGCGTTACGGCGGGCGCCTTACAGCGGGCGCTTTGTGGCGGGAGAGCGCGACGCGCCGAGGCCACCTGAGCGTGATTAGACCCCAAACCTCCTCCATTTATACGAAACGCTCTGCTGAAAAAGAATCCGCTTTCATTTCGTCAATTTATGAAAATGAAGGAAACTCATTTTCTACCCTTCCCTTAAAAACGGTAAAATCATGCACACTGAAGAATCGAGCTGCAAAATTTCTGTTTTTAGTGGTTCTTCTTTCGCCTACAACGAGCAGAGTGGCAGCAGATCCAGGCACGTGGCAGGTAACCACCTAACCTAAGTTCGATGCGGGTTCAAGAATTTCTTTCATTTCGAGGCCGAAAATATTCTATTATAATAGAATATACTACTTATAAGTAGTTTCCAAAATTTCCAACGAAATCCATTTTCAAAGAAATGCTCGGTAAAGTAAAAAAATAAAGTTTAACCCAATCTTTCCTTGCTTGCTTTTTTGCCCTGCATTGACCAATAAGAAACGTTCGGATGTCTGTTCATACAATTGAAATCAAAAACTCATTTTTTTTCTTTAAAACCATTGTAAAAAGAGCAGCAAATCACCGATAAAGTGTAGACGCTACTTTTACTTTCCCACTGGAAATACATGTCGTTTCATAATTTCTTTTTCTATTTTTCCTTCTTTTTTGTACTAACTAAATAAAGCAATAAGGATGAAACGGATCTGGCTTGCTTTCTTTCATATTTTCCCTGCAAACAGTTCTGGGAACTGCTATTTCGAACAGAATGCGTTTTATCCGGCCTTCTCATCCAAGTAGCACGGACATTTTTGACGTCCAGCAACGCACAACGTATTTTAAAATAGGAGTGCTATACTCTTTGCCAAATACAAGCGCCTTACGGTCAACGTATAGGCAACCCTCACAAGAGCCGTGTCCTCAAGTTGTCTATCCTTTGCCTCGCACAAGTCTTTCTGTAGCAACTACGGCTGCATGTATGGGTCTTTTTGAGCACTAATTAAAATGACGACGATGAAACTAATATGACAATGAATTCTTGGTTAAAACAGATTTGCAAGATTCTCTGATTGTACTGAGGGGAATTCGCCTAATTTGGGGATTGTATTCTTCGAAGGAGATCCTTCCTAACAGGCCATTTCATTCGCTTCCGTTAAGTGTAAAACCATTAGCATTGTGCAAACTACCCTTTTCTGGAAGCCCAGCCGTTACGTAATGCTCATCTCAACTGTTGCTGCTCTGCATTCAATGTACTCGCTTAAAAATAGCAATACATTTGAAAGTATTGTTACTTCAACGATAAGGAAAACGACCCGAACCCGTTATCAAAATTCACTCAGGTTTTTTCCTCAAAGACTAAAAACCAATCGAGGCACGGTAATCTTATTTCGCCGCCTAATACGCGAGTCAATAAACGCCTCATAAATGCAGTATGCACTTTCGCAAAATCCATTATGACAATGTCAATAGCCATGCATAATTTAGTCCAAGTCCCGACTTTGATAGCAGATGACTTTCGTGGGCCAAAGATCTGATCATTTTTCAGACGGTTTCTCAGTGAGAAAAATTTCGCTTTTTCACTTAGTTCTTTGTTCTTGTGGCCTCCATTCTCACCCAATCTTACTGCATCGCTGCTTTTTCCGATGACCGCAGAACGTTTTGCTTTGGCCACTGAAAATCGGCTTTACTTTTCTTCTATTTCCAAGAGATGTATTATTTTTCATCCGAAACTGTGGCTTTGCGAGCTCTCTCTTGCGGCAAAGTAAAGAAAATATTTATTTCAAGGGTCGCCTTTTTTTTACAAATTGGTTCTGGAATCAACATTCTTCTGAAGTCAAAGCATCCACTTTTTCGGCAAGCACGTTAAAGCTAAACGAAATAAAAGAGGGCTAGAATACAAATAGTTCAGTGAAATTCCTTTAGCGAACACACACTCGGTTTTGTTCTGCACTGGTTGACATAATTACAATAACAAAGAGAAAAAACAAAAATTGCGAAAGTTTGGGTGAGTCAAGCTACGTTGGGTGCCTAATACCTCGCCTTGGTATCAATCCGCTCGGCTTGGCGACAGGAAGAACACAAGGAGTCGCAAATGTAACTTCAGAGGGAAACCTAACTCAGAAATCAGAATTAGAAGTAAGTTGACATCAAGTGCATGACTCATTTCACCTCAATGACGTTTTTTGGACTCAAAGCAAACATTCGACTAAAGACGAAAATTTTTGAGTAACTGATTTTTTTTAATTAAAAAAAATTTGGTCTATAATTGGAAAAAACTGCAAAAAATAAATAAATAAAAACGCATTTTTTAGCAAAAGAATTGGAAGTACTTCTAGGATTTTAGGTTGAAATTTCTCACGCGTTCCGAGAACATAAATAGGTATGAATGCAGAATTTAGGATACCCCAAATCAAAGTCACAAATTTACTGATTTTGAATCCAATCGCCGAAAGGTGTTTAGATAAGACGAAAATGAGAATAGAAACTTCTTAGGGTAGGAAGGTGGAGAGAGGAGGTTGGATCGAAAAGCAGAGATAAGGAGGCCGTGGTTAGGCCTCAACGCGTCTCAAATTTAGATGAAATTGCGCACCTCTTCGCATAAGAGCACATTACGCCATGCTACGCGTGGAACTATTTCAGACTATGCCTATTCAACGCAAAATCCCGGCCCATCCGCATCTATCTTATCTGCTTAGTCTTTGACGGATTTTAGCGGAAGAGATTGTTCCTCACGAGTCCTCCGAAAATGGACCTCTCTAGGGTAAAATTGCGTTACATAAGGCTGGTACGAATTCGTTTGCGACAATATGAGAATTTGAGTTCAAAGTTAGGTTAAGGTAAGGGATATTCCGTCAAGTTTAAATAATGTAGGCACGCTGTCATTATGAGTATCGAGACATTGCTTTGGCCGGAAATTTTAGATTATACTGTGTTAGATATTAATATTGAAACCTTAAATTCTCAAGCCAGTCTGACGTCACTCACAGACACTATCATGCTAAAAAAAATAGTAATAACTATTCATAGGTATTTAGATTTAAAGCCATTGGTATTATTGAGTAACAGAGAAATGATTTTAGTTGGAGTACAGAGCTGAGCTCCTGTCAATTTTGATCTCAGTTGTACTCAATCGATAATATATCCAGGTCCCTAATAATATCAATGCCTATTCATAAGAGTGCCTCACCAAAATCAAGAGACAGTGGCCAAACCTCTAACTTCCCTTGAATTAAAAAAATAACGCTCATTCTGCTACTATAGGCCTACTTATTATGGCTTCAAATTATAGGTATCTGTAAGGCTTATTATTTAAATAGGAAATTGTAAACATAGAATGTAACATTGTGGCATATACGATACTTTTCAAAACCGTGATTAAAATAAAAACATTTTTGCAGTAATTTATTTTAAAAAGTCTTAACGGCCAGACTAAACAATTAGAATTAAAAAAAATACTCATCTATAAAATGAAACATATGATGTAAGAAGGTGAAATGATGAAACTATCCAACACTAACGAAGCCTGTTGGAACAGAGAAACACGCTTCAGATCTGAATTTGTTTACAGCGATGTAAACCTTTCACGCCGTATTCCAGGAGGGGACGGGAGAAGGGCGGGCAAGTAGATCTCCAGTACAACGGTCAGTGCATCTTGTTAGACATGAAATTACCACCGAATCAGCTAAATCCATCGGCAATTTGCATACGGCACACAAAATGACAATGGCAGAGAGCAAGCACCCATCCTCCGGAACGGTATGAAAAATTCAACGACCAAGACTGATCCAATTACTCCTGTAAGGTAAGCTTTTCCACCTTGAGAGTCTTGACACTTGGGACTTAATTTGAAATGGTAAGCCGCAGTTCCCGGACCAGATGGAAAGGGAGGGGGAGAAACACGCAGGACGTCGTTTAGCACGAAATTTCCAAGCCCCATCGATCAATTTACTTCAAGACCTCACCTTCGAGAATTCACACACACTACACAACGCTCAAACTTTCATCACCCTGTAGACACAGTCGTGCGCAAACACACGTCGCTAAGAATTATCGCTAACTCGACGGCAGTTACTGCCGCCGGAGGAGTGAGGTGACGAGTAAGGAATCTAAACTAAAGCAACTTAACCAAAGGCATTTGTATATGTACAGTACGTCAAACAAGTAAACGCATACTTTTTTTAAATTAAAATTCCAATTTACTACCTGTTAATGTTTTCAACCCTGGTTTTCTTTTTTTTTTTGTAATTATGAACATACAACCACGTAGGTTACGCGACAAAGAATCAGATAGACAATAAATTGTTTTCACAATAAGAAGGCTATGCATTAAATTGGGCCCATCTTCTGGAAGCCATTTTGATAGCCACAAGCATTAACCGACTAGTTGCAAGTCGTATTTTTCGTAACCATCAAGTTTCAAAGGCGGTTTTCGTAACAATCAAGTTGCTGCGCGTCGCGGAAACGGACTTCTTCTCTGTCGCCACAAAATAACAAACTGTATTATCAGTAAATTTGCGTTTTGGTGGGTGGAAACTCTAGACGGAAGTCTAGTCTACAATATCCCCCAATCAAAACACAAATTCGCCGAATAATAAATTTTTTTGTTGCTTCGGAAAAGAAGGCCGTTTTGCGATGCACAGCAACTTGATGGTTACGAAAACCCCCCTTGAAACTCGATAGTTACGAAAAACGCAACTCGCAACTAGTCGGTTAATGCTTGTGGATATCAAAATGGCTCAAAACCTAGCCAGCGCGCCCCCTCCACAGTCACACTTGCTCGGACTCAAATCAGAATATCTTTTTAAGTCTGTATCAACTATTTAAGTGCTTCGATTTCTCTCCGGTTTTCAAGAATTTGGTAAATACTTTAGGAACGCCGTTGGTTTAGATTCTTCTCTAAGCTTTGACTGGTTTTCGGAGAGGGCATAACTTGCATTTAGGTCCCTTAGAGATAAACGAAGGATGACCGGATCAATAAGTATTTGAGACGCTCAGCATCACTCTGCATATCTTAAAACAACAATTAGTTTCGTCAAAAAAAGATTTTTTCACGTCGTTGTTTAAAGAAGTACCGGGTGATTCACGAACCCCTAAACACTCAGTTCAGGCAACACCGCATGCGCGGGTGTGCGGTGGGTTGCCTATTCATTCCGTTCTGCCGCCGAGAACGTCAGAAGTTAAGCGCAGGCG
>Ga0058701_10003313_pt1 | contig 12706 bp, 11 predicted proteins | sample AgamicOrMae_FD_97039 | JGI IMG/M metagenome (GOLD analysis project Ga0058701, IMG submission 97039) | Agave microbial communities from Guanajuato, Mexico - Or.Ma.e | ecosystem: Host-associated > Plants > Phyllosphere > Phylloplane/Leaf | place: Guanajuato, Mexico | collected 2012-06-04
ACACGGATTTTTTTTATTTTTTTTATTTATTTGAGCTCTACGGCTTACCGACCGCAATGCATTTATTTCCGCAAGTTCCAGAAATATTCGGGTTCCTTTACCTACTCCGAACACCACTCGTTGAAATTAAAGGTGCTGCTTTTAACCCGACAATATGTATTGATATTGGGAGATTTGAACGCACTTAACCAACCTAATAAATTTTAAATATGGAAGGTGACTTAAACGCACGGAACCCAACCTATTACATTTTAAATGAAGCAGTCGGGTCAATAGACACTCCCACATTTAAAACTTAAACAAGACGAAGCTTGTTTTTTTTTTGTTTTTTTTTTTGGGAGGGGAATGAAACTCAGTAAGACATTTTTTAGAAGAGCTGTGCCTCCATGACTTTTAAAACCTAAAAAGGTGTTTAATTTACGCTTAAACATAAAATTCGAGTTTCCAGACCATTATATTGAAAATTAAACAAAGCTAACATGGCAACCAAAAAGACTTTGTCGAACTGTTGATCAAACTTAACGGTTACAAATAACGACGTTCAAAACTGTAATTATCTTTAAATACCTCACGTTAGACTGTCGCAGTCTTCATAAACTGCGTTTAGAAATACTAAGCTGATTCACTTGTGACTAGTTTAGGTTAGCGAAGCGTAGATGATCTCATCAGAACATGACTCTAAAAGGAATTCGCTCGATTTAAAAGTCCCGCAGTTTTGGTGTCGCGAGTTGAATTGTGGATCATAATGAAAACAAAGGATAACAGTTGAAACGTGGAGGAACAGCCGCTCGTTGGGGGAACAAGGAAATTGGAAAAAGTTGCAACTGTTTAGCAATCGTTCTTGAGGAAGGATCGACCAATCACGGTGCTGCATCTCCTGATTGTACTCCCCGAGCTGTCAGCACTCTACATTTGTATAAAGGCATTCGCCATTTTGATCGCTATCGGAACACCTCCCCTCTTCCGTCACCGCGACTGCGCTACCCTGATGAGCTCCCCACGCGGTCCCTCAACCTCGCGGAGGCAAATTGGCTGCCTAAACGGCTTTTCAATCAAAAACCGCTTATGCCCAACGCCCCACCATAAACTACAAGACGAAAAGATATCAGGAAAAACGCGATAAGCAGATTCCGATTTCGGGATTTGGCGACCGATCATCATGATGAAAAGATTTTCCTCCGAAAACTTACAGCGTTTTTTGCACAGAGTATTTAAAACTGATTTCTATTAAGTCACGCACTTTCGGGAATGAATCGGAGTGAGAAAAATGATAACTTTGTGAAATATTCGCAACCCACGGACATAAAAATTTTAGTATGTGTGAAAGTTACTTGTAAATGCAGTGAAAAAAGAATTTACACCGAAAAACTGTATGTTTGATTCAAGCATAAGAGCCTTGGGGATACAATAAGTTTACCTATGCTTACATTAGGTAAAATATATTTGGATCAAAAGTACAGTTGGCTTGATTCACGCATATCATACTTTACTTAAGCATACGGACCTGACTCCTGTGCTTGAATCAAACATTTTTTCGGTAAAGTTACCGGAAGCGGGAGTGAAATTAGGGGCTTAAGATAAATTAAAGTGAATATCAAATTTAGCAACTCACCAGTCTCCGTTTTGGTTTTATTAGCGGGCGATTTTGTCCGTTCATCTTGTAATACAGGCCACACGCATTGCACAGATAATGTCCAGTTCCGTCTCTACGCCACAGCGGCGTCGATGTTGCACCACAGTTCACACACTCCCTGCCCTCTGCAACACAAACAAAGGATAGGTTAGCCCACAGGGTTCACACGACTAACGTCTAATTTGCGATTGGAACAAACACTTCACTTACATAAACTATGTTACCGACACATCTTGAGCGGAAATCAATCGCAATTTACAATGTTAGTAAAGCGGGGGTTGGCAACAACGCATCAAGAAGCAAATCTTGGAAACAACGCATTCTCATAACAAGTGCTCAATTTAGTGCTTGATAAAGTATTTTTAAGTAATTTAATATCACGTTGCAAAACTTGATGGATTCCTCACTAAAAACCTTTGCTTAAAATTCACGGGATGAAACATAAAAAGTTACCGCACCGTTGATATACAAATTATCGGGACATGATCAGGCTCTGAAGAGAACCTAACGTATTTATCAATTTCTGATCAGGTAACGGCCAATCCCTATCAGAATCTGATTAGGACCTGATACAGCGATAAGGACTTAAATATCGTTGTCAGAACCTGACAAAATGCCTTTATGCACGTCCTGCTAAAATCCGCAAAGTTAAAGAGAGAAAAAAATAAAAAAGGAGCATTTAAAAAAAAATAAGGCAGAAATTTAAACGCAATTCATTTTGTGATAGCCGATATCAGGTCCTTATCAAAAAACTGCCTATTTCTGACAAGAATTTTTGAGATACAGTCAGAAACTGATAAGGACCTGCTTAGAATTTTATCAGAATCTGACCAAATCTTATAGGAATCCACTTAAAGTTTAAGGATTGTCATTTTTTTTGGGGGGATAGGTTTTAAAACCGTGATTCTGAGTTTAAAATTGAATTTTAATCGAGTATTCATACAGTCCAGGATTTGTTCGAGAGACCCCCGTGTAAATCGTGTGTAGGCAGGACTTCTTCCACATTTTGGGTCCTACAACTATTTGGTCCGAAGATACTACTCAGTTTCAAATGTGCAGTTTATATAAAAAAGCATATTTCATGGAAAGATTTTTTTTTACTTTGCGTACGTGATTTCGAGAAAGTGTAATTTTTAGAAAACTTTGTCACGGGAGTTTTAGGTTGGGCCTAGTTTGACAGTAAAGTTTTTGATGGACACTCGTAGTTTTGTCCGTACTTAAGAGCGAACAGTCAGCCATCTCTGAGGGAATTACAGAGGCACTTTCCCAGAGGAGTCGCTCTTTTGTGACACCCGCCTTAATATGGAGTCATTTGGCAGAAGACTTTTGGCAGGTTGGCTTGTTGCAGCAAATAAATAATGATGGGACGCAGCGGAAACATTTCTATTGAGGTGCAGCGGAAAGGAAACTGGTTCAAAACCCTTCCGCAAGGCAAAGAAACTATGTAGACTAACTTTCGATAAATGCTCCTTATACCATCTGCAGTAACACTTTTCAATGTACCTATCTCCCTTGCTTCAGACTGTTTTTTTTTTTAAAAAAAAAAACGCTTATATTAAAAAAAGTATTTAAAAATATAGACTTAATCAACATTAAAAATGAGTCAAATTTTTACCCCAATATCGGAAGTGTTTTCATGTCGTAGTCATTTAAATAACAAATATTTTAACAAAAAAAAAGAAAAAAAACAATATTATTATTTAATTCAACTTTCCGGTGATTCAATCCTAAATAAATACATGTTTCTAAAAATATTTCTGCATATGTAAAGGTAAATAACGTTTCAAAAAGCATAATATGAAGAAAGAATTTCACAATATATCATAAGCAGCACCCCGTATGTCAGCATTCAAATAGCTTCTAAAAAAATAAGCTTTACTTGCGTTTAAATCTCTGCGTAAAATAAGAACTTTAAAAAGACCGCTTTGCTAGTCATTCTTTCTTTCTGTTTTATTCTAAAGCTTGCAGAAGTAAATTGAAGAGTTGGAATACGTCTGAAAATTCGGGGATACATTATCTGATTCATAACGATCTTAAAACGCAAAGTTCTTTTTCACACAAAACTGTGCCTACTCTGTGGGTACGAAATATTCTGCGTCTATGAGGTACAAGTTTTTGAGACAAATATTTCCGAGGTAGTAATTAGAGAGGATTTCCTTAGGGAGAGTACAGTATTAAACACCGTTTTGGAGAGGAAATGCATCTTGGCGGCCAACAGGCAAGGCAAGGCACATTAAATAGCCTGATTCTCGCATGGGTGAGCAGAAAAATGGCTACCACAAGGAAGGAGAGGGGGGGGTCGTCGAAAGAATACTGCGAGGTGAAAAAAAAGGGGTGAAACTCCGATCGTAGGAGCCTATTTTCTGGCCACAAAATAGAGCCAATTAACAGGAGCTATTACGACAATTGTAATTTTTAATTACCTGGGGTCATGATTCGTAACTGACAAGATGTCGCGAGTGCGTGCCGGGGAAACATACAAAGATAAAGTTTGAAGTCTATTTAAGATAAGGTAGTGGCGACATGCTTTCATTTAATGAGGAAGAAGGTGCTAAATTTTGATGTGAAAAATCTTTCCCGGAAAAACGGTTTTCACAGTTTAAAACGATTATGTAAAAGAAAAAGCTTATTTCTTTTAAAATACCGGTACGACTCACACTTGATAAGACCGCTTTCAAAAGGCAAAGAAATAGTGGTGCCATTGAAGGTTCAATTAGCTAAAAAAATGAGTGCATTTAGATACCATTGCAAACGCATCATCCTTAAGAGCAGGTTTATAAGAATCGTTGGATTATAAGTTTCTTATTGTGGACTTCTTGAGACTTCTTGGTTACCATTCTGACTCGAGCACAGGTTTGGCAATGTACACTCACAAAAGTTTTATTTCCAATCAAGTTTAATCAAAATCAAGAATATTCATCGTGATAGTGACTAAACGAATATTTTCTTACATCCAGATTAATATTCTCATTTAAAAAAAAATATTTGAACCAATTTTTAAAGCTTTAAGAGAAATGTCCATGACCTAAATAGACAAACTCCGGGCACTCTCTAAAGAGTATTCTTCTTGATCTGAATTTTTTTTAAATCGTGTACAGGTTAAAAAACCTATTCAACCCATAGTGCCTCAGTACCGAAAATTTCCTCCCGAATCCACAATTTTGAAAGGGTTAAATCGAGGCGACAATCGGCAGTAGTACAGTCGGCGAATGTTAAGTGTCTAGGAGGCGCTGTTTTTTCTTGTCCTCTAAAATGGAAAGGCTGCAAGAGTTTGTCGGCAGCTGGCCGAACCTTTTAGGCGAGCCCAGTCGATTTGCCTCAATTTGCGACCCCACCTCCACCTCCACCCCATCGGCTGGCTCTGCTCGACCATCCATTTGTCTGGACTGGCGTTTCTTCGGTTTTTTGCTCGACAAAAATTCTTTCAATAAAAGCGTGCCCAGAGCTGCCTCCTCTCGACTCCTTCATTTTCGGCGTCACCTAGAAATGACAGAAAACTAGCTACTCTGTCAAAACTCTTTTACGTCGTCCAACATTATTAAGGACGTACACCGCCGAATAGCAGCAGCATACCATGCTTCACAGGGATGTTCATAACATCACAAGGGAAAAAAAAACTTATCAAGTTCACGTTCCCAGATTTACAATGTTGTTATTTGTGAAATATATTTATAGGGACGTCAATTCCTTCATGCATGGAAAATCCGTCAACGTTTCCTGATTTTAGGATATCAATTGATGGAAACGCATGAAATCCTCCATAACCTCAAATTACAGGACGATTACATTAGAGTCCACGTTTTCTGATCAAATTTACTTCATCTCAGTAAAAGCATTCCCGGACACAATTCGGTTAAAATATGCTCATTTGCTGATAAAAAATATTTTTTAAAAAGTTTAAAAAATATCTGTAACCCGAAAGTTTGAAACAGTCTTCTGACTCCAAATGCCAATAACTTGATACAGAGCAATCTGACAAAGGGTGGTGTATTCCAGATTTTCAATAATTTGCGTCGCCAAAATGAACTCATGAATCCCGATGTTTATAAATTCAATTGTGTTATCAGGTAGAATACGCGAGGCCTATTTTTCTTTACCTCAGAAAAAAAGTGTTTACTTCTGTTAAGCGAGTTCGTTGCCTACTCGAGGCTGCACCTGCCTGAACCGTCTTCCACTAACACCAGCCTTTGTAACTACCTTTATTTGTCTCCTCGAGGTCCCTTTCCTTTCCCGTTCCTCATCCCCTCCCCCTGAACCCATTCAAACGAATCGTCTAACCTTACTCATCTACTCTCTGAATAGAAACTAGTTGAGCATGTAACTTCCTACTTCTACGGGATATATTCGTTATTTGCGTGTACAAAAATACCGGCAGATGGTATAGGGATATCTTCCACAATTCATAATTAAAAAATGATTATCGATTAATTTCATTCCAAAATAATGCCTACACAAGAGAGGCATGGCCTACACAAGATATTTTAAAGATATCAAACTCTGAGATAGATATACTAATTGGTTGTTAGGTAAAGCACACTCAGCCCGAATTTATATTCATCAAAAAACAATTTTGAAACTACTGGTTGGGGTAAATTGTCCTAGTCAGCTAAAAAGTTCGTTAAAAAATATTCGATAGGTTCATACTAATTTGGGTTACGCCGTATTTAAGCATGCGGACTCAAAGACACTATATGGTCATACGACGCATAGTAATCGCACACTTCTAATTAAACAAAAATTAAAATTTTATGAAAAGCAGAAACTATAACAAAAGCAGAAGATTTAAATCACTGACTATCGTTTACAATTATTTTTATTTTTAATAACCACACTGACAATTTTACAAGCATATTACCCGGTTTCGTCTATATTCTAATACTCATCTTTCCGAGAAACTGTACAGTAACATTGTGCAATAAAATCATTTGAGAATAAATGTAATAAAAAAACTACAAGCAGTTGGGTTGCTAGAGTTGAGGCACCTTAAGTCACTGTCAATGGTTCAGAGTAGCCGAATTAGCTTTTCTCGGAAGGTAAGTGCCTGTGGCTTTTTAACCCACTACAACTTTCAATAGCCCTATCAATAGCCCTTCCTATTTAGGCTGCATGACTGGCCTACATTCTTAAAACAATAAGGTCCAACTGACAGGAAGAACGTCCACGATATTCCAAGACAAAAAGTTCATTTTATAGAGACACAGTTCCTCTCAAAACTTCGCCGCTCATGAACTATTTCCTCTCTTTTTGCTTCACTTCTGGATTTTTGTAAATTCGAAATGAGATTAAAAGAGAATGATACATATCTTTTGCGAATAAAAGGTTTGACCCTATTCTGAGTATTTCTTCAATATCTGACCTAAATAGCAACATAATAGCGCTATATAATTGCTAAATATTATGTTTTATTTTTCATTCGCGACTTCTGAGGCCTATCGTTCAGAAGACAGAACCTACTATTTGAAATAAACATCCTTTTCTGGTTATAACATGGAAAAAAGTGAAAGTTTTTTTTTCAGCTGATTCCATTTATCAGGTTTTTGAAATCGATCGTATTTTTACATGTTTAAGAGCCATACTTAACTCTTATAAACAGGAAAATGCAATATAAATATAAAAGAAAGTATATCCTTGGGTGTTTAAAAAGAACGCGCGTTTTAAATTTTAGGCTTCGATCGTATTTTACAACTTCCATGCTCAAACTCAAAAATCAACCCCTAAATAAACAAGGAAGCACAGAGGGTTCTTAAATTGGAGGTTCCTTTTTTTGCCAATTTATTTGTAGTCAAATTGCAGGCTAAAGCTAAGAAATAATTAGTCCAATCGGGATGAACCCACGCAGCCATTCGGTCTCGAGACAGACGGCAGGTAATCAGAACGTGTAAATCCAATGTCTCGTTTGTCAGTTCGCATTGCTCAATTTGTTGTAAAACTGTTTTATGAGGCGATCAAAGTGATGCGACGCGACGCGCCGACTCGATCAATTGGCCACATGCTTCCGATCCTTTCCGATCCGATTCGATCCGAAGCCCTAATTACTCAAAAGCAATTCCGAGTTAGTGGATTCCCAGCCGGCCTCCGCTAGGCGCCGCCCCCGCCTAATTATGACTGCACGGCGCCTATATGCACCCTTTTCAATCCACTTTTACTTTTCAGCCGGAGGAAAAACTCAACCGCTACAGGTACAAAACCAACAAGATATTTGCTGTTTGGATTTCACAAGGAGGGCAGAAAAGTTGGCAGACAACGCTTCGGACTTTGCAGATCGTAGATGAAATTTTGCGTTTGGATATAAAGTATTTTCCGTGCAAAGTTTATTAACCCTTTTTCGTGATATAGTATAAGTTTACAAACCACAGAAGGTTGAAACAAATAGTTGACAGGGCTTGGAAATGTGGCATGGGTTAAATTTGAGGGAGTGTCTATTGACCCGACTGTTCCATTTAAAATGTATTACTTTAGGCTCCATGCGATCAAATCACCTCTCATTTAAAATGCATTAGGTTGGTTACGTGCGTTCAAGTCTTTTTAAATTAATGCATGTCGAGTCATTAGCAATACCTAAATTTAAAACTGGGTTTTTATCTCAACTAAGGTAAACCTAGTTATAAGATAATATTCTGTTCAACATTCACTGGAAATATTTACGCGAAGACAAAAATCTTTGCTCAATCGCAGGGTAGTTTCTTGAAAATTACCATTTTTATTTCCCCCATTAAAAAAGTAATAAAAATCTAATTAAATTTTACATATTTTTGAAAAAAATATTTTGTGGACTTGATATTTTGCATTTCAAGAGAGGAGAAAAAATAATAGTTCCACCCGATCTTGGATCCAAATTATTAATCCAATCCAAGAGAGTAGGAAAGGTTCGTATTTGCAAGCTAGTGGCAGAGCCGAGAATCACGAGATCAAGTCGAGTATTATTTAGCGAGCCCTATTGAAAAGCAGAAGGGAATCAAAACAATTTTGTGGAAAAGGCACGCGGCAGGTTGTGGTTTTGTGTTGCTCATATTGAGGGCCCGTTCGGAAAGTGTGAGACCCGCACGGGCTGTTTGGGCCCTCGCCCTCATCCCAAGCGACCTGCCAAAAGAGTGAGTCCCGGCAGGCATTCCGCTGCCACTTCTCCAGCCCTCTCAACTCCGCCCAGCTATCATATTAGGCTCACGTCAAACAAACTTATTGGGGCCCGATAGTCGAAAATGATTATTATTAGTCTCGCACTCTAAATTTTTAAAGGTGCATTTCCAACCTCGCGGTTCAACCCCTACGACGTTAAGCCGAGCGGAGCGATAGCGGAGCGAAATCGGAGCGATAGCGGAGCGAGGCAAAAGCCACGCAACCTGACCTAGAGTTACCCATTTAAACGGTTGCCAAGCCTGATGCCGCTTACTTCTCGGTCGCCGATTTAGGGCCGCGGAGAAGTAAGCGGCATCGGGCTTGGCGACCGCCGAGTGGAGTGAGGCAAAAGTCACGTAACCTAACCTAACTTAACCTAGGGTTACCCATTTAAACGGTCAACAAGTCTGATGCCGCTTACTTCTCGGAGGCCCTAAATCGGCCACCAAGAAGTAAGCGACATCAGGCTTGGCGTCAGTCGAGCGGAACGATAGCGAAACGAGGCGCAAGTGACTTTAACTAATTTTGGTTAACGGCTAGGGACTTGGCTATGATAGGTAAGTTAGATTGGATGTCTCTTGCCTCGCTCCGCTATCGTACCGATCGATTTGACGACGACAGGTTAAAGCAAAAGGTTAAAATTGCTACCTTAAAAAATTAGTGTATGATTCACCCAAAGTACACGTTTCGCGTTAAAATGAATAGCTAAGTCACTCCTAGGTTTTACTTACTGAATTGTCTCTCGTGTTAGTCGTGTTTAACGCGATTTCAACCTTTTAATCAGGAAAGTTACAGAAAATTAAGTAGGTTAAATTAGATGCCCTATGATACGCTCCGCTAATATGCTGCTCAGCTGTCGCGAATCTTGATGGCGCTTACTTCTCGTTGACAGTTACAGTATAATAAGCTGCATCTGTCTTGAAGAAAATTAATGGGTTCACTTATGTTAGAAGCCTTATTATCTCTCCGCTTGGCGATGAATCATGAAATGCAACTATAATATACGGCATTAAAAATTGGTCGGTTCTATTCGCACACCTAGGGAGACTTGAACGCACGGAAACCAACCTTATGCATTTTAAATGGGAGGTGACTTTAACGAACGGAAACCAACCTAATACGTTTTAAATGGGGCAGCGTGTGATTAGTCACTTCGTTAAAAATTTCAGGTGTATTTTGCAAAATAAAGAAAAATAATACGTATCATCGTCGTTTTATCAGATTATGATAATTGGCCTGAACAAGTAAATTCCTCAACAAATGCTTGATAGGCCGCGTCATTGTGCAACAGATAAGTTTTGATGTTTTTCTTTCAAATTCAATCGCGACACCCATAAATAATCTCACATGGCGAAAGTCGGATGCCGCTTCTGTTAAAGCATTTTTTTATGCGGTACATAAATGGGGTTTAAGGCCATGTGCAAGACGCCGGAATAACAGAGAAGCGATATTAAATCGAAATCAGGAGACCCTCGCTGGATTAGTTCATTTGTTATCAGTGCAGTGCAGTGCTTCTGCCACGTGTCTCAAGCACAGGGGGAAATGAGACGTGGTGCGAATAAATGCAATTCTTCTATGGGCACGCGCGTTTGTCTTTGGGCACGTGCGCACGCTGGAGGGAAAACGCTTATCGCGGAGGCAACAAGTGGAATTTAGGCGAAATTTTCGGATATTTTTTTCCTCTAGTTTTGGGTGGAAAAACTGAATAAGTGGGGCTGTTAAGCGGTGTGTTTATTATGGAAATCGGCGCGGCCCCCATTTTCAGTACTACCCATGTAGTTGCGGGTAACGGCCAGCGGTAATTACGCTTTTATACGTTTGCCAGTCCAGTCCGCTAATGCCCGCCCGCCCGCGCGCCCACCCAGCGATACGAATGTTTCACTCATGCGCACGCTGCGCCGATCTCAACCAACTGCACCACAACTTTTTCCAAAGTACGATTCTGCTTCTGTACACTTTCCGAAAGTATGCAGAAAAAATTTCATTGCGTATCTTTACGAACGCTATGAAACAGGAAAACACACTGAACGAACCGAGGAACGAACGCAAGATTCATTAATATAAACGTTTGACAATACCGAGTTAATTTGCTTAAAACATTCCCGTTATAAACTTATTAACAACCCTTCTCACTGAGTAGGTCGCAACGTTATATTAAGGTCAATATTTGAAGGTGTCATTTATACTAGACCTGTTCGTGCTTACGAACTTTACTAGTTACTCGGTTTTCACAGTGAGGACATTTTTTTTCGTGACATTGTTAAGCAGGGTACCTTTTCGATTTTATAGAATGGATTTCCCACTTGAGTGATCTTTTACATTACCTACATTACGAGGATCAACGACATGATTTAGGTGAAATGAGGTCACAGCAAAAACAAAATCCCCGTACTGGGGAATGCTGAACCTGTTTTGGGTGTAAAACCGGAACGGGGGTGGTACGTAGTTTGATTATATTTCAAGATAGGCATATGTTCAGCCATATCATTCTAAAGGTCTCAGCGAGAGCTTCCCTTTCATGTGGCTGAACATACGTCTATGTCGAAAAATTACCAAAATACGCACTACCACCGTTTTAGTTTCATAGCCAAAGCAGGTACAGTATAGCATTCCCTAAACGGAGGTTATGTTTTTACTGTGCGTTACGTCTTATACCGTGTATCGGTGACTCTCATCTCGACTGCACAATGCAAGGTGGAATACACGCCAGAATTTCACCTTTCTAATTTACAGGGTAGGTTCACCAACTGAATGGAAGAAATAGACGCGGCAACCCTTTGAGTGGTTCTCTCATCTTGGGGTGAAGTGGAAGTGCGGCTGGCACTTCGGAAGTGCACAGCACGCTCCTCATTGTCCTTTTAAATCTGCCGCCGACGGAATAGTTTTGCTCGACAAACTGGAAAATCCGCTTGAAGCGGCCATTGTCCACGGTACGGCACAGCCTCTTACGTTTCCTGCTCAAAAAATAGGCTTTTAACTCTCCGCGAATTACAACAGGATTTCTGCTAACAAGGATGCCTGTCTTGCAGGACAATGCTACCATTGTTAATTTCGTACAATGCCGACATAGAAACCTAAATTTTGTTAAAAGCACCTGTAACTTTGACTATACGGGGGATTTTAAGCGCGGAAAATATGCAATGTGTTTAGTCGAAACAATAAACCTCGGAAAGAATACATTTGCAACGGAATCTCGTGTAATCGCTACGTCAGTGTAACACCAATTTTATCTTCACTTCCTTTTTTCTGATTCACGACTAGAAGCAGAGATCGTATCAGCTAAACTCGCGCTAATGATATGGGTCTGTGGGAAGATGTAAACACAAAATTTCGACATTTTATGCGTGGTACTACAGCGCGGAGGTGATATTCCTAGAATCGCTGGATGCTATGGAACAATAACTCGGCTGTCACAGAACCGGCAATTTCGCTTTTCAGCAAGTACTCTTAGCGTAACAGCAGAATTGATTCAAATACGACAAAGAAAAGCGGATATGGGCCACAAAACAATATCTTGAAGTTTCATCTCTTTTGAACGATGGCATTGACTTTTGTTCAAAGCTTATTGCCATGACCAGCGGAAGCCTGAGCAGTTAATTCTTGTTTAGTATTAGAGTAATTTTCATAGCTGAGTGATGGTTGATCCACAGATAAGGAAATTTAATATTTTGGAAGTAAAAAAGGTTACTTACAAGATTGATCTTAATGACTTTGTGCCAATAGTACTAAATTAAGAAAGTTTTTTGTTGATTTCTGTATGTTACATACATAAACACTGCCGCAATCTGCCAACACTAGGAATATTAGTACTTATAAATCACTGTTTCTTATAACTCAAAATGGTGTCGAATACTGTCACGGTTTGATAAAAATCTTCACGCCCTTTCTGAGCCGAAATTAATTGACACTACCCCTTGGGTAAAATTTAGAGAAAAGATAAAAATAGTTTTACTTAAA
>Ga0058701_10003314_pt1 | contig 12706 bp, 11 predicted proteins | sample AgamicOrMae_FD_97039 | JGI IMG/M metagenome (GOLD analysis project Ga0058701, IMG submission 97039) | Agave microbial communities from Guanajuato, Mexico - Or.Ma.e | ecosystem: Host-associated > Plants > Phyllosphere > Phylloplane/Leaf | place: Guanajuato, Mexico | collected 2012-06-04
ATATTTTGTTAAGTTGTTGAAATTTTTAATATATATACATATATATACATAAATATATAAAGGGGCTTTTCCTAGAAAAAAAGGCAAAAATGGACTTCACAATTCTTCTTTTTCAAAAATGTCATTGAATGGAAATTCACAGATTTTCCTTTTTGCGAAATTTATGGCGATTCCCCGTTTTTTTCCCCGTGTCATTCAATTTTCCGGCTGATTTCCGGTTTTCCCGGTCGCTAGACACCCTATCATAATGTAACTGGATTGGTTCTCAAAACAGGTTTCTTGCCGATTTCCTGGAACATTGTGACATTGGAATTCTTGAATAATTTCATCACAACGGGCGACTCAGTTTCACAATACCACACTTTATTTCAAAGTCCAAGTAAAAACATACACGGACTACGAGTGTTAAGATTAGGATTGTCCTTTTGACACACACTATAGAGACTGAGGTGACCTTGGGGTTCGTTGAAGGTTTGTAGAAGTGCGGTAATACAGATTGGGGTTGAACCGATCATACTGGAGCTTGAGTTACATAGGAGATCCAGACCGCGGAGACCGCGACTGACTAGCGGGTCGCGGAGAAAAGACACAGGAAGGCTCGTGAGCGAGCAGATGACCGCATCGGCAGAAATGAGCAGGGGTGCCAACAAGCACATCAGATTGCTTGATGCACTATTGATCGGGATTTACAACATTCCTCCCCGCCGCAGAAAAATAACAAAACCCAACTTGGCTATCACTAAATAACGTTTTATTTGACGAACGAAGATGAAAGCGAGGATTAAAATAACCGTTCAATTATGAAGGCGGGAGGAGGCTCACTTGAGGATCTTGAGAGGAGGCAAGGGAAAGAGTTAATCGAAAATGTTCAAAGAGGAACAGGTACCCAATAAAGTAAGTCATAAATATCAAAACAAAAAAAAACAAAAACACAGGTGAATAAACATATACAGATCGTGACAGAGTTTGTGGCACAAGCTTGCGATACAAAGGCGACGCATTCATATCGCTTACTTTTCAGATTCAAGATAGCATTGACACATAAGTTTCGAGGCTGATAAGCTAGCTTGAATCAGAGGAAGGGAAATCAAAAACGAGCTAAATATAAGATAAAAGAGGAAAAAGATCTGCACCAGATACAAGAGCTTTAAAACTTTTCGCAAGCTAACCAGCATGAAAGAGTAATTATAAGAATGCAGACGTAGGAATTCATTAATGCAATCTGTGTGGAGGTTTAACTTTGCGCCCTGCCGTGGCTCGAGTGGCGGGCGCAATAAGCGGGAGGGCGCGGTGGCGGCCGATTCCAGGGCCGGAAGAAGCAGTTTTTTCTTTTATCGGCGCGGGCTCAGATGTACTACCCGAAAGCAAAGAACGGGGGAAGCATTCCGCAGCAACACGCCTTCTGGGGGCAGGCACCGGGGCAGGTAGAAATAGGAGTCGGGGGATAGACTCGCGTGGGAACTCAGAACATCCTGTGTGTCTAGGCGAAGGCTCGTCCGATTCAGCATGCTCATAGATGGTCCTGTTTTTCCGGATTTAAGCTCTGGGCTGAACCGCAAGCAGCGTGGGCGCTTCGGCGAAGGTGCCCGACGACAGGCCAGTGCTTTCGTTGGACACAGGCGTTACTTTGGGAGGTGAGGGTTCAATCTGGGAAGAGGCTTTGAGACGGGCCCGGATGAGATCATCTCCGCCGGGGGTCGGCGAGGATGTCGTAGTTGTGCTCGGAGTTGGGCAGAGAAGTGGGATCCTTGATGCTGACGCCTTGCCGTTTGGAGTTGCCTTCTCCTCTAGTTTCGCCCCCGGTCTCGTTGCGTCGTTGGACTGAAACTGGTACGTTTGACATTAGTTGGGTATGGACCCGGGTACTAGTTTGAGGTAACGTCACCGTTTCGAGTCCTTAAGGGATGCCTTCTGCTGAGTTTGGGCCGGTGATCGTGAAATTTGGCGTGGGCGAAGCCGTCCGAACAATCGTGCTTGGAGTTAACGGACCTGGTACCTGGGCGGGTCGAGGCGTTTGCAACGTGGGTGCTTCGGTCCTGGGGGGTTCATCAGCTACGATGTGGTCAGCGAGAAACCTAACCCCCGGTACATTTTTCTTTGTTGACTCTCTCTCTGAGACTTTGCAGCGCTTTGCACAGGCGTTTCTTCAAGGTTGCTGAATCGGGTGCGGCCACGTAGATGTTGTCTTGACACGAAACTACACCCTCCAAGCCACCGACGATGGCGTCCACTACGTGCTGGAAAGCACCGGGGGGGGGGAGGCATTTTGTTCCAAATGGAAGGGTTGTCACTCTGAACAAATCGCGAGGAGGGTTTATCGTGAGAATTCTGGATGTTTCTTCGTCCTCGGGCCATGTGTGTACGCCTCTTCAAGAGCAACTTCTGCAAAAATCGTGTTGTCCGGGCCCAGCTTGGTGATCACGGTATCGGGCGAATCCGTTTAATGGATTTCGGTGTCAATGGCGGGATTAATGGTTTCTTTATAAACTCCACAGAGGCGTATTTGCCGTTTAATTTCTTGACGGGCACCATGGTGACCCAGTTGAAGGTTTGTAGAAGTGAGGCTATATAGACTGAAGTTGAACCAATTATATTGAGATTGAGTTACATAGGAGTTCCAGACCGCGACTAACTAGCGGGTCGGAGAACAGATACACGAAGGCTCATGTGCCAGCAGACGACAGCACCGGCAGAAATGAGCAGGGGTGCCAACAAGCACATCAGATTGCTTAATGCACTATTAATCGGGATCTAAAACAGAGACGATCATCAACCTTATTAGTGAAATGCACAAGGTGCTTAAAAAATAAAACAAGAATTAAGTAACACAACCAAAATGCTTACTTAAGTTGGTCTTCATTCTTTAAACATAACGTAAAGACCGAGGGATTTTAATTCAACAACTTATCATGTGTTGTTACAGAGGTTCAGGGATAATGTCTTCGCATATACACACCAACAGGACAAAAATATTTTGTATGTATAAACGAACAGTATGCTCGATATAAGGTAGCCATCTCTGGCGATGTGCAGCTAATAATAACTACGCAAATGTATCACAGGATGTCTTTTTAGGTACATATTAGCAAAACGTAGTAAAGGAAATTCTGTGATTGACATACGCCGTTACAAAACAAACAAGAAAAAAACTTAATCTTCCCATTAAAACTCTCTGCCATTCCCGGGAGTTCTCAGTTCACGTGTAAAGGAAGGGAAAATGAAAGGAACACGGAAGAGAGCTGCCCTAGCGAGTAAGAAGCCTTGACGAGACAGCTAAAAGTTAGAAGAAGGAGATCAAGCGTATTACGGTAAATTAACGATGCAACTCGTCGTCAGAACTACGTCCAGAATGCAGGTGGTAATACCGCTCAAAAAAACGTGATTCGAGTTGAAACCTGCGCTTGTCAACACGTTACTAAAAAAGCAAATGCTGACATGCGATCTCTATTTATTATTTAAATCGTGAAGAAGAAAGATGCCAAAAATTCGATAACACGGTGATGGCGGTTTATTTTTCTTTTATTACGCAGAAACCGAGAAAACATTTTCTTTCCCATATTGTGTCTGCTTACGTTGTGACCCTATTTGCGGAAGAGGTTTGGACTTTCCGTTTCGTTGGCGACAAACTTGACTTAATACAAAGCATAAAAGCGTTTTGAAAAAGAAAAAAAGAGAAGCGTAAAAAATAATATGAGGCCAAGACTTGCTTGTGACATCCCCGCTGAGCTCATCCCGCTGAGGAGTGAATATCAAAAGATGGCAAATCGGTCAAAGAGGCGCCACACAAACGCGGCTGACCCAATCCTTGCTGGGATATTTCCTTGGCTCCAGAAGGAATGACAAGTTTATTGAACTGTTTACTTCCACCTATAATTCGTTTTGCTTTACAATTTTTCTGCACTTCTTCGAATTCCTCCGATTAAAATCCTTTTGGTATCATTTCAAGAAAAATTCAATCCCATCCTCTTTTTGAGTTATTTTTAGTTGTACAGTACATCTTGAAATTGACAACAAAAACCGTGCTTTTCGTAAGATCCGTCTTCTTAAATAATATTTTACATTGTATTACAGTCGATAGAAGACACGCATTTTTAAAAATCTTATTTTACTGAATTCGTTAAGAAAAATATTCTTAAGATTAAATTGAGATCGTTTGCAGTGGCTACAGCCAAGCTCCTCTGCACTAACGAGTATGTAAATTGCGAGTCGAGCGGTGCACGCGTTCATGAATTCTCCTTTCCAGATATTGAATCTCATTTTTCTAAACAGGAAATACTTTCGGTACGGATGAGCTACATATACAAAAATAATAATCCTAAGCACATGTTTGTGGTTCTCACTGTTTGTTGTACATGAGTTAGGCACGCGAGAAATTAATCTCCCGAGAAAATAGATTCTGGAAAAATAAACTCTAAAACGTATTCTCATACTCGCGACAGTTGCTGCAGTAGACTAGAGGGGAGAGCAGATTCAATTCTTTCCACCAAAACGCTGAAGGGGAAGGCTAACCAGCCGATGGCCTGCAAACAAAATGGCAAAAGAGCTCAGCATCTTAGAAACCCAGACTCTCAGTCAGTCATCAGATCAATCTTGTTCGAAGGCATTGGGCTAGGTAGAGGCTGCAAACGTATGCTTTCACTCATTCACAGGAAGCTACGGTATCTTTAGTATCCCCAATCAGATGTACTTTTACATCTTATTTAGAAATGTTAGATAGATACGATACGCGGAACACCATATCACCGCAGGAGACTTACAAGGGAACCTCACGAAATGTAAAATTCGGATCGTTTTCATATTTTTAAGCGCGAAGCTGCTTTATGGAATCCTGTGGTTTTTATTTATTTATTATTTTTTTTAAATTTGTAACAGTCATTGTGGCCAAACTCAAGCTGTAAAGTACCAATTTAAAGGTAAAGTGACCTCCCGCTCTATACGATTTTGATAAAAGTCGACCGTCAGGTTCATTTAAGAACAACGAACCCGGTTTGATCAAAAACTGTCTGTTGAATCGTGCGGAAAAGAGGCGGTTTTGAACGGGTTTTCTAGGACCCATTTAAAGGCAAACATCGTTAAACGAGCAAAATGAACTTGAATTTTTTTGACAGGGTGGCGATAGCAAATATTTAATTAAGTTTGGCGTATGAATCACTCGTTCTATCCATAAGGAAGGTGACGTATCGAAGTTATTTTTGAATTTGAAAGAACTCGGTCCACAGAGGCCGTGAAATTTTTATTGGCGGTTGAACTGCACGTTTGCCCCCTAAAAGGGGGTCGAATTGGGGGGTTAATTTTTTGACCCCCTGATATTATTCATGAAATTAATGTAGCATTTATAGAAATGCAGCGCTGTGAAAACCGTTTTTGCGATCTTCACACGGTTTAGGCACTACGAGCGTTTGTATTAACCCAATTATTACGTATGCGCGACCAGCCACGCCTCAACTCGGCCCGGCCGCTGCGCCGCTCCGTCGCTGCGCTTTCAACAGCGGTTTCAGCTACAAGAAGTGAACTTACTTGTTGAGAGGACCTAACTTAGCACCTTACACATTTTGACAGGAGAGGGAAGAAGTTGTTGGGGGTACCGTTTGACTGTTAACCACCAAGTATAATAGATTGTAAAATTAGACTATGTTTTACAGTATACACTTGGCGGTAAGCGTCCAACCGGTACCTCCAACACCCTCTCCCCTCTCCTCCTAAAATGTATAAGTTGAAAAGTTAGATCTTCTCAAATAAGTAAGTTAACTCGTTGTGGAAGAAACTGCTGTTGACAGCGCAGCGACGGAGCGGCAGCGGCGGGGCCAAGTTCAGGCGCAGCTCGGCGCGCATACGTTTTCATAAGGCTCATAAAAACGCTCCGAAAATGAAAACGATCCGAATTTTATATCTAGTGAGGTTCCCTTGTTAGGGATATGTGGCGATTACTTAAATGAAGTTTGGGACGATGAGTACAAGATTAAAGTAGTTGATGAATACTCACGGTGCGCGCAACTACTCCCATCGGCTCCGGGTATTGGTGCGTTAAAAGAGCTAATAACGCCGTAAATGAACACAAGCCAGCTGTGAACAGGATAAAGAATGGCAGCTCTTTCTTTGGGTACACGCTCAGTTCATGGAAAGCTGCAAAAAGAGAAACATGTTACACAAAATGCCTTTTACAAAAACTTAACGAGTCCACGCAGTATAGCCTATTGGTAAGAAAGCTGAATAAGACAAACGGCTCGGAATGCCGCAAAAATTATACTGATGTGTAGTGGGTTTTCAACTCCGTCACTCGAAGTGATTGTTGTCCTCAGAAAATAAGGCGCTACATTCTAAAAAGAAAGTAGGGACGCAATCGGACATGCGGTAAATATGGATTCATTAAACATGAAAATTCCAATTTTACAAGTTTTGCTGCCTAGAATGTCCACTTTTACTGATACAGGCCTTTCTATTTTTGTTTTGTTTCACAGGAGCTTGCTTTTAGATTGGGTATAGCATAATGTATTATCCTAAATCTAAATGCCACCCCAAAGTGACGGCTGACTTTTTGCTAGATCTTTCGTTTTATGACTTCGCTGTAAGTATCGGACTTCCTTGCTGTCCACTCAAACCGGTGACCGATGCAAGTGTTCCTACCTAAGGTTTGTTTAGACTACTTCGCACGTATTGTGTCTGGCGATTTTTCAAAAAGCAATTCAAGCCTTTTCCAAGGGTTTTCAAGGGTATTATTTTCACTTTCTCAGGGGTATTTTCCCCTTTTTTTGCATTAGCAATTTTCACAAACTTTTGAACCGAACTTGTACGGAATGGAGCGCAGCATAATTATTCAGAAAATAATTGGAAATAAAATGTCGATTTACCACGGGTATTCATTTCAGCCAATTCAAGGCTTTTTAACGGATTTTTCTGAGACTACTCTCACTTAAGGCTTTTCCCACGTTTTGAAGGATTTCAGGGTTGCAGACACCCTGACACGTCTTCCGTGTCAGGGCATTTCCGTGTCTAGCATTTGTCTTTCACCGGATGGAAGCCGCATTACTTACCCGGTAATAATTCGCGATCAGCGCATTCCGTACACGAAGGATACGGATAAAAAAGATGTCCTCTTTCCAAGGGGTAGGGCAGCATTCGAAAGGTGCCCTCCCAAGTGCACTGCAGGAGATTCAACGCGCCTTCAACCGCTTTCCAATGACGCAGATGAAAGAACGAATAGGCAAGCGCCTCTGAGTCTCCGCGTTTCAAAATATGTTCAGGAGGCAAAATCAAAGACTTCATCTCGAGCAAATACTGAAAACAGAACATATTAAAAATTAAGAAACAAGTCCCGTGACGCGTTGAGATGTGTTTTTAAACAAGAAACCTTTAATAGCATTTCTACGAAACGGGAATCGATTATGAATCACGTCGCGTAAAAGAAACGTACCTTAGGAACATGTGGATTGAACTCCACTGCTCTATGAATAGCCTCCACTGCCGTCATTTCAGCGGGAGTTAATCCTCTTTTGCTTGCAATATCCGGAGAAAACCTGAGTTGAAAAATTTGCATCAACACAAATATTTGCAAGTGAGCACAATGGAGTCTTAACGTGATGATTTTCCGTAGACTTTAAGGTGGAAAAGAAGGCTAGTCGGACAAATTCGACTAACAAGCCCATTTTATTCCAGAGGGCTTTAATCCACCAACTGCAAATAATTTCTGAGAATTGAAAATCTTCCCTATTTCGAGCAAAGCTTTGACCTCAACTTTTGCTTTAAAATTTAAAATTTTACTTTAAAATTTAAAGTAAAAAAAGTTTAAATTTTGCCTTAAAATTTAAACAGTTTTGAAGTGCTTTTTAACTAAATTTCAAACCACAAAGTTTTGAGGATTTTCAAAAATGAAAACTTTTCTAGCATTCCTGGGCACGAATCGATTAATCAAAATGAATACTCACTTATCTGCAACTAATCTCGCTTTCAAGAGCGCAGCCGTGTAACATATAGTAGCTGATTTGGGAAGACTTATATCATCATATTTGGCTAATACAGCTTGGACATCCGCATACGCTTGTAGTTCGAGCAAAACTTCAATTAAATTTTCGTGGACGTTTAAAACATTCATTATTGGTGGGACCTCTTTCGTTAGCTGAAAAGTTAAACACCATTAACGATATTACACACAGAGAAATGGAAATAGATTTGCACTGATTTATACTTACATCTCTAAATATTTTTGAGGCCTCTTTTAGTCGGTCTAGCTTCCGCGCGCACATTGCCAGACGTCTTTTTACATAAATAAGCACATTAGTATCTCGTCCTGTAAGAAAAAACGCCATTCAAATTCAACTTTTTTTGTTTGTCTAGAACTGATTGGCTAACCAGTAAGCGACAATTACATTTAATTATACCGCAGTTTGTGTAAAAAACGAGCACTATGTGATAAATGCATCATATTCGGTCTTTGCTGTTTCTGTAGGGAAATCTTTGCTAAGCAATTTGGTTAAGCTAAAGCTTTAGTTGTCATCCTTAAATCCAATTTCTATGCTGAAATTTCAGATAAATGCATATTTTACCATCAGGTGTTTAATGGATACGAAAAGAAATATGATTGCTGGCAATATTAGTTAAACAATCGCCAATATTATTGTAAATGTACTTGAAATGAGACATAACTGCTTGGTATACAGAGACCGCCTTGCAGAAATAATTATACATAAATTTTGGTTCAAAATTTATTAACTGCTCTTTTTGAACCAACAAATTTTATAAAAATGACGTAGGAAACAGTATTAAGAGTTCTCGCGACGAATTCCCCTAAACATTCTTTCAGTTTTTAACAAAAGGGTTTTCTTTCTTCCAGTTCCTGAATTCAGACAGAATAATCAGTTTTAAAGGTTGCATTTTCCACCTCTTGTGTTCCACCCTGGTTCATTCTTTCGCTACATTATGAGAATTAGCGACATGCAAACTCGTAGGTGAAGTAAACGTCGGTTAAATGCACAGTGCCCCACTTCGCTTTCAATCTGTTGTGCTGTTGCTTGTTCGTTCACTCCCCCGCGGCAGCAGGCTTGGCGCAAGGCTACGCTACCTCTGTCAGGCTCACAAAAGTGCCTTGGGCCTCGCTAAACTTTCGCTCCGCTCCGTTTGGCGATAGATGGTTGAATACAAAAGATAGATAATACAAGGTTCGCGATGTGAGATGAATGCGAAACGGACTTACTATGGATGGACTCCATTAAAAGTCCCTGATGCTGTGTTTGCTGACTCCTCCTGTAATTAGCCTCTGCTGATTTTAGAGCTGTTCGCAGAATTTTCTCTGCTTCAACGATCGTAAAAGCTTCTTCGTCGGCCAAAAGGATGAGAGCAGGAGTGCAGTCGCTGTTTATGGCAAGAGCCTCATGTGCGGCTTTAATGCGGGCCGCTGGATGCCTTTCCCGCCACGCCGTTTGCATGACTGAAAAATAAAAAATCAACTTCCATTTGAGCATCCTTTCTTTGACATTGTCCAAAAGGTTTGGTGTACAATTTACCCTGCGAGCTTTGACAAGATTCTTTTTTGGCTCTTCAGACTTTTTTGAAGATGACTTAACATTAAAGTGGAAGATCTCGAAATAAATTATATAGGTCTGATATTGCTTACTCTTACTTAACTTGCAAGCCAAATTCATCATAAGCGGTGGTTGTTTTAAGGATTACTAAGGGGAAAGATCATGGTTTCAAGCGGGGATACAAGCACGCGGTTGTTATTAGAGGCGGACGATATAACGCTTATAACATCTCGCTTATAATATGAAGGGTCCTCACTTTTCTCTATTTCGACTTAAAGGCGGACATTGGAGACAGCCGACCTTCCGAATCGGTCTTAGCACCTTACAAGAGAGGAAAATAAGTTTCATGCCTCAAAACTGATTAAGGACTGTCCATAAATTTTATCCGACAATGTGATAAAACAGCTTCAAAACTCATGATCGCTCAGTCGTACCGACTGGAATCAGCATAAATTAGGCAAGGAGGATTAAAAAAAAAAATATTATGATGATAATTGTTACCTTTTAACAGCCTTCTTTAAAAATCAAGTCACATTTAAAACGTCCAAAAAATCGGATATATTAAAAAAAAATATTTCATTGAAAAAAAAAAGATTGAAAAAGCTTGAAAAGTGCTATGTTTGGCAGGGAGCAACAAACAGAAAAGATGGCGATCATGATTTTAGAGAGATATTAGTTTAAGTCGATTTAGTGCGTTATGACTGGTTGCTAAGCGATACTAGCAGCAAGACTTACTTTCGTACTCCGCTTTTCCGGCATCACCTTCGCAAGTAAAAAACGTTTGATGATCTTGTGCCGATAAATTCATATCATAATACGTTAATGGATCTTTGTTCGTTTTCAGATAATACCTCTGATATTCCGCCCCACGGAAAAGGTTCAGAGGGTTTCGCCACACCTTACACTCTGAAAAAATAGGAAAGCGCGTTAAAATTTACCTGAGAGATCATATCAGTCCACGAAGAAAACAGTAACATACCAAAAAACAAATTGCTCTCATTTCTTGTTTTACGAAAATAAATACTGTTCATACCTGAACAAAAAATAATAATAATGAAAAAAAAACATGCTTTATTCATGCGTTGGCACACACAATAAAAAAAGATACATAAAAGTTTTGATGGTTTAAATTTACCGGGTAAAGACTGTTGACCTGTTCCATTTGTAGTACTACCAGCATTTCCGTTTCCGTTAGTTCCGTTTCCATTGGTGGGATCACTGTTGCTATCGCCTCCGCTGATCCAAGGACTAATGTGGTTTAACGATACTTGCTCTATGAACGATGTGCCGTATTTACGGAAATACCACCATTCGAATATCTGCAAGCAAAATTTATGGTTATACTAACAAAAAGAAAACAATAGACCGTGCAACATAATTTGGGCACTTTTCCGCCTGGAGAGTGCACCATAAAAATACTGAAAAATGTCTGCTAGGGCTCTGGGAAAATAGGTGTAAGCAAGGAGGAAAATAAACCCTGAAAACAGACCCCCGAATGTGTACTTTTCGTATGAAATTTAGACTTAACTGCTGAATAAAACACATTTTGGCGTGTATAAGGATCGGAAAAATGACAACGATCCTGTCAAAAAAGTAACATACATCGAGAAAGGTACTTTAAGAAAACACGTACCGAATTCGAAACGCTATTTACAAATACTTGAAAGTATCTATAAAAATAAATAAAGTCTTGTCAGTTTTTGTTAAAAGATCAACAATGGTCGCATTTGAACCTTTTCACAGGTCAAACGACTTCAAACAGTCTATGCTCTCAAGAAAACGTCACGTTAACTGCAATGACAAATTATAACACGCGAATTTCAGCATTTAAGGAGCAATTAAATTTAAAGAAATCGTATGAATCTCACTCCAAAGATTGGTCAACACCGTTACGTGAACACAAGGTTCTTAAAAAAATATATATTTGTACTTACCAGAATAATTCCAGATATAAGCGAAGATGTTCCAGTGAGAGCCACGTAAAATTTCGGCGTGAGTGTGCTCAGGAACATAGTGGCTGAAAAAGAAAAAGGGATAATTATTCGTTGTATAAAAAAAATTGCTGAGGTACATCTTGATACACTCGAAAGTATTCAAGAAATTTTAGATTCAAAATTTGGCAACAGGTCGCCTGCGGGTCAACATCGTGATGCTTGCTTACCGGAGGAGACAAGCAGTAGCATTACATTTTCATAAATTAAATTTCTCATCAAAATAATTTGTTCTACCAGGTTATAGCCCTTTTATCTAGTCCAAACTGTATAAACTGTGCGATTTTTTTTATGAATGTTAGGACCGTCAAATACTAGTTCGTGTTTCTTCATGATGTGTTTCAATCAATCCCCGTCGGTACCGGACTAGCTACGAGTTCACAGAGCAAAGTGACTTAAATGTCCAAAGAACAATCTACCAAAATGCTCTTTCTTGACTAGAAATCGGTGCAATTCATGATTGCAGTCGCTGTTACCATGAGAAACATTTGCACAGCAAAATTATCGCAGGATGTTCAATAGCCAGTAAAAATAAAGACATTAATTTCGTCACCATAGCTCGAATCTTCAGAAACGACTAAATCGGGGAAGAATCCGATTTAAGTCGGCACGCCGACAAGTGCAACCTGGCGCCTAGAAAAATTTCGCCGGTTTTTCACTCACTGTCGTAAATATTCATCAGGAGCAGAGAATCGGTTCCGGGTCCAACAGTTCCGGCTAAGACGTTTAACTGACTTAAAACAGAAAAGTTGGCGAATGAACGCGAAATTTCTGTTCACCCTCAATTTCTGGAGACGGTGACTCAAATTGATCTATCGGTTTCAGTTTACCAAACACGAGACGCGCGCTGAATGCCGCTTCCTTCACAACAGCTGCATCAGCCCAGGATTCATATTGATCGGGCGTCCCTCAATTGAGATTGAGTGCAGCGCGCCGGCGCGGCCAGCTCAGACGACCCCCATCCCCACCCCCACCGCGCCGCTTTTCTAAAAAGAACGCGGGCTGTCCACCCACAAGTAACATGCTATTTCTTAGGACCCAAACATCGCGACTTCGTTAGAATACGTTCTTCATCGCGTAATCTCACGCCACACCGGTGGTTTACTTACTAAATTCATTTAAATTAGAACCTGTCTTTAAAAGGTAAATGAAAACCTGTGCCATTTTTGAAAGAATAGATTCGTTTTATCCAAGAAAAAA
>Ga0058701_10003315_pt1 | contig 12705 bp, 9 predicted proteins | sample AgamicOrMae_FD_97039 | JGI IMG/M metagenome (GOLD analysis project Ga0058701, IMG submission 97039) | Agave microbial communities from Guanajuato, Mexico - Or.Ma.e | ecosystem: Host-associated > Plants > Phyllosphere > Phylloplane/Leaf | place: Guanajuato, Mexico | collected 2012-06-04
AAATGCCTAGTTTTATACAATATTTATTAGTTCACCATAATGATAAAAAATACGAATAGTGTAACGAAGTGAAGTACTGAGCAATAAAGTTATTCATATAAATGCAACACAATCGGTCTCTTACCTAAATTATTTCTCTCCCTCCTTCCAAAACATTTTTTTAACCATGAAATAAAAATTGGTTTCCTTGTTTTACACGCTTAAAATTGCGAGAAACGCATATAATCTATGTTATTTCCTTTCATTCGTGGAAGACTACTCCCAACTAAATCTTTAAACATGGTCTCATAAAAGTTTGAGACTGTCTTACCTCAATGAGTTTTGTGTAGAAATGGTTGAAGATGTCATTACTTGCCGTAAAATAAAATTCCCTGTCCAGAAAACAGGCGTGAATGTAAAACAGGGGTTGTCGATAGACGCGTGTGAACGTAAAACAATAGACCTCTTCTGTTTTACAAAAACGTAGAACAGCTCCTGTTATAGGTTCACTCAAACATCGCTGTCGCCGACCCTATAGTTTTGTCTTCAAACCTGCTTCAACATCAGTCCTGTAAGAGTTATTTTTTATTGTGCATTTCTTTCCTCATAGGTAGAGCTGCTGGAAAGAACTAGGTTATTCCAATAGCAAAGTTCACGGTCATGTTTGTTTTCACCTATTGAAGTTCGCAACTTTGATAAACCATTTCAGTATCGCAAGAATGAACTTGAATTACGCCATCCCTCTCACTCCTTTGAATTCCATTGTAACAACGAAGCTATTTATGGACGTTTATACTTCGCTGACAAGCCAACGTTGGATTACATAGCGAACACTCCAACATTTTTATGTGGTGCTAATGCAGGATGGAAAGGTGTAGATATATCTTTGAAAGCGAAACGCAGCTACTTTGTCACGGCCTGTCAACGAGCAAAGTTTCATGAAAGAGCAAAAAAGTGAGAAACGATGAGGAGGGGTAATCGGCCTTGTGGATTACAGTCGCAGACAACATGGGCCACTTGAATACCTATCTCAATATTCCACGATTAGCTGGGAGGCGAAAAGTCAGCAGTCCAACTTGAGCGAAAGACCCACAGAAGACAATATTTTTTGACTTATGCTTTTTACAGTTACTTTTTCAAGCAGAATAATATTCGAGCAATAAGAAGATTATTAATTATACCTAGCAAAATGTGTAAAAATACTGAATGTATCCCCCCCCTTACAGTTGCCGTTAAAAGAATCAACATGTTGTATCAAAATCGACAATTCGACGCTGTACCGGTACATGAAAATTAGTCCTACGATGAGTTTGTTTATCGCTAATACTTTCCATTTATGGTTGACGAGGTGGATGAAACCTGTTTTTTTATTATCAGAACACATACTCTAAATAAATCTTCGATCGAAATTCACTCGTTACGACCAAAAACTGGTTACGCCGAAGCTATCATATGATAAGTTCTCAGTCGAAATCGAGTGAAATCCAATCTTCAGTTAGCACAGTTTCATTCGGAGAATATCGGCGTGATTGTTCGTCATAAGTTTCATTCGGAGAATATCGGCGTGATTGTTCGTCATCGTCTTATTAAAAGTTTGGGTAATTTTCGTCATCTCCTTCTCCGGCGGAATGCCTTCAAAAATTTACGTTTCCGGGTAGCAGCGACAAAAAAGACACTCCTATGTACCACACGCAGTATATGTTAACTAAAACTAAAAACTATGTTATCTAAAATAAAGAAGGGAAAAAAATTGCAAAAAAAAATGTAAACCCATGTTTACCAACAAAAAAAGAAGAAGAAAATAATTTAAGACGCATTCTGTGTAGCTCAAATCCCTCTAAAAGCAAACGGGAACACTCAAAATGAAAGAAAATACTCAAGGGCCAAAAAAAATAATAATAAAAAAAATATCTTAATTTTACTATCTCCTTTCCTTTTGAGAAGACAGCCCTTGGTTTGAGAGGAATTACTCAGAGACCATTTTTTGTATGGACAATGCGTTATCGTTTTAAGAGTATTCATCTCTGATCAGAAAGTTTTTCTGGTTGCGAATTAAAAAAAAAGAAGAAGAAGAAGGTCAAGCCAAAAAATCGAAAGGGAAAAAAATCAATTACATGCCAAAAGATTTATAGGTCTTTTCTAGGGTAATCGTAGAGATGTCAACTTACTTCCCAAAACAAAAATAACCACAGTTAGAAACTAACTTTGCAAGATTATTTGTGAGCTTGAGTATTAATGCTTTTTTTACGCTTCCAAATCGGTTTCACAACTTTGTAGCATCGCCACAGCCTACAGTCTTCGCTTAGTAATAAAATAGTTACGTTTAGTAGTAGCATTGGAGAAAATCATTCGCAAAAACAAAATACCTCCAGGACAAAAGCGAGATGTTCCCATCGTGCTGGCCACTTGTGAAATTTTGACTGGTCACTCTTGAACCGTGAGTACAGAGGTTGATTTTGCTATCTGTACTCGTACGTCACTTTGAAGGCACGAGGGCTTTTCATTGTTTTGAAGTGGCCAATCAAATATATCTTATCGTCAGATGCAGTCAGATCATCGACGGAGGTAGCGTCTTATTTGGCCTGTGTCATCATGGTGCGTTGGTGATTTAACGAGCTGTCGCTACACCTACACTCAGTGCCTAGGTTATGTGGTTTACAGTGATTTGCGGAAGTTGAAGTTCTTTTCAAATATGGTAATATAACATAAATGGAAAAATATTTGGGTTGTGCCTAAACTGAGACGAGCGGTTTCAGTGCAACAGTATTTTAAGAGTTACTCCATGGAGTCGCCACATGATCCAAGCTGTAACCGCTCTGTGGGCCGTATCAGATTTTGTACTATTAAAGTTGTGGCCTATACGTCTCAATTCAGGCACGGCTCGTTTCACCTAGCTTCCTCATACACTACTTTGAAATAGCACATTAAAGTGGATACAGGAACACTAAACTATGTTTAAAATGCGAGGGGATACTTTTTTATGAAGAGGTACTTCGCTGAGACAACGTCCTACGGGGACAACTAGTTGAGTTTCCAAAGGATAATAAACTAGCTGTCCCCGTAGGACAACTATTTATTCCTATTGAAAGGAAAAAGAAGCAGCCCTGTAATTATTTAATTTTTTTTACATCCATACACTGCATATAAACTTGACGCTATCGTCAATAATAAAATAAACGAACGTCCGAATTAAACTAACCGTCTATTTTGGATGTCCCTGATGTCTCGACTGGTTAACGATCCAAACGTTGCTTGTCAATACTACAAAATAACATTTACGTATGTTTCCTTCTTGGTGTAACTTTAGTGGCCAGGCCGCTGCGAAAATGGAAATGCGAATCTCATCTTCACGGCCTTCCTAATACTACTAACGTCGGTAAGTTTCGAAGTTTTAATTCCATCAGGTCACGAAGACTGAAGTTCCAGCCCTTCCACTATTCCCACACACACATGACCTTTAATGTTGAAGTACGTTGTTAGATCTCTTTGAAACAGCGTGATAATAGGCCTCTACCCTGCCTAAACTTCTTCTCAGTCCGTCTTATTTTTAAAGCCGTTCCTTTTTGACAGCTGATTTTGCAATCATCGGCAGCTCAGTGCGTGTGGTATGGGCAATGCTCCAAAAACGATCGCGGCAATTGGATGAACTGTGCATACAACGGACCACCAAAACCTTTAGACGATGAAGGACTGACCATACTGAAGAAAAGATGTCCTCAACTGTTGGACAAAGATGGTAGAGCAACAACTTGTTGCGATGCCGCAATGTTGAAGACTCTCGACGACAACCTTGCCAAATTAGCCGGACTCTTCCAGAGATGTCCCTCGTGCATCCGCAACCTCCTCGGGTACATGTGCGACATGACATGTGGGCCAGATCAAAGTGCGTTCATGGAAGTGACGAAGTTCGGCGTTGGTGGTGCTTGTGAGTACGGTTTTGGAAAACCAACTTCACGAACGCACATTAGACTAAACGCCTATTGCGGTTGCAGCAAAGATCGTAGAAGCCGTGGATGTTCACCTTGATGCAGAATACATGCAAGGGACCTTTGACTCGTGCAAAGGAGTGGTTATGCCATCGAGTGGGAAGTTTGCCATGGATGTTGCTTGTGGTGCACACGATGCACAGTCATGCAATCCAGAGAGGTTAGTGTATTACCTACTCGTGAGGGGAATACCACAACTGTCCGCCCCCGATTTACTTTAAACTTTCAGGACTTCAAGACGGCGGCAGGGAAATATACCCAACCCCAAAACTTGCTGCTGAAATTCATTTTACTACCTTGAAAATTGAGTTGAAAATTGTACTTTTTTTATAGACAGTTCAAATCCAATAATCATTCCTTGTAGAACACCAAAAAGTAACGTCCAAAAGTTTTTTAAGAGGATTTTAGGATATTTCCAACCGTTTTCAAGATAACACATTTTCGTGTTTCTTATATTATTCCCGTTTTTACGCGGTTTTTAAGGAAATAAAAAACAATTTCGGCACCAAGTTTTGGGTTTGGGTATCAGTCTATCCATATCTTAACCCACAACAGCCCAACGTATTTGTAAAAAAAAAAATAGCTTTAGAGGTATTGGAAGAATTTTTCCATTAAAATGCGCAATTTTCAGCTTTGGAAAAAGCCTAAATAATTTAATTTCAGGTTTCCAGAGGGGTGACATTTTTCTTTAATTGTAACAATTCTGAACGAAATAGATCCTCTGAAATAATTTTTCCTGTTTCCGAACGGCATCGCTGGGCCGTAGTCGTCGTGGGTTAAAATCCTGAAAGTTTCAAGAAAGTCGGAGGCCCTTGTTAACGTACTCCCCGAGCTAGTATTAACCTCCGAAATTACGTTTGTAATGCGCTTATTCTTTGTTATCAGGTGGTTCTTTTACATGGGGGACCCTTCAAGTCCTTTCGTCCCATTTAAAATGAATTTCACCTCGTCAACCGGAACTTTCGATGACATGATTCCCCGTAAACCTAAATTCGTTTCCTGCAGCGAATCTTTCGACGTAAGCCATGCTATAATATGCCGTCATTTTTCTTGTCATGAGCAGTTGCTTCCAAAACAGATTACCTACATCAATGTTTCGTCTTTTCCAGGAAAATTCAAAGCCTTGCTCCTGCGTAGATTGCGAGAAGGCTTGCGCGCAGTCGGATTCCGATTTGCTTCCCACCGAAACGACACTGACGTCGTATCTATTAGGCCTAAACGTAATAGAAATAATTTGTATTGGTGTATCCGCCTGCCTCTTACTTGCTACTCTCATATGGGCTACACTCTCGGGTCCTCGAAAACCGTGCGACGACGCAACAGATGAGATAGCGGATCCAAACAAGTTGGAGATAATAGGGGACACGTGGTCCAGAATCCTCGAGAGGGCGTTCCGATGGTGGGGAACAGGTACAGTGAGAAAACACTCTCTCAATCAAAGTATTTTTCCTGACATATAATTTCGGTTGCAGTTTGCGCTGCTCACCCTGTTCTGGTGCTCTTCATATCGTCGTGGGTAATCGCTGGACTTTCGTACGGAGCCCTGAATCTCAGAGTGACAACAGATCCGGTGGAGATTTGGGCAGCTCCAAATAGCGTGGTCCGCCAAGAGAAAAATTACTTTGATACTCGTTTCGATCCCTTTTACCGGCCTGCGCAAATATTTATCAAAGCCGTGGGTCTCGATGAGGTCAGTACGAAAGAGTGTATGCGATCATGTCTTCCGCGTTTGTATGACCAAACATTCTGTTCAGGTCAAGCATCCGACGCCGGATGGAGAACTTACTTTCGGTCCAGCATACAACAAAGAGTTCCTTTTAGCGCTGCGACAATTGACGACGAACATTACGGAGGTATCAGTCACTGAAGATAACGAGTGCTTTGCTGAAAAAGACCTGCTTCTGACCGTCTTGTTTGCGCCCACTTCAAGCTAGGGAAAGCAGAGGGTGCTGGATTTGAAACCGTTTGCCTTGCGCCATTAGCAAGTGAGTTCCTCGGACCTGTGACAACATCCCAATGCATGATCCTCAACACCTGGGGCTATTTCCAAAACTCATTAGAAGAGTTCGAAAAACCAGGACGACATTACCTGGATCAAATAAATAAATGCTTGAGGTAAAAAGATCACCGGACTTGTACGTTCACGAACAATTAATAGTTTATAACGACGCTTATGGTACCTTCAGGAATGCTTATGATCCAGATTGCCTCGCTCCATACGGTGGTCCTGCTGAACCTGCCATGATTGTTGGGGACTACTTGGAGAAGGGACAGAATGTCCGGGACATTAACGCCGATCCAAAGAAAGCACGGGCCGCTGTCCTCACATTCATTGTTCGTAATAGCTTGATTCCGGACGAGGTTGAGAAGGCTATGAAATGGGAAAAACGTTTCATCGACTTCATGCAGAAATGGGTCAAGACCGCGAAGCCCGATTTCATGGATGTTGCTTTTAGCTCAGAGAGATCACTGCAAGATGAAATCGAACGGGTTTCCAACTCTGAAATCAGCACAGTGGTTATCAGTTACACTGTGATGTTTCTGTACATTTCGTTTTCCCTGGGCCGATTTACTGGCTGGAGTACGTACTTGGTAAGTGGGATTTAGGCAGGGGGTAAGTTTCTTCTACTTCCACAACCTCTTGGTGACGTCTTTACGTTTCCAGCTAGAGAGCAAAATGACACTTGGAGCTGGAGGCGTTATGGTCGTCATGGTATCCGTGCTTAGCGCGCTGGGATTTTTTGGTTACCTTGGGACTCCAACAACTATGCTCACAGTTGAGGTAAATACCTATCGGTAGATCTTATAGATGGACGAAAGGTGAATGTTTGTAACAACTCATTTCATCACCAGGTGATACCCTTCTTGGTTCTGGCCGTCGGTGTTGACAACATCTTCATCATGATCCGAACTCACAGGGCGATGAGAGACTCAGGATTATTTCCCAGTGAGGACAGTCAAGCCGAACGCATCGGGTGGACTGTGGGAAAGGCAGGGCCAGCTATGCTTCTCAGCTCCCTCTCAGAATCGGCATGTTGCTTGATAGGCGCCCTGAGTCCTATGCCCGCTGTTAACACATTCGCTCTCTTTGCCGCTGTTGCGCTAGCCATCAACTTTTTAGTTCAAATGACGGCTTTTGTTGCATTGATGGCTTTGGACGAAAATCGGTATTTGAGCGGACGACTCGACCTTGCATGCTGCGTAAGAACGGATCAACGATCTCAGAAAATACACCCACCGCTAGTTCAGAGGATCATCAAACGATGGGTAGCCCCACTTCTTCTAGGCGATCACCGCACCCGAGTCATCAATATTGTGTTATTTGTATGTGCTATGATCATTTCAAGTGGAATTGCGACCAAAATCAGCATCGGATTGGAGCAAGAGTATGCGATGCCAGAAGATTCCCACGTTCTCAAGTACTTCCGGGTAAGATTAACAAGACAAGCTTATCATGCTCTAACTAATAGTCACTCAGATAGGGCAAAACAAGACCACGCTCAGTACCTTGGTATATGCTTTTAACAATCAAAGGATACGGAAAAATTCAGCGTAAGGCTAGTATACAATGACTAAACCTGTCAACTGTATCGCGCAAAGGTTTTGAAACATCACTCAGTAAATATCCAGCACACTAGCAGTTCATTGACATTTGGGGGGATCAAAAGTACTTTGAAAAAAGGGAGTTATTGGTCACTACGAGATTATTTGTGCTTCAGAGACACATTCCTTTAGGTGGCTACCTTAGCGCTGTGCTGTGTTCCGAAAGTTTTGCTCGCAAAAATACGTGTCTCCTTGGAAATTATTTTCTATGTTTTCTTTTCCCGTGCTTGTCCTCAGTATCTGAAGGATGTCCTTTCTATCGGCCCACCCGTCTACTTTGTTCTCATACCAAACGGCGCCATGAACTTCAGTCATCGCGAACACCAGAACGCGATATGCGGAGGGTTTGGGTGCAAAGACACCTCCATCAACACACTAATCTTTTCGGCTGCACGATCCCCTGACCGATCGTACTTGGCGCGCCCCTCGTCATCTTGGATGGATGACTTTTTCGACTGGTCCACCCTTGATGGATGCTGCAAGGTCTTCAAGAACAACGGATCCTTCTGTCCTCACAACCGAGGTCCCGAGGAGTGCGACCCTTGCAACCTCGAGAACGACGGCGAGCGCCCAACCCCAGAATCTTTCCGGAAGTTTCTCCCGTTCTTCCTCCAAGATGACCCCGATTCGTCGTGCTCCAAAGGAGGCCATGCCGCTTATGCTAAGGGAGTCGAGTATTTGATGGATTCGCAAGAGATGGCAGACCCTCGAGACACCTATTTCATGGGATATCACACTCCATTGCGGGTGTCTAACGACTTCGTGCGTGCATTGAAAGGCGCGAGGAAAGTTACAGAGGCTATCAATAAAGAATTGCACAAGGCTTTCCCGAACGCTGAGGTGAGTAGTATCCAGGTGGAACTTAGAAAATAGTATCGCCCACGTCGAAGGGAGCAGGTGAGGAATTTGAGTTAAAAATATGGATCACGACCTTGGACATCTATCGTGGTATGCATGTAAAAATTCTAATAGAAACGTCAAGTGACAAGAGGTCAAAAAATGTCAATGCCTATAAATCCTTCGAGTCGGGGGAAGGCGTCTCCTTATTTTCCGTTGCTTCCTAGCTTACAGAAATGTCTCTACTCTAGGATGATTCTTTTCATTACAGAAACCTCCAGAGGTGTTCGCCTACAGTGTTTTCTACGTCTTTTACGAACAATATCTGACGATAATAGCGGATGCCGCCTCGTCATTATTCATGTCGCTGGCAGCTATGTTCGTTGTCGTGTTCTTGCTCAACGGATTGGACATTGTGGCCGCTTTTATGATTATCGTTCCGGTGGCGATGATCGTAGCCAACATGTTGGGCATCATGTCGGTTTGGGGCATTCAACTCAACGCCATATCACTCGTCAATCTGGTCATGGTAAGAAATCTCAACAGCCTGATTATGAGCCTGAACTGAACACACCTCCAACGTGCGAATTACGTAAAAAATTGTCTTTCGCAGTCGATGGGCATTGCCGTGGAATTCTGCAGTCACATGGTTCACGCTTTCCAGTTTTCAGCGGCTAAAGGAAGAGTGGCTCGCGCGCAAGATGCACTCATCCACACCGGAAGTTCGGTAAGGAAACTAAAAAATTTGAAACTTCGAGAATCTCAAGAACTGAATTTTGATACTATTTACGATTCCGTTATTTCCCGTACAGGTGGTTTCCGGAATCACTTTCACAAAAGTAGGGGGTATCGCTGTCCTCGCCTGGGCAAAGACACAAATTTTCCAGATCTTTTATTTCCGGATGTATCTTTCCATAGTCGTGGTCGGAGCCTTGCACGGCTTAGTCTTTTTGCCGGCGCTACTAGCAATCGCAGGTAAAGTTCATGAATGCAATTTCTCGGTCGGACAACCTCCACGGGTGTGTTAAAATCCTAGGCGTGCAAACATTGGGATAGGCAACGTGCAATACTTTTTACGAGGGAAAAGTTGACTGTGCTCAAAAGTCCAAAAGAGATGCACGCAGGAGAGCTTGGAAACGCCTACGAGCAGGAGGGTCGGTAACACCTCAGGTTTTGAACTCCTGCAACCGCATACACAAGGGTCTGTTGCGGGTGCCTACCTCGACATACCTGCCTGATTCCGAGCAAAAATAGGCAACACACCGATGTCTAGGTGGTTGCCGGGCGGAAAAGCCTTTTCTGGCTATAATAGTATTTCACATTTCAAAATTATTTACGCCGCGAAGTAAAACAAAATACTTTTTATTTCAGGTCCTCGGATGAACAGAGCGAGGGCGAAACGAATACTGGAACACAACGAAACACTAGAAGACAGAGAACCTCCACAAGAATAATTGTTATATTTATATTTATTTAATGCAAAGATCTGGGCTCTAAATTATACTTATACAAGAAAAAAAGTTTTTAAACGAGTTTGGCGAAGAGGTTTCCCGAGAGGATCGGCATTTTGATTGGAGGAAGGTCTTCAGGAAGGACTGGTTTGGAATTCCCTGACCAGGCTACAGGGTTCGTTAAGGAAGGAGCCCCAGGATCCGAGACAGCCATGCTCCGACTAAATTACAAAGAAAAAAAAAGGTTAAAAACAATTTAAAACAATAATTTGCTTACGTTTTTGTAAGTGAGATCCCACCAGAGACCAAAACTTTCTTTCTGGACAAAACGGATTTCTTTTTCTTTTTCACTCATTACTATACTGATATTTTTTCTCTCGATTGAGCTTAACTGCTCAGTGAATTTTGGTGGCTAAAGAAAATTTATAACGCAAAAAAAAGTTGTGTGCATTTGAGTTAAATGAATAGACTGTAACTTTTAAATAAGCGAGAATAAAAACGCAGGCTCTATGAGCTGAGGCAGTCCGTCTTTCTCTTGGACAAATATAATTTGAAGGGCAACGCATTGTCCATGTTAGATTTTGTAATACACGGTACAGCAATTACGATACGGTATTATCTTTGAATAGTGTCTGTCTTCCTTTTGGTCTCCTCATTCACGACTCAATGCAATTATGGTGACTGCTAAAACGTATTCCTACCTCAGCCAAAATTGTCTGCGGGCGATTTTCTCCGTTCTTCGGCGGCCATTTTGAAGCCATTCAACAACCCCAACTTCCGGTTTCAAAATTGTCGGCGGGGCACGAACTCGAATCCTTGCACCCTCCGCTATTTTCTGACTACAAAATCAAACAAATTTTCGTGCTGACAAAAACAAACTGACAAATAATATCAAAGCATTTCTGGTCCCACGAAGAAAAAAAAAGCGATTTCAAACTAATGCAAAAAGAGAGTCACTAGTCTTCCGAATTGAAAGTAAGCTGAATAATACTTCAGGCTAAAGACTCGATAAGTAGATTCCAATGGGCTGTTCCCGACCCACCAAAATACATTTCATTGACAAAAATATTAATGCATTAAAATACACTTTGCCCACAGGAAAGATTCCATCGCTTTAAAAATACCATAGTAAATTTTTTCAAGGGAAAAAATATTATTTTTTTTATTATTTCTTTGACTGAGAGACTTCTGCGCATTTTTGAGTACTAATCCGTTGATACTCACGCCACTACAGCCGGGATGATGAATCGAGTGGTTATACTATTTTCGTAGGGACTAAAATTGTAGGGTTGTGAAGCCTTGACGGGCGAGGGAGGCAGAGGAGGTAGAGGTGTTGGAGGTCGCACAACAGGGGCTGTGGCTTCACTATCATGAGGATCCAGCACAGGAAGACCGAACAATTCACCTTGAAAACCAAATTTTCATATGTCAGATGGTATGAGGTAGGCAACTTACATCACATCCGTGCATTGTAAGTTGCCTGCCTGCTGAGACACACCTGTTAGTTCTTTCACCACCCACGGTATCGCTGTGAGGATGGATCCGGGAGGCGGTGGGGGAAGAGGTGGGGGTGGGGTGGGACGGCGGGGTGGAGCGGGGGGCAGTGCCTGCATGGCCCTGATGTATGCTGCGAGCTGCCAGCTGTGGTAAGGACCTGCGATTCGTTTCAAAATAATATTTTCAGCAAAAATCAGTTCCCACGGCTGGCGCAAATGATTCCTAGTTGGAATGTGAGATGTCAGTATAATTTCTGGGGGATGGTCTCAAGAAAATTACTTTGAATGGTTTATATACTATGTGCACAACAGAAAAACGTTGCACGTCGGTATCCCAAAAACAGATATTTCAAAAAAAAGTGTTGCTATTGGCCCGACAAGCATTAATATGGGGAGGCTTGAACGCACGTAACCCAACCTAATACGTTTTAAATGGGGCAGTCGGTTCAATAGACACTCCAAAAAAAATCTTTTCAAGCTAAAATGTGAAAATTGCACCGGTGCTCGTACGTTGAGGTTCAGACTTTTTGATGTACGAGTGCCTGGGGAAGTTAATAAGCGGATATTTAAATCGATAACGATGCATAAGACTTATTTGTGCATCGCTTTCCTATGTTTGGGCGTTAACCTCTGCACAAGGCAATCAACTGGTTATCCGGAATGTTACGTCACTCTGAGAGATTTGGAGGTTAAGATGAAGCACTTACTGCGAGGATGTCCTGTCTGGTAGGGATGTGATGAAACTGCTGGAAAAGCAGCATCCTTACGTCCCTGCTCCATCTGCAAATTATACAATTAACATAAACAGCTGTATCACTGGAACGCGACAACTCTATCGAACAGAGTATATTTTCTTTGTTACCTCAAAAACCTTGCGGCGAGAAAACAGCAAGTAGGTACTGGTTTATCTTTAATTGTTGAAGCCTGTAGCAACCCTTGATTTTGTTGAAAATATTATTCCATAAATTGTGTTCTCGGGAATATCTCAGTGATTTTCTCAGCCTTAATCTATATATTAGGCAATTTAATCAGTTCAGGATCTCTTTACAATTTCAACACTTACGAACGCCGTCGTGTAAAGTTTGGAAGAAGTTCGAAAATTTTGGCGCACACGCTCCACAGCTACTTAGATTCTCTTCGCCTCTCCGTCCCTCCCCCGCACTCCGCCCCTTGGAAACTACAAGCACAAGCACTGATCCACACGTGCGTGCCTTGTGTTTATATTTCCTTTTCGTCAAATCGTTAATTCTTTCTCCTAATTCTACTCGTCTACTTGATTATTAAAACATAGCGAAAGATGAAGCGACTTTCGGAAGAAAGAACAAAACTTGTTTTTGAGAAATTATCGCAATA
>Ga0058701_10003316_pt1 | contig 12703 bp, 7 predicted proteins | sample AgamicOrMae_FD_97039 | JGI IMG/M metagenome (GOLD analysis project Ga0058701, IMG submission 97039) | Agave microbial communities from Guanajuato, Mexico - Or.Ma.e | ecosystem: Host-associated > Plants > Phyllosphere > Phylloplane/Leaf | place: Guanajuato, Mexico | collected 2012-06-04
TTATAATGCTGAGCCGAAAATGCAAATCTACGAAGCGATACGACCAACTGTTCTAATTTAAGAGGAGAAACTGAAATCTAAAACCAACTTGCGACAAAAAAAAATCGATTTTGTGAAAGTAAAAGCAGTGCACAATAGACTTGGCGATGGAATAATTTCGCGAAAAGTTATGATGCCAGCGTTATGCTCTCCGAAATGTCAGTCGATTACGCGGCCGCGACGCGCTCTAAAACGCGGCTCTCTAGGCTAAACGCGGCTCTTAGAACCTGCTCTCTAAAATCGGTGTTGCGATGCGACATTTGAACTTCTTCGTCTTTGCGATCAATTGCAGAATAACAATGACCAGTTTCTTCCGAGAGTCTTATGTATCCAGCAAACATGCCACCACTTGGATGTTCCGCTGGACATAAAGTCATAGAGAAAGGAATAATCCCCGCCAAATTGGCCACTTACTTCCTCACTGGTGGAAACACATATTCAGTTTTCAGTGAGAAAAACAACTCTCGCAAAACTTTTCCGTGAAAGTCAGGGACTAAGAAATGACTATGAAATGGATTCCGATGCAATGAAATTTTTAGTATAAAAACAATGGAAAATATAAGAGAGAATGCTCACAGAGAACCTCTACATGGATAATTTAAATCAGCATCATTCCGTTATTCTCATGCTCATACAAAGAAACCACGATATTTTTTTTTAGTTAAAAATATAAAAGTCACTTTAAAAATATAACGGATTAGTGTTTAAATAAAGGTTTTGAAAGGACTTCAATTTTATTTGCAAATTCAATCAAAAGCCGATTTTTTTTCTGATAAAAAATAATTAAATAAAAGAAAGAAAAGATCTCTTCAACGGAGCAAACCTCCTCTTCACATTGACTAGAAACACCTCGCTTTCCATATTTAGCTTTCCTCGTAGTTTTAGTACACTCTAAATTTGAATCAGTGAGAGTCTCCGATATTCAAATTTAGATTATAGTCAAAAATGCTCCTTCCGAATAACTTCAATTAATTCTGAAACGCCATTTGACGCCATTAACGACTTCTTATGACAATCATATTATGATTGTCATGATACAATATATGGATATGTACATGATACAATAGGGATATTAAAGACAGGTGGCAAACATTGGTTTGTTCGAACTGCCAAGGGATAACCTTGACGAAATTTCGAAAGCAGTTAACAATTTGCAGAAAAGTTGCGGTGTCAGTTATGTGGTTGCAGACGTGTACAACTATTACGACAGCCTGTCAATAAAAATCATGTTTGGAAATATTCTGATTGGCTGGGCGAGCGGCGCGGCGGCGCGGCCGCAGAGGCGAAGCCCTTCGTCGGCGCAACGCCGCTTCCCGCCCAAATTTGCGCGCCAAAAGATTGCGGTTTCAAACACAAAATCTTAAAGGTTCACAAAATATTCAAAGCAAACTTTAAAATAATAAAAAAACGGACACTTATGAAGAAGCTTCATTATTTGATTCTAGATCGGCGACGCGGTATTTAAAACCACATACTCTTGAAGTGGCGGCATCTTGACACTATAAAGAATGTGTTTATAACAAAGATCATAGCAAAAATTTTAAAAATAATTAAAATTTTTCATCCAATGAAAATCTCACTTTTTAAATATATTATAAAGTAAATTTTATCAAGCCTAAAAAAATCTTTTTTTTTTTGTAGTAAATAGACATCTACTTTTTTAAGAATTTTTTAAAATTAAAATCGTCAATTTAAAATCAATAAAACTATATGTCCAATTAAAATTTTAAAATTCGTATTTTGTGATTTTTGGGGGCAAAATACGCGTAATATCGCCACTCATATTTCTTTTTGTCATAAACATATTTCTGTTATGTATGGGACATGTATCCGACAGGGAAAGGCACAGTGCAAAAAGTCGTGAACAAGATCTTAGGCAATATTAGATAACGATAAAAGATTCAGGTAATATCCATTCTAGTAGCAGAATTATCGGCAACAATAGGAAACACATTACTATAAACGCACAATCAATAGATCGATTTCTAGGATAAACGATCGCGCCTTTAATTTGAACGTTCTACTTTCAGCTATTAGATTACAATGCGTAACACTCTAGGCCACCCATTTGACTATTCAAACAAGACCCGATTCCTAGTTAATAGTTGCACTTAACATTTCATAGACGGAATGAAATATTGAATTACGCTGTGCATATAGGACGAAACCCAACCTTGTAATTCATTTTTAATCTTAATTTTTTGAATGGGTCATAGAAGTAGTCTACATTGAAGGTCTCCCAGACCGCAAGAGGAGTACGCGCTATTTCAAACAAAAGTGGACCCATCTGACTGCCAATGAGTCAACAATAAGCTACAAATTTTGAGAAGGTTTAGGGCTTTGAATTAAGCAAAATTTACACTAACATGGCACACTGCTTCTATTTGACAACGCGAAACCAACGGCAAAGCACTAAAATAAGCGACTTAAAACAAACATGGCGCAAGGACATTTATCCCATTTGACTGTTTCGAATGGGCATCCGAGTTTCGGGGCTCCGAAATGAGGCGAACGAGTGCTCTATTTGTCGGTTTTGATTGGTGTAGTGAAGGAGGTCAGCTAATGATAAGTGCAGAGTAACCTCTGATCCTTCCTTCAGTCCAGAGCAGTCGCTTTAGCCCACAGGTGCGCACTTTCGCAACGTCCTGATTTTCAGGTGAAGCAATCGCAGGAAGTCAGACTTATGATTTGGATTGGAATTACGGTCAAGAAGATGCTACCGACTTCGAAACAGTCTGACATTTCTCACAGTTTAACCTTCGCCACGTATATTAGGCTGGAAAAACTCAAGTCGAACAGCTGTAACACTATCGCTTCACTCGTGCTTTCATTATTGGTCAGTTCTATTTGCAAGCATATGTCAATAGGGGAGGAACACACTGACACCGACCTATTTTAAATGGGAGGTGACTTAAACGCACGGAAACCAAACCTAATATATTTCAAATGGGACAGCGTGTGAATTCTCATTTCAATAACATTAAGAAGACATTTTTTTTGGTTAATTGTGAAAATTATTGAAATGACCCTTAAAGTGTAGTATAGTTGCAGATTTCGTGGAAAAACATACGGATTGACGAATGAAACGAATTAAAGTAACAAACGAGGGAAAAACGATTTTAATTCAAGGTTCTTATGTTGTGCCCTTGAAGGGTAAGTGCAGTTTCCCTTAGGTCTTAAAAAAGCGTGGTACCTGTCAACTGAATTGCCGTGGTTGAATGATAGACTTTGCTAGTTAAACCTGGAAATTGAGACTTCCATTGAGAAACACGGTGCGTTGTTTCGGGCTTTGTCAGTTCAATACATCAAACTAACTAGACCATATATTTCTAGCTGCATGAGGTCACTCCACATCTGGAAACAGTCTAGAGACGTGCAGAGTGCAGATCTGTGCGACAAGGCTTACAAATGCATATCAGGAAAGCAGGTACAGCTTGCTCTAGAAAACGAATAAAACTAAAATCTACAACATAAGATCCTGTTTGAAATGCTAAAAAGCTGCTGCAATTCCACTCATAACAGTATTACTTTGCCTTGGGTATCAACATAAAACAGGTATAACATGCAGGTGTCATTCCTACTCCGGGCTTAAAAAGCTACGAATTCAGCTCGTGTTAGGCAACACGCACAACACTCATGTCGAGCTGGTTGCATTGTCATTTCCGAAAATCCTCAGGGGCTCAGCTCCATCGGAACATAACTTATAAAAACTTAAATAATTCCAACTGAAGTAGCGAAATACATAGTTTTTTTTTCAATCGAATTGAGGGCAATTAATAAGATCTCCTTAAATATCCTGGAAACATTTCCAAAAGCGCTAAACGTGGAAATCCACAGAAATCTACATCTACTTTATCATAGAGAAAAGTTCTAGATTGAATCAAAATTCAGGCTATGTAAAAATTTCCAGAATAGTTTTCTATTACCTCAGAATAATTAAAAGTTTACGACGCAAGAGCAATAAAGAAATTATCCGGCAAAAGTCCATCATCACTTGCGAAATATTGAGTAAGACTTAATGTCCCGATGGGTACCGTGATTATTGCATCTTTACGAACATGCGACTTGTCGCAAAAATAGCGTGAAAAGTATAATCTTGTTTTGTCAACCACAATCTCCACCTGGAGTACATAAGACGCAATGCTCGCACCTCAGTTTCGAATGGACACAGCGGTTTGTGCAACCACTGTTGTCGCTCAAGTGAATTATGTTGCGGCCGAGCCAACATTGCAGGCTAAAAAGTTTCGTCATGACTGCTTTATATTTACTTTGAAGCATATCAACTAATTGAATGATGGAATTAAGGCGTCCAAACCGAGGACTTATGTGGTTATTATTATATCAACACGAGTGAATATACACAATGCAAAATAATGCAATGAAGCTATTGGACCATTTTCTTTCATAAACCTTTTTCACGTACGCGGGTAAAAAATCTAGTTAAAAAAACATAGCTTAAAAATTTTTGTTTGCCTTTTTAGAAAGTACATTAGAGTGTTTATAACGACGGTTGTCATTGTAATTTTGAAAATAACAACTTTCCGAAATCAGAGTGTGGGACATACAGCTTATAAGAACTGATTTGATCATCTAATCGCACAAGCGTTTTCTAAAAAAAATGTCAGTTGAAATCAGTATTCGATTCTTCCGACGAGCGAAATGGTCCACGAAGTTGTTCGTTAATCAGCTGATCAAGGAAACCAGCTACGGTTGTCCCATTCAACCGAGACCAACTCTCACTGAATGCTTTACGTTTAAAAAGGTCTATGCAACAACTTGAACGATAGAAACTACAGTCGAAGTAGCTTCTGCACAAAAACAAACGCTTTGAACATACCATGATGAAGATGTAATACGAGAAGATAGCACCATGGATTCACTCGACTCGGTAGAGTATACATTGTTTCGAAATAAATCGTGAACGCTTTGGCGATGCCCTGTCTCCGATATGTCTCTGATATGAGAATATACCAAATTTGGTCCTTACACTAAATAACAATCACCAAGATAAAGTGACCTTTGACACTCGGTGAAGTTCATGAAGTGTTAGGTTAAATAGCGCCGAGCGCGATGTAAACATACCTCACAATGAAACAACCGAGTCTCGCTGATGATCTTGAGAAACTTACACCACTAACACTCACTAAAGCTACTACTCTCATGGTAAAATCGTAGATTGATCACATTTCAATCAAAAAATACTTCATTAATGCAACACACCGGTCACCGCAACCGCGGGATGGGACCGGGATGGGATGGTTCAACGAGCGACCGTAGGTGGCGCTAGCGTGCAACGACGGAAGCGCACGGGGCGCCAAATTTAAAATTGCGCACAATATCAAAACGTGGGTTTGGTGCCTCCTGTTCAAGTTTAAACACGGACATGCGTAATTCAGTTATTTGTCTAAGTTTGGACGTTCTCGTTCAAGTCTTTGAAAAAATGGTAGGATGTGCGGTCATTTTTTCGAAATCTAATCGAAATCGTTGGAACGTTTCGGCTTTTAAATTCAAGATTGTACCGGTACGTACCAAAATCATTGAATAGGCCACTTACAATTAGTGCCGTGGGAGTGAAATTTGTTTAAACTATTTTTTTTTAAATAAAAATGCGAGCTTTATCGGACAGCGTTCTGCGGTTTGCCAGATGGCCAAGCTTTAACGAAATGATCCGTTACATCTGGCGACTGGTTTTCAAAAAAATCAAGAGAACAATTTTTCCTAAAAATGTTGACCGAAAATTAAAACCTACGAAATCACAAACTGCATAACGCATATATGCGACTGAATTAGCGTTGACTGGGACCTTAAATGTGCGCGAACAGACCTCTATTATTAGCCTATTTTAGAACCGTTATTTAGACGGCATTTTTATGTTTTGGTCGCTCAAAAACGACTGCGGTTCGGATTATTTACAGAGGGAAGACCTACGCCCCAAAACATATGTCGCCAGTGCATGAGATGTTGAGCGAAAACATCTAAGGTGCTGAAAGTCCATTCAAACTCGTTTGAGCCGTTATTTTGGGTCGCCAGTCGTCAATCGGAAACGTTCGAACTCCTCTTGAATTCGGGTCGACGCGCGAAGCTGACCACTTTCGAGGGAAAAACCTGTCATGTCCCACTCACTAACCTCCGCTCCATGCCATCCAAGTGCTCACACTTTTCTTCCTGCTTACGCGGATTTTGAAAGCCCGAGGCTCTATTTACACGCAGTATTTTACGCCGATTTCAGCAACGCACGGCAACACATCGTTTTTATGAAACACCTAGTCAGAACCGGGTGTGCTGTCAACACCCACAAAAAAGGTCAACAAAATCAAAGAGTTTCGATTTTGCTTGTTAGCTCTCCGCATGCCATAGCCTACTCCCGAGAAGGAGGTACTTTACCTTGCGCACGCCAGTTGCTTATTAATTTGAAGCCGGCAAGATTTTCGTTCAAACGCATCTCAACTTTACCTTAAAGAAATCATATTTATCTCTGATGACTGAGGCTATTACAAAAGATGTCGAATAATCCTCATTGAACTGAGGGACTTGCTAGACGCGAGATTTGAATCTTAAGGCAACCAAACATCGGCTTTTAATGGATAAATTATCCTTATATTACCTTGATATTGTTACGAAAACAATCTAACGTTGTTTGAGTTCCGTTGATATTTTTGCAAGATAATCAGTCCCTCCGCTCCCAGCATCCTCAGCATATTTGCATTCAGCTCACTCTTTCACACCTTAACACTCATCGTTGTTCATTTTGAGTGGAATCGGACTTGCACACATAGGCAACTCTCATAACACTGAAGTCTAGTTGCTTGCCTACCGACAAATGCGCTCCAGTGGATGAAAGCTAAGACAATAGACTCGTTAGACAACTCGGGAAAAAAAGAAATAAAGACTAAAAACATATCGCTCGGAGTCCCCACGCAGGTATCGAATTTTTCAATTACGCATCTTTTTCATGAACGTAGTATATCGACTTGTATGATTTGCTTCGGGCTTTTGATTCACTTAATGTGAGAACAATGTCGAAGTTCGCAGAAAGGCATTTAGCACTTTCGTCGTTTTGACAAATTTTTTACCCTAATCCATCACGAAAAGTCTTCACTAACTCCCTTTCTTATTTCACTCCTCGTAGTCAAGGAGGAAATAAAATAAAAATGACAGATAAGTTTGAGGTGAGGAATTCTCACGCTCAGCGAGCGAGCCACTCCGCAACGAAGGAGATGAAATGTCAACGGCGCAATTCGGTTAGAAATAAAGTAAACGTTTCACAATCCAATACCATTAGATATATTGGCCTTCAAACAGTGCTACAGCAACACTAGCAACAAGATAGAAACTCAATTCATATGTTACCCGCTTAACGATCCGTAATGTCTGCCAGGTATACACAAGTTCAAAAGAATAAAACATTGAAAAATCAGACATTATTACAACACAGTTGATGATACTTAATCTAGATTTATCAAAACATTATTACAATAGGCACAATAGTAATTCAGCCTATTAGTCATTGGTACACACGAAAACCTAAGTACCTGTACACGGTTCAAAATTATGCTATATTTGAAGATCATGGTCCATGGGCTGAGTGGATTCAACTATTAGATGGAATGTACAAGAAAATGGGAAGTAAACGAATGCTTTGAATTTGTATCTAAGACCTCCAAGTAAAATATTTCCATACGAACACACGAGGTTTAGATTCAGGTGATTATAACAAAAAATACCTTCAACCAAATGATGCAAATTAACTAGAATTACTGCTGCACTCAAAGTGTAGACTGGGTTCGGGCATGTCCCAATCGGAGATATCCTCCACTCAAGATCATGAAGTTAAGGCATACATTTTGGTCATGTAAGGCAAATTTCGGAGGAAAAGGTGCTGTTCACAATACACAAACCTTGCGTACACACAGTCAACTTAAATAGCAAACAAAATCTGATAAAACACTGGACACGAAAAACCCATTTATAGGTACGTGCGATAACTTGCCTTGCTCATTAAGTATAATTTTGGTAACCGATTTTTCCCACAAGAAATGAATAAAAACAATGTACACATTCGGATGTGATGGTATGAAAAATTCAACAGAAACGACAAAACCAAAACACAGCATACGCATTCAACGATGACACTCACACCACGCGAGGAAATACAAATATGGGAATCAATACATAAAACATTCAACACTATACAAACTTTACAGCTCTTACATGATTATATCATTTGTTAAAACAACAGTTAAACACACGAGTAAAATTTACTCTGATATATTTTTTTCTGGTCCTCAAGACACACGTTTCTATTAACCCTTTTAATGTGTGACTAAATTAGAAACTTACAACAAAAATTTTTATCACAGCAAAATTCAATTGACAACGGTGCAGACAAAAATTCAGCTTAACTGGTTGAATATCTCAAATTCATGCTTTCCAAACTCACTTAACACCTAATGTAATTGGTGGTTTACGACAATGGCCACAAATTTAGATCAACAAAGTATTTTTTCTTTAACTTTAGACACGGAGGTAAAAATTGTTGCCTTACAACGATCGATATCGCATTAACCGTTAAACTTTCAACTTAGAGAAGCTTAATCAAAGCTGCAGATGCTTTTACCATCTTTTTTCAAGCCATTAAAACACAACCTGTACATATTGCTTTCATTCGCTCTTAATCTAATTTTGAATCTTATGTAAAATGCCCTGCCACCAAAAAAAAGCAGCACATTTTGTAAAAATATTCTCAATTTTATAAACTCTGTTTTATGTGCTATCATTTAGTAGTCTCAGAGCCTGGTGTTTTGGACTACAAAGAGATCTTAGAGTTTGCACAGCTTTTTGTCAAAAATCAGACCAGATAGTTAACTAGGAAAAGATATTGCATTATGCTCATGTAGACTAGTGCCTTGATTTAGGTACCCTGATTTAACCAGAACTAGATATAGACAACCACTAACCATCACCGATAATAGTACGTACATGATCAGAGATACCACACGTAGCGATCGGCGATTCAGAACTGCAATCTCATTGGCTTAGACACAAGCTTTCTGTCTCACAATGCGTTTTCCAACTTTTCAATCTTAAGTCATTCATACCAGAGTCCACCGACCTTAAAATATGGGATCTTTGATCATAACAGTACTTGACTATAACCATAAGAAAACACAACAAACAAAAAACGTTAGTTTACTCCACCTGCCTGCACGATGTAAGTAACTTTGGGTCATCAGTATTTTATGCTTTGGTAGTTTTGGTAACCAAATATCCATGAAAGAACCATGGCGGAAGAGGAAATCACAACAAGGAATGACTGACTTCAGTAATAAACTAGATTTGAAGGAATTTGGGTTACAAAATTTCAGTAAGAAGGTCAGGGAATGAAAGGAAATGACCGAGTCCTTGACAAACCTAACTCTTAGGAAAAAATTCTGGTAACAAAAAATATCCATGCAATAATGAAGGAATGTTTCATAACGGGAATAAATGGAAAAAATCTGACTAGTGAACAGGAAATAATGCTCTCTGAACATACCCATGCAAAATAAAATACTATAACTTTTCAACACTATAACTCTGCTTTGATGTAACGGGAATATATCTATCTTATTCAAGGAAGAAAGTTGTGACCTCAAGACCTGATATTTCTTCAAGTGGAATCACTGTTCCAAGAAGTCACTTATTTCTGAGAACACAGCAAGACATCTTCGAGATCAAAACAGGTCTGAAACACTCTGGTCAAAGTTTTCTCCCCCAAACCTATCAACCGCGTTCACAACGAACCAAGGAATCAAATACAACTTATTCCAAGCAGTATTATGCACAAAAAAGCGGTACGGGTAACTTCAAAACTGAATACTAGGGTAAAAATCGGATAAATTGATTTCGAAGGAATCACTACGGTTCTCTTTATCAGATTCACTTAATTCGGGTGAAAATCTGTGACTCCACAATTTGGGAACCCATAAGACTGAAATTCACTCGAAGATGAGTGCACCTTTTTGTTTGCAATAATCAAATTAAAAACGTTTTAGTGATCCAGATTCTACGCTTTATCCTGAAAACAGATAAAAAGAAGAACTACAATGTTTTTATGCGGTGAATCCTTCTTAACCAATTATATTCGACTTCCAATGAAATCCAACACAATGCTCATCAGTCTTCAATTTTTGAATGTTAACAAGTCTGCACTGAATCAGAAACGGATTGCGGCAAGAATAATACTGCTTAAAATAAACAGCGAACACCAAAAACGTTAAAAAGGCACTCAATTTTAGACCGAGAGTTTCCTAATGCGATCGCCTTTCAACAACATTAAAAATACTGAGGAAAACTAAGTCACAGCATGCGAAACGAAAAACATCCAGCAGTCAAAACAGTTTTACCTCGGTTAAACGCCGTCATTCTATGGTCCCAGTACGCGATTCACTCGCTCATACATTTAAACGTCGTTTAACGGAGATGTAATTGTTGCTGTGGGCGTCGTGACAAATTGAGCACTTCATAGGGAAAAAAACAAACTGAGCTAACACAAGTCACTCATAAGGAAATATTGTACACGACATATACACGTCACTTCAAACTATATCATCTGGTACAAGGCCACAAGGAGCCAGCTCTTATTATCCTGATGACACTTGGCATCTGCAGAAAACCCTTGTTTCCCAATGATATGTTCAAACGTCTCTTCTAGTGTTCTATTCGATCCAGAACTTTAAGTGCACTTACTAATGGAATGGCTGAATTCTGACAAACCACTCGAATAATACAGTTCACGATGCCAACTCACAATTAAAAATATACTTTGTACTCTGGTAACAGTTCAACATATGGTTAAATCGCGCCAAATTAAAACTGTGAATATATTCTGGTATACGATATTTGGCAAATGCTACCGTAAACTACACAAGGTGCGAGCAGCTCAGTTTAAGCCACCTCATTTGATCGTGAACAGGTAAGACACCACCACGTTTTAAACCTCTTAGTTGGCTAAAAAATCTACGAGGATGTTTGCAACTCAGTCTCCCAGATTCAATAAAATGGAGCCGATAAAAGATCCGCCGGCAGAAAATAGACGTCTGAAATCTTCTTAGCTAAACTTCGCTCAAATTGATCTCTCGTAGCAGTAAAAAAAAGAATTGCCCGCTAATTTTTTTTAAAAAACCTCCGTAACTTTGAAACGGAGAGAGATATGTCAGAAAAGCACGAATTAAAATCGCTAATCATCAAGAGATCTACCAATTTGATAATAGCTTTTTTGTCGTATCTCGTTTCGTTCCAAAGTATCGGGGGTTTGAAAAATTGGGGCGGTTAATACTTTTTGGACTGCTAGTGCAACGCTTAAGTCAGCCTATGTGGTGACTGAATAACTGTTTCACAGCGCTTAAGTTACTAAGCTTCAAGATAAACTAGCTTAAAACAGCCAGTTGACGCGGCAATCGATTTATCCGCTAACAGCTAATTTCTTTTGGCATACAACGTTTTAGCTCCGATTCCTTCCTGATTTATCCATTTCGCTAAGTCCTACATAACATAGCTTGAGTTAGCCTACGTTAGCATCTCACTGACCACTCCTAAAATTCTGTGAAATATGTAAAACTAATATTGGTGGAACATCTGTTCCTTCGCCACGATAAGATGATTCGAATTTGATGGAACCACATCAACTTGAAGTTACATACGGACTGAGTGAGCGAATACTATTTCGGTAAGATTTAACTTTAAGCTCGGCGATGTCAATTTCAGATGTCTATTTTCTGTAAGGATAGCTCCACTCGGTAGGAGGAGATCAATGCGCCGGGACGAGAAATTTTCCGGAAGAAATTTTAAGTTGGTAACAATGCGGGAGTCGCCCGCGCGTCCGACACTATCGCCAACACAAACTTCCGAAACCCAATCTCCGCTACAACTAGAATACCTCATTTCTCTATATAGGAACTCTTCTATCTATGTACACGATATGTACAATCGCGTTTACCATCACAGTTTACATGGTACACTTCCAAAAAATACATAAACTACAAAAAAGTTCAACACGAGTAAAAGTTTTTCAAGTCCACAACAAATATGACAAGCAACGTGTGGAAACAAGCAACGCAGTGCCAACACTGCCACAAAATAGAAACTTTCGCAGCACAGCGCTTCTTGGTCCCGTTACTGAATTGAGCCTTCGGCTGTCTTTGGTACCGTCTGGTAACACATTGTGTCGAGTGCAAAGCCGAAATCACATGAATCAACAACAAATGGACACACATGCACGCCAGCATCCAGGATAACATATCCTTTGAGACAGATTTGAACAATCTTGATTGAAAAGTCGCATGATGACTAAGTCAATGCTTTGGACGGATGAGACAAAAGGATTCACTCTGAACCGGCTTCGTCGTCTTCTTTAGCCCTTTCACAGTCCTGAAACAACCCCAGGGACCATCAATAAATCATCATATCTGAGGGATATTTAAGTTTGCAGTTATGGGCATCGCGGTGATGTTACCTTTGAATTTTGAAATTCCCGCAATGTCTAAATACGCAGCAGTTTTCGTACTTTCACGGGCTCTGGTTTTAATAGTTTAACCCATAACAGTCCAAATTATTTGAGGTGAATTTAGGTTAAGAGAAAATGAAAGGATTTTTCCATTAAAATACGCAATTTTAAGTTTTGGAA